>ENA-ORXD01001297-ORXD01001297.1-sediment-metagenome-genome-assembly--contig:-NODE-1297-length-21695-cov-3.955361_pt1 | contig 21695 bp, 18 predicted proteins | sample MGYA00237862_ERZ511471 | MGnify/ENA metagenome assembly ERZ511471
CCGGATAGCTGCTCCGGCAGCCGCACCTGAACCACCTCAACCCCCAGCCCTTCCAGAATAACCTGATGCTCCTGAAACGCGCCCTGTAAGGCCAGAACACCGATCTTCATGCCGCTCCTACCATCCGCGCCCGGCGATCAATTCTTCCTGCGGCATCGCCGAAATTTGCCGCCCCACCATCGGTTCGCCCAGGTTGCGGCTGACCTCTGCCAGGATCTTCGGGTCGTTGTAATGGGTCACCGATTTGACAATCGCCGCGGCCCGTTTGGCGGGGTCGCCGGATTTGAAAATCCCCGAGCCGACAAACACACCGTCCACCCCCAACTGCATCATCAGGGCAGCGTCGGCAGGCGTGGCAATGCCGCCTGCCGCGAAGTTGACTACCGGCAGCCGTCCCGACGCGCGGGTCTCCATCAGCAGCTCGTAGGGCGCGCCAATCTGTTTGGCGAACGCCATCACTTCTTCTTCCGGCAGGTTCTGCAGGTAGCGGATTTCTCCCAGCACCTTACGGGCGTGCCGCACCGCTTCCACCACATCGCCGGTGCCTGCCTCGCCTTTGGTGCGTACCATCGCAGCCCCTTCCCCGATCCGGCGCATGGCTTCGCCCAGGTTGCGGGCGCCGCACACAAACGGCACTTTAAAGTCGTGTTTGTAAATATGGTTTTCCTCATCCGCCGGGGTGAGAACTTCGGATTCATCGATATAATCCACCCCGATCGCCTCCAGGATCTGCGCTTCCACAAAATGCCCGATGCGGGCTTTCGCCATCACCGGAATGGAAACGGTTTCCATAATCTTAAGGATCATTTCCGGATCGCTCATCCGGGCCACGCCCCCATCCGCGCGGATATCCGCGGGGACCCGTTCCAAAGCCATCACAGCCACCGCTCCGGCATCTTCCGCGATCCGCGCGTGCTCCGGTGTCACCACATCCATAATGACGCCCCCCTTCAACATCTGCGCCAGCCCCTTTTTCACGGTAAATGTAGCCTGTTGTTTTTCCATTTTCATTTCCTCTTTTCCTATCGGAATATGCTTCCGATTGTATCACGCTCAGGCTTTCCATGAATCATCAAATCGCGTTCACGCAGGGAAATCCAGCCTAAAACCTGCCTGTTTCGCCGGGTCTGACCGGGCGCGTTTCAACCGTCTTTCAGCGCTTTGATCCGCCGAAATATCTTGAAAATAGCCACCAAAAACAGGATCAGGATGCCCAGAGAGAAAACCTGCACTACCGCCCAAAACCCGCCAAACTGGTGATCAAATGAACTGTTTAACGTCACGATATAAATCGGTAACAGCGCGGCCAACAGCGACAACAGTCGCTTGTATTTTTCGATTTTGGACTCATTATCCGTAAAGATCTCCGGGGGTTCACCCGGCCGCGCTTCCTTCCGGAAATACTGCCAGCCCGAGAGCTCCCCCACATGCTCCCAGCCCGCGTCGGCAAACAGCTGAAGGTAGTTGTCCCTCTCCTTGCGCCCAATCGCGTTGTAATCCAGGCGGTAATTGACCTCTTTCGGTTCACCACGCTCAAATTCATAGACCGTCGGGAAAACGAGCCGCCTCAAATGCCAGCCTTGCTGCGCCATTTCACCCAGCCAGGCCTCCTCTTTCTCATCCGCCCAGCCCCAAAACCATTTCACCTTTTTTATCATTTTGCTTTCCATCTCATACTCCTGGCAACAGCTCCGCCTATCAGGCGGAGCGTTCTTCTTTGACCCGCGCTCCGTTGGCGACCATCACTTCCAACCGCCTGAGCTGCGCCAGCAGGACAGCCTCGCCTTTTTCGGTCAATTGGTAAGATTTCCGGCGATCCTCTTCGTTGACCATCCTGATCAGCCTGGCTTCCTCCAATTTGGAGAATGCGCCGTACAGCGTGCCGGGCCCAATCTTCACATCCCCACCACTGATCGCTTCTACTTTCTGCATCACGCCGTAACCATGCAGCGGTTCGGCCAGCGCCAGCAGAATGTAATAAGTTGACTCCGAGAGCGGAAGATACTTCTCAATACTTTTCTCGTTCATCCAATTTATCTCCATTCAAGTCCTATATCGCCCTCCGTTGTATCGTGTCACGCTATAACGTACAACGATATAATATCACACGATATATCCTCTGTCAATAGTATCTACTTTACCCGCAACACGGCGTCATGACTCCATTTCCTATGGTTCAGCCTATCCCCACCAGGCAATCTCCATGCGCGCCTCTCTTCCCTGATAATCCGCAGGCGGCTGTGCGGCTTCGCTGCTCCGCGGCACAACAAAACCCTGCATCAAGGTTGAAAACTGGTTGGCAAATTCTCCTTGAACCCAATCCACAACAAATCCCACCAAAAATGGGCGTTTTACCTCTTTTTTCCGATTTTCAAACAAATGTCTAAATTTCGTTACAAAGTCGTGTACACCACTTCACAGATTCTTGCAGAAAACCCTCCAATAATTGACATCCCTCCAACCATGATGTATCTTAACATCAGGTTATTCTGTCAACCCTGAGAGAGCTCATGCAAAAATTTCTAAGACGACTTAATGAAAAAATCCGGCCGCAGCACCAGCCAAAATCTGGGTCTCAGACCGCGCCCACCCCTGGCCGGTTTCGCGGCCAGTCTTTTCTCGAGCTGGCTCTGATCCTGCCCATCCTGCTGATCATGCTGATGGGCCTGGTGGAAGTCAGCCTTTTTATCGGGCGCTACCTCGATATCCTCGACCTGACTCGTGAAGCGGCCCGTTTTGCTTCAGTCCGTGACCCGTTCGTCACCGTGCCCATTTCAGACGTGAGCTGCTCTCTGCCGGAACCATTTCACTTCTACTACCACACTGCCTGCATCTTTTCCCCCCCGGCCAACGCCACCTGCACAGACCCAAAATTCTGCAACGGTTTGAATTCATTCCTCCAGCTCGACCCTGCTACCGATGATGTGGTTATTTCGGTTTATACCACCACCAAAAACCCCAACGGCAAATACCCCGGTAAAACCAGCGGCGCGGCGGTAACCAATGTCTGGCCGGCTCCCAACGGTTACTGGGCTCTCTCTGACCACGACCCTGATACAGCCCACAACGAGAATTGGAAAAAGGATTGCGAAGGAAACGTGGTGCAATCCGAACCCTACTACAACGAATACCGGATCGAAGGCGAACTGGAAGCCACCACCAACAACGGCTTCGTCGCCATTGAGTTTTACTACTGCTATCACCAGGCGCTTAACCTGCCTATTATCAATATTTTCATACCAGACCCGATGAGGATCCATGCGTACACAGTCATGCCTATCCCGGCTGCCCAACCGACAGCCACACCCAAACCATAACCCCATGCTGCCGCGTCGCAGCCGCGGGCAAGTGCTGGTCATTTTTGCCGTTGCCCTCGTTGCCATGCTGTTATTTGTCGGCCTGGCGATCGATGCGGGTGTGCTTTACATCACTTACGGCCAGCTCAAAAGGGCTGTGGACGCGGCTGCTGTGGCTGCCGCCAACGAATTTAAACGCGGCTCCACCCTGTCCTCCATGCGCGAAGCGGCCAATGAGGAGCTAAGATTCCACAATATTACTACCGGCTCCGATCTGGATATCTACATCTGTGATGCCGACGGCGATGGCATTCGGGACGCTTCCCTTCAAACCGCCGTGCCGACTTTTTACGACCGCTGCCCGGATACCACCGCGGGCTATTCTCCCCGCAAACTGGTGTGGATCGAAGCCAAACTCCGCGCCCCGCTTTACTTCCTCTCCCTGATCGGTCTTCAGTCGGTTAACCTCAACACCAATTCCATTTCCGAGGCCGCGCCGGTAGATGTGGTTATTGTCATCGACACCTCCGAATCCATGGCCAGCGACACCGTCAACTTTCTGAAGGCGGCCTATCCCGACATTGTCGACGATTACGATCCCGACGCCGCGGCCCCGCTCGGCTGCAACACCACTAATTCCTGCCAGCCTTTACTGGACGCGAAGACCGCCGCAAAAGCCCTGATCGACACCCTGTATGAAGGGTACGATCAGGTCTCCATCGTCACCTTTGACAGCATCGCCCTGGCCCACCCCATCGTCAACAAACTGGGCAATCCTGTTAACCTGAGCGATGACATGGGCGAGGCCAAAACCGTGGTGGATTCGATCCCGCTCCACGACGACCCGGCCTTCGCCAGGATGTGGCCCTACTGGAAAAGCTCCCTGGTGGGCAACAAGCAGATCTTCAACCCGGTCAACCCCGAAGACCGCGACGGTGACGGCGCCGACAGCGATCCCAACCTGCCGGCCTGCTACCTCAACCCGTACCACCCGCTGTGCTGCACCCTGGACGATGACCGCTGGGACGAATCCAAAGATCCATTTGGTTGGGGCGGTATCCCCTGCGATGACGATTACAGGCACGACGCCTACGATTGGAACGGTGATGGTGAATACACAGACGCAGACCATGACGTGGCTGCCGCCTGGCGCGCCGGTCACGACCCTGATGGCGGCGGTTCCCTGGAAGCCTCCTTTTCACCGCTTTCCACCAGCACCGGCTCCGGCATGCGGGTGGCCGCCAATGTTCTCAAATCTTCCGGTCGCCCCGGCGCGGTTTGGGTGATCGTGTTTCTGTCCGACGGGTTTGCCAACCTGAGCGACACCCCGCTGACCAATGGCGATATCCCCGCAGCCTACCCCAACGGTTTCTGCAGTGGCGAGTTGGGATCAGGTTTCTGGACAAAAGCCTGCCTCGATCTGGATATTACCCCGCGCTACTGCATTGACGACAGTGCCGATACCTGCCCGCCCGGTACCACCTGGCAAGGCTCCATCCCCAACTCAAACTATAGCGTTATCGATTACGCCCGCGATATGACTGACGAGGCCGCCCTCACCAAATCCACCAACCTCTCGGAGCCGCCCGGGAACGACATCGCCATCTACACCATAGGCCTCGGCGCTGCCGGTGATGTAATCCCCGGCAAAGGCGCCATCGGCGAAGAGCTCCTGCGCTATATGGCCGCCGTTGGCGATGATGGCGACCGCACCACCGACCCCTGCAAAACCGCAGCTAACAAAAATTCCTGTGGGCAGTATTACTATGCCCCCAGCGGTGAAGACCTGCTGCCCATCTTTGAAGACATTGCTACCCGTATTTACACCAGGATTACGAATTAACCCGCGATCACCGGAACACCCAGACCCGGACGCGACATCATCAGGAGGAAACAAAGCCATGGCACGAAAAATCTACCGGAGGTTCGCCACTCACATTCGTTCCCATCCCGGCCAGGGAATGGTTGAATTCGCTCTGGCGCTTCCTATCCTTCTGATGATGGTTTTCGGCATCATCGAATTTGGCCGCCTGCTCCAGGCCTGGCTGGCATTGGAGAACGGCGCCCGCTTTGCGGTGCGCTATGCGGTAACGGGTTCTTATGACCCCGAATTCTGTGATGAGGCGGGTGCGGCACTCGGCCTGACCGCGGATGATGGTGCCGATGGCACCATCGATTGCATGGTCGGGGATTGGATTGACGACTCTGAGGAGAAAACGGCCGCCCTGCAGGACTGGGCCCGTCTGCCTTCGATCCGCGAAGCGGGACTCTCCGGCGCAACCGGAATCGCTCTGAACGACGACCCCACCGTTTCCGGCGATTATCTCAGCTATCTGGATAACGCATTCGACACCAGCAGCCTGGTGCAGGATCATCGCGGCAACCCCAGCCTGCCGGGTTACTTTAACACCTCGATCTGCTCAAACCGGGTCAGCGCGCCCGATGGCGGGGCTCCCTACGGCAGCATCCGCATGTTCAACCCCAACCCCTTCTATTACGAACCCCATCCTGCCGGACAGGACGGCGCTTACCGCTTTCCAACTTACTGCCAGCAGGCCAAGCTGGATTCCGGCGGCGGCGTGACCGGCGACATCGTGCGCTATGTTGATGACGCTGGCGGCCCCGGCGACCGTGTCCGCGTCATTCTTTCTTACCGCCACACCCTGATCACCCCCTTCCTCAGCTCGTGGTGGCCCACCCTTACCCTGCACGCCGAACGCGAAGGTCTGGTGGAAAAATTCCGTACATCACGGGTCACCGGCCTCAGCGGCGCCATTGCCTTTGCTGCCACCTGGACATACACCCCTCCGCCGCCCACCGAGACCCTCACCCCCACCACCACCCCCACCCCGGCCTACTGCACCGGCACCGGCTCCGTCCTCAGGGAGTGGTATCTGGGCATCAGCGGCAGCAACCTCAGCAGCCTGCTCAGCCATCCGGACTATCCGGATTATCCATCCGGGCACAACTTCCCCACCCTGTTTGACGCCCCCGTGAACTGGGATGACAACTACGGCACCCGCATGCGGGCTTACCTCTGCCCGCCTTACACAGGGCAGTACCGCTTCTGGATCTCCAGCGACGATTACAGCCAGCTCTACCTCAGCCCCAGCCAGGATGAGGGCAGCGGGCAGCTGATCGCTTATGTCAACGGCTGGACCAGCCATCGCGAGTTTGACAAGTATTCTTCTCAAAAGTCCAGTCTGGTAACCCTCGCCGGCGGCCAGCTCTACTATATCGAAGCCATTCAAAATGAAGGTACGGGCGGCGACAGCCTGACCGTGGCCTGGGCCGGGCCGGGTATCACTGATGACACAGACACCCCTACCGTCATCGACGGCCTGTATCTGGTACCCCTTGAGCCCAAAGTGGTGCCCACTCGCACCCCAACCGCCACCCCTGAGGCCAACTGCAACCAGCTTGTCAGCCTGTTCACCGGAGAAACCCTCCGCCACCAGTACTACAACTACGGCGGCTACCTGCTCGAATCCCGCATCCAGAATGTCGGCCCGCACGATATTTATCTGACTGGCTCCAGCATGAATTACAACGGCGCCTGGCATAACGAAATGCAGGGCCCGGACCCCGATCGCGAGTTCGATATGTACGCCTGGAGCGGCAATACCAGCGCCATCTACAATGTCAGCCCCAATATCACCGCCAATTCCTACGGGCATACCTTCCCCACCGCGAAGAAGCTCAGCCCCAATGATTCCAACTACTTTAAGTGGACTTACAACAACAGCGTCTTCAACTTCTGGATCACGCCTTACGTCCGCTCTTACCCCATGCCTGGCGGCGGCCAACCCACCCCGGCCCTGGACCCGTTTGGCGGTTCCACCATCTACCGCAATTTCTACTGGTCCGGCGACTTCAGCAGCACCATTAACTACAACATTGTCCCGCAGGCCGGGCCAACTGTGAGCTGCGAGATGGATTTCAATGGCATTCAGGGGCCAGTCATTCAGCCCACTTACACGGTCAATAGCAGCAATGATATGACCCTCCGCGCCGTCGTCCGCGGCAGCGGCCCTTCTTCCAACATCGACAGTAACGTCAACGAGGTGCGCTTCTTTGTCTATAACAGTTCCGGCACCCTGGTACATTGGTACACAGACACTGGAGCAAAGTATTGTCTGTTTGGCGGGAACTCCTCCTGCACCACCAAGAGGATCAATGTCGATAACTGGTGGTACGGCAGCAGCAGCAATCCTGGCCCCTTGATCACCAATGATACCTACACATTTGTGGTGATGGCGCAGAACAACGACGGAGACAACCGCAAGAAATCGGCTCTGGAAGTGAATCAGTACAATGTCAGCGGTCCGACCCCAACCAGGACGCCGATCCCGCCAACCCCGACTAAATCGCCGATCCCGCCAACGCCCACCAAATCGCCGATCCCGCCGACCCCCACCAAATCGCCGATCCCGCCAACGCCTACCAAATCGCCGCTGCCTTCCAACACACCGCTGCCTTCCAACACACCGCTGCCGTCTGCCACCCCAACCAAGTGCCAGACCCCGATCGAACTGGGTGGCTGCCAGTAAAACTTCATAAATAGAATCACTCCTGGCCTTGTAAGAGCCTCCCCCCCACTCTTGCAAGGCCTTTTTTTGACCTGAGAACCCTATAAAACAGACCAATGCCGTCAAAACGGCTCATACCAGGAGATGTTACACTGCAGTGAAGCAGATGAACCAACCCTTCAAGAAAGGTCTTAATCGTTTCCGAAACCTGCTCCAAACCGGACCAGCCTGGATTTTCCAAAAGTTCAGAACTCTCACTCCCGGCCAACTCCTGGCCACGCTGGGGGGAATTGCGCTGGTTGGGCTTTTATGGGCTTTTCTACGCTGGCTGATGTCTTCCACCAGGCTTCCGGTGGAACTGAAACTGGTATTTCTGATCAGCACCGCGCTGCTGTGTTTATTGGCCGGGTTGGTCGGCCTGAGCATCTTTTTGCGGCACCACAGCCGGCCCCAGATCAGCGTGCTGCCGGTTGGTGTGGTGCTGGCACTGGCGTATCTCGTCCCTGCGTTGACCTTCCTTCTGCCGGATTGGTTGAACCTGCTTCGAGGAGGGCAAACATCACAAGCCAGTCTTATCTCTTATTCTGGCGCCAGCAGCCTGACCGCGGGCCAGCCGTGGTTTTTCATCTGGCAGGCGCTGGTCCTGGCCGGGTACGCGCTCAGCCGCCAGTGGGTGCGTTTCCGCCAGCTTGCCGCCCGGCCGGCCGCTGCCAGCGCGGAGAACATTCCCAGAGCCGCTTTCATCCCGCCTGTCTGGCCTGTCCTCGCTGGCCTTCTCTCTGGGCTGGGCCTGTGGCTGGCAGGCGCATTTATATTTTCGCTGCTCGTCCCCGCCGCGAATCGACAGGTATTGCCGGTGCTCCCGGCGCTTCACATCACAACGCTGGTCATCGCCATCACCATCGCGCCTTATGCCGAAGAATCTTTCTTCCGCGGCGAACTTTTTAATCGCTGGCAGGCCCGATTGGGGAATCGGCTCACCGTGTTCCTGACCGCTTCGCTCTACGCCTTGTTTCAGGCACACCCGGCGCGAGGACTGCCTGCCTTCCTGCTTGGACTCGGTCTGGCCGCCCTCACCCGGCGCAGCCGGCGCATTCTGCCCGCCATTCTGGCTCACGCGGTTTACAACGCGCTCAGCTTTCTGTTCGGCTGGTATCTGGTGATCTGAAAGACACAGCGGCCAATCGATTCAAACAGCTTACCCGCGAATCAATCTGTCCGCGGGCTGAACACAGACCAATCCTTGCGATTAAATAGCCAAATAAGCCAGTGCGCCCAATACTGCCGCGATGGGCAGACGTGCCAGAGCAATCTTAACCCACGACTGGTCTCCGGAAATATTTGAAATGGTTTGCCGTCCTTTCGGGTTGAAAACCAGCAGCGCGCCCTTGATAATCCAACCCAGCGGGATGATGATCACCATCACCCAGTTTGCCCAATTCTTTGGCGCGTCAATAAAATCCACCACCACCCAACCATAAAAACCAATCAGAAGGACCGAGACCAGGTAAAACCACCACGGGCGTTTTTCACCGCCATACCCGGCGGCTTCCACTGCCTGCCATTTCCCCTTCATCACCAGCATTGCAAGGCTGGTCGCTGCTACACCTGCCGCCAGAATGAGTCCAAAAAATTTTGCCATTGTCAACTCCTTTGTTCATTTCTTAATTTTTATTCCATGGCCCAATATTTTGCCATTTTTCTGAGTTTTTGCCGCCCCCCACCGGGGCAGTTTTTTAACTGGCCGCATGACCGGTCGGTCACATTTTAACAGCGCGACCTTTTTGATCCTTCCCCGCCAGACAGATCGTCCCCACATCCCCAACAGGCCTTATAATAAAGGATAAATTTAGTTATAGATTGGGAGGTTAATGTTTTATGGAATACCGCAGATTAGGAAAATCCGGACTACAAGTCAGCGAACTCTCTTTTGGTTCGTGGGTAACCTTTGGCAACCAGGTAGATGTTGACAACGCAGTGGAAATTATGAAAGCGGCTTATGACAGCGGAGTGAACTTCTTTGATAACGCCGAAGTCTATGCGAATGGCCAATCCGAATTGGTGATGGGCGCCGCTTTGAAAAAGCTCAACTTCTCTCGTGATAGCTACATCATTTCCAGCAAAGTCATGTTTGGCGCCGAGAAAGAACCCAAACCCACTCAAAAAGGCCTCAGCCGCAAGCACGTCTTTGAAGCCGCCCACCAGGCCATGCGGCGGATGGGCCTGGATTATCTGGATCTGTACTTTTGCCACCGCCCCGACCCCGCTGTTCCCATTGAAGAAACCGTGCGCGCCATGACAGAGCTGATCTGGCAGGGAAAGGTCCTATATTGGGGCACTTCCGAATGGTCAGCGCAGCAGCTCATGGAAGCCCACAGTGTTGCCCGCCAGTACAACCTGATCCCGCCCACCATGGAACAGCCCCAATACAACATGTTCCACCGGGAGCGCTTTGAAGTGGAATACAAACGCCTGTACGAACAGATTGGTCTGGGTACAACCATCTGGTCACCGCTGGCTTCCGGCATTCTGACCGGCAAATACAACGATGGCATCCCCGCCGATTCACGCGCCAATGTGCCCGGTTACGAGTGGCTCCAGGATCGTCTCACCAGCCCGAAAGGCCAACAACAAATCGCTAAAGTCCGTGAATTAACCCGAATCGCTGAAGACCTGGGAACCACCATGCCCCGCATGGCCATCGCCTGGACGCTCAAGAATCCCAATGTTTCCACCGTCATCCTGGGGGCATCACGCCTTTCTCAGCTGGAAGAAAACCTGAAAGCCCTTGAAGCTGTTCCGCAGTTAACGACGGATGTCATGGATAAGATTGAAGAAATCCTGGATAACAAGCCCAAACCGCTGGCGTTCCAATAGGGTTTACCTTCGCACACCAAAATCATGAAAAGCGGGGACAGGCGATCCTGTCCCAGCTTTTCAGTGAAACAGTTCGCCATCTGTTGAATACCCCACGCCAACACCGCGCTCCGGAGCCGCTCCCCCTGCCCGCTTCGTCAGTCCAATCTGTTCGCTGCCGGCCCCAATCGTTCCCTGCCCCTTTTCATTAAAATAAAAAATCCCGCGCTCAAAGCGGCGGGGATTGAAGCTTTACAATGAATTTAAGAACGCGATCTTTGACTGTCGGACTTGTTTTCCTGTTCACGGGCGTCATGCAGGCGGCGCTTTAACTCGGTGCGCAAACTTTGATAAATCTCCTCTGAGAGTTTGCCTGTCCGGTAAAGATCATCCAGCGAAGCGATTGATTCCAAAAGCATTGCCACAGTATGTCCCGCTGAATTCAACACATCGTCAGCAAGCGTTAACTTCCCTACCCTGACCTCCGCGGGAGCTGTTTTAGGCTGGTGCTGGCTCATCCAGGCGACAACGACAAGCAGCGCCAGTGCGAAGGTCCCAAAGCCGACCACCGTCATGCCTAACTGGCCGTTTGCGTCCGCGTTGTTCTGGCGGGGCTCACCGGAGAAACGGAGCTGGAGCCGCGTGCCGCCCCGCAGTTCATTTCCGGTGTACAGGTGCATCACCATCCCTTCCATGTCCCGCTCGCCAATATCCCGCAGGTGCAGGCTTTCCAGACGCACTCCATTGGATGGAATCCCTACCAGGAATGAACTCACATCCATGGGCAGGGTCAAAGTCAACGAGCACTCGCCATCGTAGGGGACTGTGTAAGAATACATCACCTGGTGTCCTATATTCCCAGGCCTTACTTTCGAGCGATCCCCAAATCCATTCTCTGTCAGCACAAAACGCTCCCCCAGCGATCCGTTCTCAAACGATAGATTCGCTGCGTCATCCGGGAGCATAAACTCAAGCAAAGGCAAATTCTCTCGCCGCGGAACAATGACCCGGTTCGATGAATTGGAAATCATAAAAGATTGGGTAACTTTAATGGTCTTATCGTCTGGAAAGCCTACAAAAACCTGAGCCCTCTCAGCATGCAAAGTTGAAGGATCGGTGCTGGTCTCATAAATTGTGATCGGGAGGTTCACCTCACGCCCTGAATAAACCATATCCCCATAAATCAGGTCTGAATAAAACGAGACGAATTTATACTCTACTCCCACCAGGTAAGCCCACCCATCTTCCAGTGGAATATCCGGGAACAGGTAGCTCCCTTCTTCTGAAAGATCAACAGTCTCTTCCATAACGGTTTGCATACCGGTATAAGCCTGGAGGACCACCGTCATCTCTTTCGGAACCTCTCCGCCAGAGGCATTGATCACCTGGCCGGCAATGCTAAAAATCTGTGGAACAGGGGTTGGGATGTCGCTGTCATCATCGGCAGTTGTGTGGGCTAAGGGATAAGGCCCAAAACCCGCGGTGGTAAAACCCAGCAGGAAAAGCGCTGCCCATAGCCATTGCTTCTTTTGACTTCGACGATCCATCATAAACTTTTCAACAGTTTCTCAGTTTCCACTGGCATGCCGCATTGAGCACAGTATCGATCCGATTCTTTGATCGCTTTCCAGCAGTTTGGACAGAACCCGATTGCCTTCTCCTGTCGCGTTCTGCGATACGTCTTGATCATCTCCTCAAGCTCGTCTTCCTCAAAGCTGGGATATTTTCTGGAATGGTTTGAATTGTACACAGAGCTGGATATGGGATGATTTTCGCGCTCAGACACAGAGGTTTCCGCGGGACGGATCGCCCGGATTTGTTGGATCACATCCACACCTGTCACCAGCAAAGCCTCTCGTTGAGACTCATAATCCTCCCCGGGAATTTTTCCCATCTCATGGTCATACTCCAAATCCTGAAGCGCTCCCAAAAGTTGGTCCCGGCGTTCCTCCAGACCCCACAGAAAACGTATCGCCCTGAAGTCGTCAGGAACACCCTGATCTACAAGTGGTGACGGTTTCGTCTCTTTGTCAAAAAAAGGCTGAGCCAGAAACAGCACCGACATCACCAGCAATGCCAGAACAAAAAATATGGCTCCCCAATCCATCTACAACCCCGAATCTCAATTCAATAATTACGGAACAAACAAGGTTATTATATCGAACGCACATTAACCTAATCTAATAAACAGGTTAAAAATTGTATAGTAAGAACACCCCAACATATTCCTCCCGGGACTTTTGCCTAAGTCTGTGGCTTTCTAAAACGAAATTCAGGCTCAGGAGAATATTCTCCAGCCAGGCTCAAAATTGTCCCTGCCACCACCAGGCACACCCCGGACCACAACCAAAACACCAATGGGTCATAATAAATTCTGAAAGTCGCGCTTTGGGCTGAAATGGGCTGCCAATCTGCCAGCACAACGTACAAATTGCCCCACAACCCACCGTGCAGGCCGGGCGTGGTGATCGACTGCTGTGTGTCAAAATAGTAATCCCGGCGGGGGAAAGCTTCGCCCACTGGAATGCCATCAGATGAAATCAGCATGACCGCGCGCAGCACATTGCGCCCCCCACCCGTATCCAGCATCTCTAAGGAGTGATAAGTGATGGTGAACTGGTCCAACACCACGCTTTCTCCCAAAGCCAGAGTGGTTTGAGTCTGTACCTGGAACTGTCCCAACCCCACCACCCCCAGTGCCACCAATGCCAGTCCCAGATGAGCAATCGCGCCGCCCAATTTGGTTTTCGCGCTCGACGCGAGCCGCCAGAACGCGGTCAGCGGTTTCTCATTGTAATGATAGCTGTGCATCAGCGTTCCCCGGAACAGATCAAAGAAAATTGTAACGATCACAAAAGCAACCAGCCAGAAACTCAACAGGGCTTTGATGCGCTGCACACCTCCCAAAAAGATCACGGCGACCACTCCCGCTGAGGCGGCCACCAGCCTCCATAAATCGTAAACCAGTTTCCGGCCGTTGGAATACCCCCAGCTTGAAAGCTGCGAAACAGCCATTAACAGCAAAATGCTCACCAGCAGAGGGGTGGTGGCCTGTCCGTAATATTTGCTGTCCACAATCACCTGCTGCCCGGCAATCCATCGCGCCAATACCGGATAGACCAACCCGCTAACCGTAACCAACAGCAGCCCCATAAAGATCAGGTTGGAGTACATCAACAAAGATTCTTTGGAAAGCAGGTACGAGAGCCGCCCCGCCGAGTTCAGGTCGCGCCAGCGGTAAACCAGAAGGAACAACGAAACCAACGCGGCCAGCCCCAGGAAACCAATCCACAATGGGCCGGTATCCCTTGTCGTCAGGAAATCCGGCGTTTCAAACAGGCCAAGCTGAGCAGCATAAATTCCATACATGGCCAATATAAAGGTAATAAAAGCCTGGGTCATATTCCAGCGCTTCATCAATCCTCGTTTTTCCTGAACCGTCATCGCATGAAGGAAGGCCGTGCTGCTCAACCATGGCAAAAAAACCGCCATTTCAATCTGTCCCCACTTCCAAAAACCGCCAGAGAGATCTGTCGCAGTGATGGACCGGCTGCTTACAAAAATACCTGTGCTGAGGAACAGCCAGCCCAACAGCGCCCATCGGCGGGAAATGCTGAACCAGCAGTGGTCCGTTCTGCGGTTGATCAGCGTGGAGACGCCAAACGCGTAAGGCACCACAAGCAGGGCGCATCCCACATAGAGCAATGGAAGGTATAAGCTCATCCATGGCGAACGCAGTGTTGGGTTTAAACCAACCCCGTTGCCGGGGATCACCAGCCTTGCCTCTGGCGGCCGGAACATCGCTGTCACCCGGGTTTCATCAGCAAGCTGCCAGAAACGCACAAATGGATTCTCAAAATTCAAGATCAAAAACTGGAAAAAGACAAGCACCAGCAGCAGAACCAGCATCACCACAGACAGATACTCCCGGTCTCGCTTCCATTTGCGAAGCACAAGGGCTGCCGAACAACCGGATAGCACCCACAGCCAGACCAGCATCGAACCGCTTTTCCCACCCCATAACGCGGCCCACCTCAGAATTTCCGGCATGCTGTCGCTGGTAACGGTAAAAACATACGCAACCTGGTAAGAACGGGCGATCAGCAGTTCAAAGAGACAGAAAACCACAATCCCAATCAATGGAAAGTTGATCAGCAGGGCGGCCCGCGCGCTTTCAACCCAGGCCAGCCGGTTTCTCCTCATCCCGTACAGTACCGCGGCAATCCCATACAGGGATATCAGCAGAGACAGAAGTAAAACACCAAATCCAAAATGCTCGATCATGAGTAAAAATAGTATACCCTCAAATCACATTTCGTAAAGAAGCGGTCGCACCCGCCCCAGCGCACCATTCACCCAAATAGCGGGTAGTCGCATTTCAGAAAAATTGTATGAATCTCAATCCATTTTCGCTTGCTTTGAGATGAAATAATCCTTACAATAGAGTTACCTGAAGTTGAAGGCGGGTCTTAACATCAACGTTGAATTCCAAGTGACTTTTGGACACACCACTGCTTTAAAACAGCGCTTCCCTGCGGGAAGCGGCTAAAATATGGGGTATTTATCCATCACAGCCCGGCACAGACTGCCCGGTAACCGTGAAGGAAGGTAAGCCATCCCGGCCCATTCATTCAGGAATCCTTGTTGCGACACACTCCGGGGAGGGAAGATGATTGCAACACTACTCTATCAGGTTGCTGCCGACCATAAGATAGGTCTGGTACGGAAAACCAATCAAGATTATGCGCACGCCTGGGTCTCTACCCGCGGCCTGCCAACCGCGCTGCTCATCGTCGCTGATGGGATTGGGGGTAAAAACCACCCCGCGGGAGATATTGCCAGCGCACTGGCAATAACGACCATTTCTGATACTTTGATGCCGGCATTGAGCCCTGTATCATCCATTTTTATGTCTATTGAGCAGCTGCGGGAAAAACTGTGTCTCGCTATCCAACGCGCGCATGCCACCATTCTCAATGAAGGGAACCGCAACCCAAAACTGACCAACATGGGCACCACTGTGGCTTGCGCGCTCATCCAGGGAACGCATGCTGTCATCGCCCATGCCGGGGACAGCCGTGTTTATCTCCACAGTCGCGGTATCCTCACCCAACTCACTTCAGACCACTCCGCGGTCAGTGAGCTGGTGCAAAAAGGGTTGCTGGAGCCGGATGATCTCTACAGCCACCCCAACCGCAATATCATTACCCGCGCGTTGGGCATCAACCCACAAATTGAAATCGACACGAAAATCATCGATATCAGTCCCGGCGATCGTTTTTTGCTCTGCACAGATGGCCTGTGGGAAATGGTGTTCGATTTCCGCATCGCCCATATTCTGCGCACTGCCCCAACTTCTCAAATCGCCGTGGATGAGCTGGTCACCACCGCCCTGGATCACGGGGGCGAAGATAACATCGCCGTCGTGGTGTGCGACGTCCTGCAGGAATAGAACCCGACCTGCCGCTGGCGCGGTCATCGGGAACTTATCCCGGTATGAATCGTCCTTAACATACAAAAACTCGTTGTTTTTTGGAGGATTTAACCGGAGAAATAAAAATGAGGAAACAATTTTCTACTTTTGGAAGTGCACTTTTGCTGGCAGTCCTGGGTGGCGCTTGTTCTTCCGCCGCGGCCAGACTCGTTGAGCTGGGGCCGGAAGACAATGGTTCAAGCGTTATCCTTCCCGCCGGAGAAAGCTTCAACATCAACCTGGAAGGGAACCTGACCACTGGCTATTCCTGGGAAGCCGATCCCATTCCAGACCCGGCTGTCCTGGAGCTGGTTGAGGAACCTTCCTACGAATCCGACAGCAAGGCCCTGGGAGCGGGTGGAAAGTTCACCTTCACCTACCGTGCTGCCGGTGAGGGTCAGACCAACCTTCGTCTGATCTACCACCGCCCATTCGAACCGGACACACCCCCGCTGGAAGTCTATGAATTAACCATCCGCGTTACCCAATAAAAACAGCGTTCCCAACGTAAAAACTCCCCCCTATGTCCTGGCCGGAACCCCACCGGCCAGGACACTCTTTAAAACACATCCGCTGGAAGCATTGTACACCCGCTCCCAACCGGCTTGCGGAGTAGAAAACATCAGTATAAAATCGTTCTCAGGATCAACAAACCACATTTTCAATCAGGCTCTTCTTTTGAAAGGAGATTTTCGTGCAAACTTTTAAGTCTGTTTCTCAAAAAATCGAGGGTGGATTGGCTGTCGAAAGTAATTCACGGCAGTTCAAAATCATCATTGACGAGCCTCCTGGGATGGGCGGTTCAGACACCGGAATGACTCCCCTTGAAGCCCTGCTGTCCGCGTTCAGTTCCTGCCTGGCCATCACAGCCTGTTCGTTCGCTGAACCCATGGGGATTGACATCCAGGATATTCGAGTGGAGGTAGAGGGTGACCTTGACCCGGATGGATTTATGCACGGCGCCGCTGGTGTTCGTCCCGGCTTTCAAACTATCCGATCCACTATGTACATCCTGAGCAGCTCCCCTGCGGATAGGCTTCAGGAGTTTCAGAAATTTGTCGAATCGCGCTGTCCGGTAACCGACACCCTGCTTCACGGCACCAGATTGATCCATAATAAAGTTGTGGTTGAGAAATCTCCAGACACACAGTGAGCGTGAAAGATTTTGATAAAGAAACCCGATCTCCGGAAGCAAAGATGTGGAGATCGGGTTTCTTCATGAGTGGAATCCGCTTCTTTCCAAATATCTCCCAAACGGGTAAAATGTTATAACAATACCCGTCCAGCGCAGGTTTTCCACCGGTCTGTGGTTGGTCGCGAAAACATGATGAAATTATAATAAAATCAGATCAGAAATATCCATCGGATCACATCAATGCCTGACAGGTCCAGCCCTCTGCGTATTCCTTGAAAGCCATGTAATACACAATGTTCAATCTAAAAAGTATTGATCTTTCCACAGTGTTTAGCAGCGTCACTACCTACGTCAGAAACGTCTTGCGGGTGGTCTATCAGATTGTGCGAGATACCGTACACAGCTTTTCCCGGTCTGCGGCCGTGGAAGCCACCGCCGGACTGGCTTATTTCTCCTTTTTCTCCTTCTTTCCCCTCCTGCTCATCCTCGTGGCAACAGCCAGCTCCTGGTTAACCGAAGAAGCCGCCCGGCACCATGCCCTGGTCTATTTTACAGACATCTTCCCCATTTCCCCCGACCTGGTACAGGCCATGCTCCAGACCCTGGTAGACCGGCGGGTGACATCCACATTGGTCAGCGGCGTCGGCTTGCTTTGGGCGGCCAGCGGGTATTTCAGCCTGCTGGTGCGCAACGTAAACCGTGCCTGGCCCGATCTCAAGCCCCGACCTTTCGTGCGAACCCGGCTGGAAGCCCTGGGCATCGTTGTGCTGTTGGGAATGCTGTTCATCGTCTCCATCATCGCTACATCCGCGGTTGAGCTGATGGACGCCTTGAACCTGCCGCTGTGGGAAGAACTCTTCAACAATGCTCCGCTGCGGCGCGTTTTATCTAATCTATTTCCGATGATCACCCGTTTGTGTCTGCTTTGGGGATTGTATTATTGGGTACCAAAAACCCAGGTGGATTGGCGAGCCTCCCTGATCAGCGCTTCTACCGTCACTGCTGGTTGGCGCCTGATCACCACCGTGCTTACCTGGTACCTGAGCAGCCGCTTCGCGCGCTATAACCTGGTCTATGGCTCTTTGGGCACGACAATCGCTTCCCTGATGTGGCTCTATTTCAGCAATTACATCCTGGTTTTAGGCGCCCACCTCACGGCGTCCATCGCCCGCAACTGGGGTTTTCTGCAGCATCGATTGACAGTCGGCGCCACACCCCCCCACTGGTATTTCCGCAAACATCTCCCCACCCATCAAGACCGGCTCGACTGATCCCCAAGTTCTGACTCAGGCACGTCAGTAAAGGGACGGGTTGCGCCCCACCTTTCTTCCGGTATGGCATCCTGGGGGATAGTCGTTACATCTTGCTGAATTTCAGCCAGCTGCAGCGCCGTCAGGCTGCTCCCCGCTTTGCTGATCATGGCCCGCATATCATCCCTTGAGTTGGACAGCATCGTGATTGCCCGTGAAAAACGCCCGTCCAGTTCCTCCTGGATGGCCTGAGTACTCTCCTGCACGGTTTGCAGATAGGCTTCTATTTTCTGCAAATCGATGCTCTGCGTGGTGCGCAGCATGGTCTGGAAAACCAGCAGCAGGTAAGGCACAAACATGCTGTAGCTCACCAGCACCACATTCATCCGGAACGCTTCAGGCTGGACCGAGTAGGTCAGGTCAAAAATCGAATCCGGGATCACCGCCACCCCAAAGTTGACCGTCACACTGGGGTCAATGTACTTTTTCACCTCTTTGGCTTTCAGCAGGACCGCGTTCTCCATGTCCCGTTTGATGCGCTGTTGCTCCTCCACATCGTCCGAGGCAATGAACTTTTCTAGCAGATGGGTGGCTGTCCATTTGCTGTCAATGGGCAGGATCAGGTCATTGGGCAGGCGCAGCCCAAACTCCACCACTTTTCCGGAGATTTTAAAGTTTCGCACCTGCCACTCGGGCGGCAGTTTTCCAAAAACCACATCCAGGATATTCTCCCCTGCCGAGCCTTTGGATTGTGTGCCGGCGATGACCGTCTCAAGACGGCGGATCGATTCGGACATCTGGATATCCATCTCCTGGCGCGAGCGCACGTGGGAATGCAGCTCGGTCAGGTCGGTTTTGGCCATTGCCAGCTCCGAGCGCATCACTGCCGTGGCCTCCCCCAACCGGTTGGTGAGTGTCTTCAACTCTGAAAGCGCGGAAATCGAATCCGTTGCCAGGCTGCCCACGCCGCGCTGCACTTCATTCTGGTTGACTTCCACCGTGGAGATGCGTTCCGTCAACCCGCGCATTTCGCTATTGAGCATTCCCATCACCTGGGTTACCGGCTCGATATGAGAGAGCTTTTCTCCCAACATGGCGATCTGTGTCTGCTGCTGTTGGATAAGCTGGCTCAACGTCTGAAGGGTTCCCGGCTCACCTTCTGTGCGCCGGTACTGGAGGTAAGCGACCACCGCCACCGTCAGAAGAACCAGCATGGTGATCAGCGTCATCGCGCCCAGACCAATCATCAGAATTTCCATATCCATATGCACCTCGCATTCTGCTCCATCTATCTATGCGATGAAGCCTCATCATTTTCAGCACAGAAGGCGCCAGTCTTCGTCCAACCCCGCTGGTCTCGCGCCCACCATGGCAATCTCGGTGGAGGAATTTTTCCTGCCCTGAAAATCGCCTTGAAAAAGGAAATAAGTACACGCTGATTATAGAACAAAATCTCAAAAATTGCACTTTTTGGCTGGCTTTGGGTCATATTTGCACCCCCGTTTTGGTTCAAAGCGAACAGAAACAATGATGGTTTATCCAATCATGCAGAGCGCCACCTACTTCCACCACCGCAGGAAAGCCGCCGCCGGCGGCCAATCCGCATAGCGTTTTGCCGCCAGGTTCAGCCACACCCAGGCCACAAACAGCCAGCCCAGCCACCAGCCCATCGGGCCGATGTAATTCGCCGAGAACGGCAGCCACGAAAGGGCAAAAGCGACCAGCGCCGCTTTAGGGCTCAGGCGTGCCACCGCGGGCAGTGCCGGCAGCAGGTTGTAAGGGATCAGATGCGGCACGGCGAAGATTCCCCCCAACATCAGCATATCCATATCCCCTCGCGAAAACCACAAGAGTACAACAGCGGCCGGCAGGCCCCACCACCCCAGCCCGATATTCTGCGGGTAGCGTCCTTCAGCGTAATAGCTTTCCACCGAGAGGGTGCGCAGCGGCCACAGCCCCCATATCACCAGTGAAACCGCCATCAGGATCAAGAACCCGTAAATATACCGCCGCCGGGCGCCAAACGCGAAGAACGAGACCTGCGGTTTGACCAGCGCCAGCGGAGCCAGATAGGGCAGCCCCAGCAGACCCAGGATTACCATGCCCTCAAGCTGGCCGAGGAACACCGTCCACAACAGCGGCAGGCAAACCAGCGCCGCGGCCGCGCTTGCGGGGTGAACAGCCCGCTTTAACACCGCCAGGCTGAACCCGCTCAAGGTCAGCCCTACCAGCAGCGGCCAGGTCAGCGGCCGCACCAGCAGCGCTGTCCACGGTGGGTGGAAGGGCGCCACCCGCCCGATGCTCCAAAAATTGACCCAATCAAAACCAATGAACCCATCCGCCGGCAGGAAACTCCCCAGCAGGCTGCCAATCCCCAGCATAAGTGTGAAGATCGTCAGCTCCTGCCACAGCGGGAACTCCCGCTCAAAGATTTTCTGCTCCGGAAAGAGGAAATCTGTCTTCTTATTCCAGCTTTTCAACAAGTTTTTGATTTTATTTATGTTTGGCATGTTTTTTCACCTGGATACCGGGCCTGCTCCGCAGGATCAAAACCAGCGCCAGCCACCCGGCTCCCGCCATCCCCGCTCCCACATAGACCGTAACCGGGCGGAAAGCGAACCGGGCTGTGTGCGCTCCTGGAGGCAGGCGCACCGCCCGCAGCACGCCATAAGCTGTCTCCATTGGGGTGCCGCGGCCGTCCACCCATACCCGCCAGCCGGGATACATCACCTCGCTCAGAACCAGCAGCCCCCCTTCGTCCGAATTAACCGAAACCGTGATATGGTTCGGCGTCCAGCGTATCTCTTCAACCCGTCCGTTGTCCATCCAGGCCCGGGGGTGGGCTTGAAGATTCTTATAGACGATTGTTCTGCCAGATACGAACACTTCCTCCAACCCGTCCGATTCCAGCGGAAAATCAACCGCGAGATAGCGTGTGTTCAACAAACCCAACAACGCCGCGTCCGGATGGGCAGCCGCCTGGCGGATCTCCTGCGGGGTATCCGCGTCGATATACATATCCGGCAGGCTGACCGAATAGGAGCCCACGGCGTAGCCCGCCGCCTCACCAATGAATTGGGCCATGCTCTCCAGATGCAGCGGGTTGACCCCATTCACCTGTTCCAATGAACTGGGGAACGGCAGATTGCCAGAAGG
>ENA-ORXD01001299-ORXD01001299.1-sediment-metagenome-genome-assembly--contig:-NODE-1299-length-21652-cov-19.212885_pt1 | contig 21652 bp, 21 predicted proteins | sample MGYA00237862_ERZ511471 | MGnify/ENA metagenome assembly ERZ511471
ACCCACGAGATCCCGGCACAAAAACCCCTGATCCATGCGTTGCTCGACATCTGCGATGCCTGAGGGAAGGGCCGAGGGGCGGGGGCGTTCGGTCGGCACCATGCAAAGAGCCATATGGGATCAGGTAAGATACATCTTACAGGACACCCATGGACATTGGCATCACCAGACTGAGTTCGAAGGGGCAGATCGTCATTCCGGCATCTATGAGGAAAGATCTTGTCGAGGGGACACACCTGCTCGTCATCAGGGAGGGCGGCCGTTTTATCGTAAAACCCCTTGATGAACTGGAGCCGGAGCTAAAAGAAGACATTATCTTTGCAGAGAGAACAGAAAAGGCATTTAAAGAGTTTAAAAAAGGTACATTCACCAGAAAGAGCGATGTCGATTTTATTAATGATCTTGAATCATGGTGACCGTTGCCTACGATGCGTCCTTCAAGAAAACGATCAAAAAGATCCGTGATCGCACGACGAAGAACCGGGTGAAGCAGCAGATCATCAGGATCGTCAATGATCCGGCGATCGGAAAGCCGATGAGGTACGGCAGAAAGCAGACGAGGGAGGTATATATCCCCCCATTCCGGTTATCATACTGCTATGATCAGCAGAGGGATCTGCTGGTCTTTCTGGATCTCTATCACAAGGATGAACAGTAACACCTGACGATCCTTTGCCAGAGCTCTTTGAACCGACCTGAAGTTCTGTCAGGGATACAACCGTGATCTACTCTCCGGCATCGATAATCTCTTCAAAGTGCAGTTCTACGGCATCGTATGCATGAGTTCGTCAAGCGTCGTGCCCTGCGTGAAGATGTCCACACCCATTGCCGCGGGCGCACCAGAACGCACCGTCAAAATAGCTATCAAATGTAACCAGCATGACCGGTGCCTCCAGATAGTGCATGGGATGTCGCAATCATACATATGACCGGGGGTGAAACAGCACCGTGCAATCACTCTTGCAGAATATACCATGATTATTCCGGAAGCATCGAAGAAAACGCTTTGCCGTGACCTGATCGAACGCGTGGAAAATGGTTTTCTTGATCCAACCGGTCAGAAAAGGGGAAGGAAGTAGGTTCTATCACAGCAACCCCCCCCCTCTAATTCCTGAACATTTATTGGACATATATCGGCCATATCAGACACATTCCTCCCGGCAGATCCGGATTATCCCCGTACGCACATTTACGATCCCGAAGAAGAGGGAATGACCGGCAGCCGTACCGGTCTGGAGAGTGAGCGGCATTTTGTGGGATCCCGGAGCACCGCCCACCAGGATGGGACCTCACCATTAAGCGTATTCAACCCAATCTATCCCCCTCACCAAAGAGGGTCATTCAGCACCAGCACCACTATTCTATGATCTCCGTCCCATCCCTTTTCGTACGGTATGTCAGACGTCACGATCATGGTGCCTCACGATATCGTCCAGGCGCTCCGCCTTCCTCCCGATGCCATCCAGGCTGCACTGCAGCAGGAGCTTGCCCTGGCGCTCTACCAGCGCGGCATTCTTTCGTCCGGGAAGGCATGTGCTCTTGCAGGGGTGAAACGGTGGGAATGGGAGCTATTGCCTGGCGCACGGAAGATCCCGCGGCACTATGCCGATGAGGACCTCGATCAGGACCTGCACCTGGGCGAGGCAGTACAGCTGTAGACGTCCAAACACCTTCTACGCGGTCCGGGACAACGAGTATCCGTGACCATTCCCCACGAGGCTACAGGGAGGGGCCAAGCGGTATCTGTCTCTTCCCGGTCCGCACAATGCAGAGGCCTTCGTCACCTACCCCGCACCTGCTGGCCCCCACATGAAATGAACCCGGCGCCTGGAAGCCATTCCCATGGTACTGAAAGAAAGACTATGTAGGATCAGCACCTATCATGGTTCGATGACCACGACGGAGTTCATCCCCGTATCAGAAAGAACATATAAAGCCATCTCGGATCTCAAGGGTCCGGACAGAACATTCGACGAAATTATTGCAGATCTGGTAGAGCATGCGAAGAAGCAGCAGCTCGAAGATGATGTTGAGGCTGTCCTGGCCCGCAAAAGGTTCGTGGAGCTGTAAGTGTGGTTTTTCGCGTTTGTGTGGATGAAGAGGCTTATACGTTTTTGAACTCCCTTGATCCAAAGAGCCAGCGGATCATCAAAGACACCCCAAACCTCCTGAAGGAGAACCCCTATCCTCATTCTCGCGGTGACAAAGAGAAACTCCATACCGGCAAAAACCGGTCCATCTACCGGATGCATATTGCACGTTCTTTTACTGCAATCTATACCATCGATTCAGAGGCTGCGATCGTCCATATCACCCACCTCATGACGATCGAAAAGGCACACCGGAGATACGGGCGCGTATAGCCTCGGGCGGTCAGTGATTTCCTCATTCATTTTCTTATCGCCTGAGCTCCCTCCAACGGTTCTTATCAGTGTGCATTCCTCCCGCGGTCTGGCGCGAGGTCGTGGACGAGGGCGGCAACCGCCCGGGAACAGGCGAGGTCAGGAGGGGCCGCGAGGAGGGCTGGCTCTCGGTGGTCGAGCCCGGGAATACCGCTCTGGTGCACCTGCTCGAACAGGACCTGCACCCGGGCGAGGCGGAAAGTATTGCCCTGGCCGTGGAGATGAGGCCGGATATTCTCCTTCTCGACGAGACCGAAGCCCGCCGTATCGCCGGCCTCTACGATCTCCCGGTCACCGGGATTATCGGCCTTTTACTGCATGCGAAGGCTGAAGGCCAGGTTGTTTCGATGCGCGAGGAGATGGACCGGCTGCGAGGAGAGGGTGGTTTCTGGATCCATGATGCGCTGTACAGGCGCATTCTCACAGTGACAGGGGAAGAGTGAATCGTCCTCATCGAACCAGGAAAACACCATAAAAAACGCAGTAATTTCCAATCAGACCAAGAATAAAACCAATTTCCGCCCGGAGTCCGGCTCCATCCCCAGCCGTATGCGGGGGGTTGAAGGGCATTTCATTACTGCTAATCATACAGCCCGCCAGGGGGCCAGGAGAGGGGGCGGCATTTTCCGGGTTTCTCCGATGCCGCCCGCAGGGATGGGATCGGTGGATCTCGGCGGAACGGGCAGGGATTGGAGGGGTGATCCCCGGATCCGGGGATGATATGGGCTTATTTTGGCGATGGTGGGGGGGTCCCCTGGAGCGTGGCCATGCGCCCCATGCCAGGGGTACCGGAGGTTCTGGGCTTTTTCAGCGGGTGTGCCTGGAAATAACCCCTTTTATTAGATATCGGCAGGAGGGACAAAGAGAAATCCCCTTAAACCATTGCCGCAAAATAACAATTGAGTTTTCGCACATTCATCAGGAAACCCCCACCATGAAGACGATTCTCCTTGCAGGAGGTTCAGGCACCCGCCTCTTTCCCCTGAGCCCAGTAGTTCTCTAAATTTGGCTCTGTTGAAATGCTTCCCACAACCCCACGATATTGCCTGATCATCAATGGAGGAAAGTGGCATGAACCCTAAAAAGTGGTTTTCAACAGAGCCGATCTTTGCTTTATCCAGGGATCAGCCTATCAGATGGTTTCAACGAAGCCGGGTTCTCGGTAAATTACCGGGCTTGCATCAAGATTTAACGCCAGTATCAGAAATCCTTCACCATCCAGCGTATTAAATGGTGTAACGTTTCAGAAGCGATAAATAACTTGAGATTGTGAACGATAACGATCGATAATGGTCAAATACATGAAACAAATCTGGTGGCACATCACAGATTCTTACGATACAGAACCGACTCAATCGATGAGACAAGTAATGGACTTTATCACCGACGAGAACGAGTTCCCCATAATTCTTCCTTTTTTACAGTCTGCCACCAGCGACAACACGTGCCAAAAAAACGGAAATTTTTACGGATTGAGGGTTTTTGCACGTAATTCCCAACTGAGGGAATTAGGGTATATATGGCATGAAAATCGTGCTCTGTGTAACATCGATTTAGATGCATTCCCAAAACCATCATCTTCGTTTCTCATCGGGGAAAGGAGCCCTGAAGCTGCTCTCTATCGACATGTAAAGATGGAGGTTGAGTATACTATCCCGAAGCCTGCAATAATAAATTATTATGGGGATCCTGAGTTGGCGAAGATGATTAATTTCTGCTTTTCTCCGAAAAAGAAGGTTTTCATGCAGATTAAAGGGCAACAAATACAGCCCGAGTTGACCATAACTCTCCCGAAAGGGTGGATACTGAGCCGGCGACCCAGGTCAAGAACATGCCGTTTCGCTGTAAAGTGTTATTTAGCGTATACAAGCCCAGAAGGTTCAACTTACAGACTATCAAATGAAGACGATGCTAAAGCCAATGAATATCAGATCAGGTGCCATAGTGCGTCGGAAAATGTTAACGGCCACTGGAGATATTCCTTGCTTTTTGAGTTTCCAGATGATTACTACGACGAACGATCCAAAGAGTTTTCGTTCGAACTGAATTACATCTCTGCAATCTCATGGGACGCGTTTCTACTATCAACTGTCTTACCATTCATGTTTATTGTCGCCTCTTCACTCATTTCGACGTTTGCGATTTTCAAATGGGTTTTCCCGATAAGTCTTGATCTATCAGTTTACCTTACCCTTGCAGGCATGTTACTATCTTTCGTTTTCGTATACGTCTCATACTATCAAAACGGATATCATCTCACGAGACCGTATTGGTTTATTATCAGCGTGATGGTAACAGTTGTTACGATAGTCGTCGGCTTGCTTCAGTGCAATGCACTGGGAGGAGTATAGCGCTAAACTACATCCGGCAGGCTTTCCTGCCGATGAACAGAACAACATATATAGGATCATAGCACACGAGTTTTGTTACAACAGTAGATGCCCTTTAACGGTATAGATACCGCCGAGAAGCAGAAAGTTTTATACTCACACATGGAGGAGATGGCACACATGTGCAACAAAATGTGCAACGTTCCAACGCTGAACCAAAAGGTTGAGAGCGTTTGTCTTATGGGACCTGGAACTCCGGATACTGAGAAGGAAAGAACTTCAGCCAGGTATGGCGAAGTTATTCGTAAGTTTTTTCAGAGATAATCCCGGTACGATCCCAATCTAGATAAGCATACTAGGCAAGCTATTCCGAGGAATGTCTGCTCGTGCTATGAAGCAATCACCTAAAGTTCCCCGGTGAAGGTGCATTCAATCGTGGGTTCCGGCAAAGATAGCTCCCCTTCTTCCTCTTCAACGTAGTACGTCACCAACCAGACACGTTCCGGTACGGACACCAACTTGCGCCAAAACGGCCCGGTGGCTCGATGCTGCTATCAGGGATCTCCGTCCCGCCGGGAAGGAGGTTGTAGGTCTCGCTGGCGAAGTTGCGCTCGGCATCCCCACCCATCGCGAGTCGCACCAACGGTGCTCACGCTCCTGCCGTCCCGGCAGTCGCGCTCCGCTCATGTCAGAGCATCGCGGCTGTGAGGGTCGTGTTCTCCATCGCTTCCGCGGCGTTCGCCTCGAACGCTGCGACCGAGGGGGACTGGAGCGAGACGTTCCCGACACGCTTGCCCTCGCCGTCGGAGCTGGCATACCCGACGCACCCGAAAGGGTTGTCGTCGATGAAGGCCTGGATGAGGTTGCCAAATGGTACTGTGTCGGCAATCGGGAACGCGAGGTCCCGGATCGCCGTCTTGTTCACAGTCTTCTGCACGAAGTCTGCGATGGGTTTTCACTCCTTTGCGGCACAACCCGGCAGGGGAGGAGAAACGGGTTTCCACCATCAGCGCCGGGGCCGGCGGGGTGGCAGCGGTGATTGTGTGGGTGATTGGTGGGGGTGATCTTCAAAATTCCGGATACGACTGCCCGATATCCCAGGATCTCTCTTCCGAGAAGAAGTCCGCCATATATCGCCGTATGGGCTATCTGACATGTCAAATGCATATCAAAAGATATATCCCAATCGATTCTCTACACATACCTTGAGGAAAGTTAATAAACAGGTTTCGTTTTTTGGGGAGAGACTGCTTGAGAAGAAGGTGAGAGGAACGGCAAAGAAAAATAACCATGAGATCAGGGATCCGATGTACGCATTCGTCCATATGGATTCGAATGAGAGAGAGGTCCTTAATTCAGCACCAGTTCAACGCCTCCGTCATATCCATCAGCTTGCATTGACTCATCTGGTCTATCCAGGCGCAACCCACAGGCGTTTTGAGCACTCTCTTGGAGTCATGGAGCTGGCGACACGGATCTATGACATCGTGATAGAGAACAGGTACACTGATGCCCTAGGCATCGATGGAGATTATGAGAAGGAATACTACCGGCGTGTCCTGAGAATGGCGGCACTTGTTCACGATATCGGCCACGCCCCCTTTTCCCATGCCTCAGAAGATCTGTTCCCCCCCGGCTGGGACCACGAGGCGATGACGCTCCGGCTCATCGAGAGCGAGGAGATGGGACGGATCTGGAAGAGATTGAAGATACAGACAGACGATATAGCAAAACTTGCAGTGGGTCCAAAACACTACAAAAAAGAGATCCTTTCCAATACAGAAGCAATACTTTCAGAGATCATCACGGGAGACACCTTCGGTGCTGACCGGATGGATTATCTCCTCAGGGACTCGCACCACTCAGGTGTCGCCTATGGCAGGTTCGATCACTACCGTCTGATAGAGACCCTCAGAGTTCTTCCTAAAACATATGAAGATGGATCGATGGAACCTGCCCTCGGTGTGGAGAGTGGGGGGCTTCAATCGGCAGAGGCGCTCCTGCTGGCGCGATATTTTATGTTCAGCCAGTTATACTTTCACCCCGTCCGGCGTATCTATGATATCCACCTCAAAGAATTTTTACAGGCATGGCTCGAAGGGGGTCATTTCCCGACCGATGTCGATGGGCACCTCACCCTCACCGACAACGAGGTGATGTCTGCCATATGGAAAGCCAGCAGGGATCCCGAACTCCCAGGCCATGATGCCGCAGAGAGGATCGTGAAGCGAAACCATTATCGAGCGCTGTATACCAGAAATCCCAATGACGTGCTGAAGAACAGGGAGGCGGGACTCGCAATCTATACAGCAGCATGCGAGAGATTCGGTGAAGAAAACGTGCATCATGACAGGCCGAGAAAATCTGCCGGACGCGTGATGTTTCCTGTCCTCGAACAGGATGAGAGGATCGTATCTTCACTCTCAAAATCCGATAACCTTCAGCACATACCTGAAGTAGCGGCGGACACCGTCTATATCAATCCGGAACTGCTCGATGCCGGGAGAGAGTGGCTGAAAGAAAATCGGGAGAGTGTTATTGAATCTGCAGTGGAATTGGAGGATGAAAGATGAAACAGATACAGAGGGACGGACTGCTCTTCGAGCTCGTTGATGAACTGGCAGAACACGGGAGCTGGTGCGGGGAGACGCACATCCAGAAGGCCGCCTATTTCCTTGAAGAGATGATGGAAGTGCCCTTGAACTTTCCATACGTCCTGTACAAGCATGGACCCTTCTCCTTTGATCTCTCCGACGAGCTCGCATCCATGAGAGCCGATGCCCTTCTGGAGTGGGAGATCAAGCCAGAACCCTATGGGAACACCCTCAGAACAACAGAAGAGAGCAAGCGGTTACGGGAAAAGATACCCAGAACAATGGAGAGATATCGCCCGGCCATCTCATTTGTGGCGCAGAAATTCGGACAGAGGGGCGTGAAGGATCTCGAGAAGATCTCCACTGCATTATACGTGACAAAAGAGATGCCTGGGGGAGAGCGAGACGTCAGGGCGAGACGGATCACCAAACTCAAGCCCCACATCCCCTATGATGAAGCAGAAGAGGCGGTTCGCTTCGTCGACGAGATGATTGCAGAAGCGGTACCGTTGAAGGGATCCTCAGAGTTGAGAAGTCGAACCTGATAAAAAAACTGTCTATATATCCATTCTTTTCCGGACGGAACAAAGAGGTGAAACGGGCGCCTCACCCGCGAAGACCTGATCAAAGCCGGCGTGAGCGAGAGACAGATCCAGGCGATCCTCTACGTGAAATAGCACCGTACAATCACTGTAGCAGAATATGCCATGATAGTTCCGGAAGCATCGAAGAAAACGCTTTACCGTGACCGGCTCGATCTCGTGGAAAATGGTTTTTTTGAGCCTACCGGTCAGAAAAGGGGAAGAAAGTACGCTCTATCACAGCAACGTCCCCCCTAATACCTGAAAATGTATTGGACATATATCGGTCATATCAGACATATTCCTCCCGGCAGAACCTGCCCCTGCTCCACCCGTATTCTCGCCCGTAACGCGTATTTTACCCCCAGATAGTGTTTCAGGGCCTGTCTTTCAATCGTGAAAGCATCTACATCAAAGCAAAACGCTGCATCTCTGGCTGGAAACAGCTCCATTTTCACCCACACCCCCTCCCTCTCTCCGGTCATATGCGAGGGGTTGAAGGGATTTCATTACTGGCAATCATACAAGCCGCTATCCCGGCAGGAGAGCGCCCGGTATTTCGTGGGTTTCTCGAACGCCGCCTGCCGGGCCGGGATCGGCGGATCCCGCCGGTATGGGCGGGGATTGAAGGGACGATCCCCGGATCCGGGGACGATACGGCCGTATTTTGGCGGTGGTGGAGGGGGGTTCACCTGCAGAAAGGCCATGCGCCCCATTTCAGGGGTAGCAGAGATTCAGGGCTTTTTCAGCGGGTGTGCCTGGAAATAACCACCCTTCATGGAGATCGGGAGGAGGGACAAAGAGAAATCCACTTAAACCATTGCCGCAAAATAAAATATGAGTTTTCGCACATTCATCAGGAGCACCACGTATGCAGATCCCAATCGCCCACCCGCTCATTGGCCAGGAGGAGGCCGATGCTGTCCTGTCGGTCCTCGCCTCAGGCACGATCGCCCAGGGCCCGGTCACCACCGCCTTTGAAAACGAGTTCGCCGCGTACTGCGGCGTCCCCCACGCCGTCGCCGTGAACAATGGCACCGCCGCCCTCCACGCCGCCCTGCTCGCGGCCGGCGTCGGCCCCGGCGACGAGGTGATCGTCCCGGCGTTCACGTTCTTTGCGACCGCCTCCTCGGTCTCGATGTGCGGGGCCGTGCCGGTCTTCGCCGACGTGGAGGAGAGAACGGCCACGATCGATCCGGCCGATGTGTGCGCGAAGATCACGCCCAGGACAAAGGCCGTGATCGGCGTCCACCTCTACGGCCAGCCCTGCGACGCCGGGGCGATCGGCGAGATCTGCGCCGACAACGACCTCGTCTTCATCGAAGACTCCGCCCAGGCCCACGGCGCTACCTATGAGGGACGAAAAGCCGGGTCGCTCGGCGACCTCGCCTGCTTCTCGTTCTATGCGACAAAGAACATGGCGACCGGCGAGGGGGGGATGGTGACGACTGCCTCTGATGAATATGATGCCCGCCTCCGCCGGATCATCAACCACGGCCAGAGCGAGAAGTACCTCCACACCGAGCTCGGCTACAACTACCGCCTGACCGACATCGCCTCCGCCGTCGGGCGGGAGCAGCTGAAGAAGATCGACGGCTTCAACCTGCAGAGGCAGGAGAACGCCGCCTACTTCAATGCCCATATCACGACGCCGGGCATCGTGCTGCCGTCTGTCGCTGCCGGCCGGAGCCATGTCTGGCACCAGTACGCCCTCAGGCTCACCGAAGCGTTCCCCCTCTCCCGCGAGGAATTCATGGCCTATCTCAAGGGGCACGGGATCGGCAGCGCCATCCACTACCCGATCCCGCTCAACCGCCAGCCGCTGTACCGTGGATCGTCACCCTGCCCGGTTGCAGAGGCGCTCGCGGCCTCCGTACTCTCGATCCCGGTCCACCCGGCCGTGACCGCAGAGGAGCGGGCGTACATCTGCGACGCGATCAACGGGGTGAGCGAATGATGGACGCAGGCGTGATCGGCACCGGGGCGATGGGCCGGAACCACGTGCGGGTCTACACCGAGCTGAAGGAGGTCGGGACCACCTATGTCTACGACCTCAACCGCGCCGGGGCCGAGGAGGTCGCCGCCGCCACAGGAGCGGAGGTCTGCTCCTCGATGGAGGAACTCCTGCAAAAGGCCGAGTGCGTCTCGGTCTGCGTGCCGACGCCGTACCACTTCAAAACGGCCGGAGAGGTCATCTCAGCCGGCGTCCACACCTTAATCGAGAAGCCGATCTGCCTCACCGTCGATGAGGGGGAGCGCCTCATAGGTGCGATCCCGGACGGGGTCACCGTCGGGATCGGGCATATCGAGCGCTTCAACCCGATCGTAAAGGAGATCGGGGAGATCGTCAGCGATCCCCTGTACGTCGCCTTCCACCGGCACAACCCGGCCTCGGCCCGGGTGACCGGCTCCTCGGTCGTCGAGGACCTGATGATCCACGACATCGACGTCGTCTTCAACGCCCTCTTTCCGGGCCAGGACTACACCCTCGCCGCCAGCGGCACCGAGGACGTGGCCGGGGTCCTTGCCACCTTCGGGACGACGCCGGTCTACCTCTCGGCATCCCGCAAGTCCTCGAAGAAGATCCGCTCGATCTATATCGAGGAGGAGAGGCGGACGATCGAGGCCGACTTCATGACCCAGGAGGTGTACGTCTACCGGAAGCCCTGCCACTACGACCAGACCGACGGGCTGTACCGGCAGGAGAACATCATCGAGAAGCTCCTGGTGAACAAGGTCGAGCCCCTGAAGACCGAGCTCCAGGCGTTTGTCAGGTGCGCCCGTGAGGGTAAGCCCTTCCCGGTGACGCCCGAGCAGGGGCTGCTGAACCTGCAGGTCTGCGAGGCGGTCAAAGCGGGCCTGGGCATATGAAGGTCCTCTCTATCGTCGGGGCCCGCCCCCAGTTCATCAAGTGCGCCCCGGTCTCGGCCGCCCTGCGGCGGCGGTGCCAGGAGGTGCTCGTCCACACCGGGCAGCACTATGATGCCGCGATGTCGGACGTCTTCTTCCGCGACCTCGGGATCCCGGCCCCGGACTACCACCTCGGGATCGGATCAGGGAGCCAGGGGGAGCAGACCGGCCGGATGCTCGCCGCCATCGAGGGCGTGATCCTGAAGGAGGAGCCAGAGATGGTGCTCGTCTACGGGGATACGAACTCCACCCTCGCGGGAGGTCTGGCGGCGGCGAAGGTGCATGTCCCAGTGGCGCACGTCGAAGCGGGCCTGCGGAGCTTCGACCGCACGATGCCCGAGGAGGTGAACCGGGTGCTCACCGATCACCTCTCCACCCTCCTCTTCTGCCCGACCGATACGGCGGTGCAGAACCTCTCCCGTGAGGGGATCGCCGCCGGCGTCCACCTCACCGGCGACGTGATGGTCGACGCCCTTCAGCACAACCGGCGCCTTGCCGCGGGTTGCGCTCCGATGCCCGGGCTGGAGGAGGGCGGCTACTACCTGGCCACCGTCCACCGGGCCGGCAACACCGATGTGGAGGAGAACCTGCGCTCGATCATGGAGGGCCTCGCCGCCCTCGACCTGCCGGTCGTCTTCCCGGCCCACCCGCGGACCGTAAAATACCTCGCCGCCTACGGGATCGAGCCCGGGGCGAACATCCAGGTCGTCGAGCCCCTGCCGTACCTGGAGATGCTCCACCTGCTCTCCCATGCCCGCGCCGTTCTCACCGACTCGGGCGGGGTGCAGAAGGAGGCCTATATCCTGCAGGTACCGTGCGTCACCCTCCGGGAGAACACCGAGTGGGTGGAGACCGTCGAGGACGGCTGGAACGTCCTGGTCGGCGCGGACCGTTCAAAGATCATCGAAGAAACGGCAAAGGCAGGTGGCCAGGACCGAAAGCACTCGGCCCGGTTCGGCGACGGCCATGCCGCAGAACGGATCGCCGCGATCATCCACGATTATGAACCCTGAACACCAACCAGAGATGCATACAATGACCGAGAAACTCTCTTCACTCATAGAACAACGCGGACCTATCAGAACGATCGGCGTCTTCGGGATGGGCTACGTCGGCATCCCGGCCGCCCTCCTCTTCGCCGACGTCCCCGGGGTCGAGCACGTCTACGGCTTCCAGCGCGCCTCCCGGACCTCGGGCTATAAGATAGAGATGCTCAACCGGGGCGAGTCGCCCCTGAAGGGCGAGGAGCCCGGGCTGGAGGACCTCCTCAGAAAGGTTGTCTCTGCCGGCAAATTCTCCTGCACCCCGGAGTTTTCGAAGGTCGCGGAGTGCGACGCCGTCACCCTTGCAATCCAGACTCCCTTCAAGGACAAAAAAGACCTCCTCCCCGACTTCACCCCCCTGATCGAGGGGATCAGGAATGTCGGGCGGCACCTGACGCCGGGGACGCTCGTCGTCCTCGAATCGACGATCACCCCAGGCACCACCACCGGCATGGCCCGGCAGATCCTGGAGGAGGAGTCCGGCCTCGTCGCAGGCGAGGACTTCGCCCTGGCACACGCCCCCGAGCGGGTGATGGTCGGGCGATTGCTCAAGAACATCCGCGAGCACGACCGGATCGTCGGCGGGATCGACGAGGTGAGCACGAAACGCGCCGTCGAGCTCTACTCTCCCGTCCTCACCGCCGGCAGGGTGATCCCGATGACCGCCACCGCCGCCGAGGTGACGAAGACCGCCGAGAACACCTTCCGTGATCTCCAGATCGCCGCCGCCAACCAGCTCGCCCTGTACTGCGAGGCGATGGGCATCAACTTCTACGACGTTCGGGCCGGGATCGACTCCCTCAAAGGCGAGGGGATCACCCGTGCGATCCTCTGGCCCGGCGCCGGCGTCGGCGGCCACTGCCTCACCAAGGACACCTACCACCTGGAGCGTGGCGTGCAGGTGCTCGGGGGAGAACTCGACTGGCCCGGGGAGATCGCCTCCCTCTACATCACCTCCCGCCAGATCAACGACTTCATGCCGGTCCACATGCTCCACCTCACCGAGTCGGCCCTCGCACAGGCCGGAAAGACGCTGAAGGGCTCCCGGATCGCCCTCCTCGGCTGGGCCTTCATCAACGACTCCGACGACGCCAGGAACACGCCGGCAGAGCCGTTCTACGAGATGGCCCGGGCGGCCGGGGCGGAGGTTAGAGTGCATGACCCCTGGGTGGACCCGGAGACGGCGCCGGATGTGCCGGCGGGATTGTCGAGGGATTTAGAAGCGGTGCTTTCTGGTGCTGATGCGGTGGTGGTGTTCGCGGGGCATCGGGAGTACCGGGGGCTGGTGCCGGAGGGCGTGAAGGGGCTGTGCGGGTGTGCGCGGCCGGTGATTGTGGATGGGAGGAATGTGATGGAGCCGGATGGGTGGATCGCGGCGGGGTTTGTGTACCGGGGGATTGGAAGGGGCGACAAAAACGGGCATCTTCTGAAATAGAATCCAATCATTCTTTTTCTTTGCCCATCCAAAGATAAAGTAACAAAAGACCGGCAGCAGAATCCTACTAGACTCCAGATCACCCATGGACATATCCCACCCCAAAACAATCCCCAAAGTTCGAGAGTACCTTAAGAATTCTTTCTACAGGAACTCCCTTTATATTGCCCTCGGGAGATTTTCAGATGCAGGTTTTGGATTCCTCTTCTGGACACTCGCTGCACAGTTATATTCTGTTGGGGAGGTCGGGATCGCCACCGCTCTGATCTCCTCCCTTGGCCTCGTGATGACCTTTTCACGTCTTGGGTTCGACACAGCCATCATTCGGTTCATGCCCTCTTACGACCACAGCAAAGTCTTCAGTACCTGCCTCTGGATCACGACTGGGGCGGTTGTTGTGGTCGGCATGATCTATCTCGCCGCCATCGATCTGATCTCCCCCGAGATCTCCTTCATCAAGGACTATGCTCCTCTGTTCCTCCTCTTTGCCATCTTCAACTCCGTCACCCTTATCTCCGGGAATGCCTATCTTTCCTTCAGGAGGGCAAACGTCAAACTAGTCCAGAATCTAATCATGGGGGTGCGGCTTCCCCTGCTCCTCCCCTTCACCTTCCTCGGAAGTCTCGGAATCTTCTACGCCTTCGGTTTCGCCTACCTCGCCGCTGCTGTCTTTGCTCTGGTGATAACCCGGAGCTATGTCACCCTCTCCCCCAGGGTCGACTGGGAGTTCACGCGAAATACCTTTAACTTCTCATCTTTTAACTATCTTGCCAATCTCTTTCTCAATATTCCACCATATATTATCCCAATCCTCATCCTAAACCTCCTCAGCCCCGTGGATGCTGCCCTCTATTATATCGCCTTTGCCATCGGAAACCTCGTCCTTATTATCCCCAACGCGATGAGCACCTCCTTCTTCGTTGAGGGAAGTCATGGATTCAACCTGAGGAAGGGAGTGATCAGGAACCTTATCGCGACCTATGCGATACTTATCCCAGCAGTTCTGTTAATTATCATCTTCGGAGATATCCTCCTTGGATTGTTCGGGAAGGAGTACCTCGCTGCATTTAACCTCCTTAGAATCATTGCTGCCTCCAGTCTCTTCGTAACTATCTACAACCTTTTCATCCCCTTCCAGAATATCCGCCTCCAATTTGGAGGGGTCGTCGTAGTAAACCTGATATGGTTCGTGCTCCTTCTAGGGCTTAGTTACATTTTCCTCCCCTTGTTTGGGGTTATCGGTGGTGGGTATGCTTGGGCGATCACACACATAATCCTAGACATAGTGATCATAACATTTGTGAAGCGTAAGGGATGGATTTAAGAATGATAATGCATCAAATCAGCTGTTATAAAATAAATTTCAGTTCAGTAGAGACAAGTGTTTGCCCCTATACCCATAATACAATATACTTTAGTTTTTTAAGAAAAATAAATATTAGGAGGGCATAAATTGAATAAGTTAGACACTCAAGTTGTTGGAGATCTAATTTTACGTCTAATGCCAGTATTGGGCATATTAGGTATCAACCTGCCACTAATAATAGGTCAGCCTAATCTAACGATCCTGGCATTATATTTAGGCATACCCATGATATTATCTCCAATAATTTATACCATATATAAAAATAATAGATTTAAATTCGTGCAATTAGAGAATCGAAAATTTTACTTCCCCATGATAATTTACTTCCTATCTCTCGCGATTTCGATATACCTCATATATACACACGATATCAGACCTTACCTCTATTATTTAACCATAACGATTATGATTATAATAATACTTCTTGAAATATTACATTTTGATCTCTCATCCAAGAGATCCCTGATCATTATTCTTCAGATTATGATCATCGTTTTAAACCTTAGTTGGGGTGTTACACTAAATTATTACTATTTTGTTTCAAGGACGGATCCCATTGTTCATGTTTGGTGGATAACGAACCTATTGAATTCTGGATATGTGACCAGTGTTTTTGATATATATAGGTATTTCCCCCTCTGGCATATTCTCGTATCTTCGCTCCACCAAGTTTTGAACTTACCTATTCCATTACATAAAATTATGTTTTTCACAAATGGTCTCATATATAGTTTTGCGATACCAATAATATATCTTATATCATCCAAAATATTTAAAAACGAAAAAATATCGCTTCTATCAGCATTATTTTTATGTATTTATCCTGATTTTATATCTTCAGGGATGTCATCAATTGCACGAAGTGTTGTGTTTTTTCTAATGTTACTATTAATATTGCTGTTACTCGGGTACACGAGCAGAAGTAAAATTTTGCTTATTTTAGTTATAGTCTTCGCCTTAATTGCCTACCACACCGCGTCTATGCCCTTCATATTAACGATATTCCTTCTCATCTACATAATACAACATATTTTCATCACCAGATCTGAAGACCAGCTAGTTAAACCACATATTTTTGTACTCATGGTAATCATGACCTTGGTATATTGGATATACCAGTCTATAGATCTATTCCAGACGATCATTGGCAACATAAGCATAGAAGCGCCAGAAGGCACATTAACTCAATCTATTATCGATGCTCCAGTAAATGAAGTCTTAAATTACCTTCAATTTAGTCCACTCCTCCTGTTTGTTATATTAGGGTGCATATGGGCATTGAAATCCAAAGACATAGATATATTGGGAAAAATATTCTGCCTTTTAGGATTGTTGCTCTCAGCAATCGCCTTCCCGGGGCCAGTTTTACTCATAAACAAACTCGCAAGAAATTTTAACCTGGGGAGGTTTGGAGATTATGTTATACCTTTTATAGTCGTCGCAGGGGCAATAGGGCTTTATATGTTGTATATGAGATCAAAGAAATTTCAAAAATATTTTGTTATAATATTATTTGCGGCAATGTGCCTCTTATCTATCTCTAACGATTTCACCGCCTCAGATAACCCTCTTGTTAAGAGGCCATTCTATACTTACTATCTCACCGAAGAAGACATTACCGCATTTGATCGTGTTGCTAACGTCACATCCGGGTTTGTGATGAGCGATTACGTGACTACCAGATACATAGGGAATTCGATATACAGCGCTAAATCTCACATATTAGAAGTAGATACTAAAAATCATTATTTATTGCGGGATAAACCGAATGATATGATCTTAATTAGAAAAGGGGAACTTCTAAAGAGGCCATTAAAGTTATACTCTTCATCCACGGAGGAATTTATATTAGAACCCAGATGGGGCAATATGATAGAATATTACTATGCGGATTCTCCAATATGGTCAACGCTCAATATGTACAATAAAGTTTATGATTCCAGAAATATTTTTGCGATTGTTTGAATTTTGACGATCATCATTGAATTTGAGTGACTTTCCACATTACCAAAAAAAGATAGGATTCAAGTCGGATCCAGAGTTAATCTTCGTTAAATGTCAACAATTTTGTTAATAATGAATTTATATTTTCCAGCACTAGTCCGCTCAATCGTATCGACATACTTAAACTCGATATCCCAACCAGTGCTTCTTTTGTTGACAACTTCTCGAATATGATCTAATTGTTTCTCATCAAAACCATCTTCAGGAACAATTTTGACGATAATTTTTTTCAGAGTCTCTTGGATAACCTGATATTCCTTGATCCCCTTACCATAATCCCAGAAAATATAAAGGAAGAACCAGCCATGGATATTTTTTCCATCAGGAGTGAAAAGCACGTCAGTACTCCTGCCAACAACTTCTTTTAGCAGTGGATAACCTCTTCCACATCCACAGATATCATCAATTATACTGCCTTCATCACCACTAGTATATCTAATAAACGGCATGGCATAGTTGTGCAAACTCGTTGCCAAAATCCGTCCTTCCCCACATTCGATCTGATGATCACCACCGTCAACGACTTCCATAACGCTCCGCTCAGTGTCGATATGCAGGCCACTCTGCTCTGGGCACTCAAAGGCAGTCACTCCACCATCATTCAAGCCGTAGCCATCATAGACTTCGCACCCGAACACTTCTGAAATCTTCGTCCGCATATTAGGGTAGAGTTTCTCAGATGTAGTAAATACAGCGTTCGGAGAGTAAATATCGATATTGTTCTTTTCAGCCCACTTTGCGAAGAAATAAATCGAGGAGGCGTAACCCCTTATAAATTTAGGCTTGAAGGAACTGATGGTCTTGACGTATTCACGCATCTCATCCTCCCCCATGTCAAAGGAGGAAAGTTTCCTGAGGTTCCGTGCTTTTTCATAAATAAAGGCATTCATTCTGGATTTTGTACCACCACCAAGAGACGAACCCGCAAGGAAGACCATCTTGTCTCCTAATTCATAGCCACCATATCCCCACCCCCTGTAGAGAAGTGCCCCACTCAGAAAATGGTCAGAGTCTGATACCCTATAGGTAAAGGGTACTCCCGTTGAACCTCCTGTAGAATGTTTATAATATTTATACTTGTGAAAATTGGCGGGCTTAAATTCTTCCCAATGCTGTTTAATGATGTCTTTTGTAAGAACTGGGAGTTTCTCTAGATCACCAACAGTTTTTATATCTTTTGGCTGAAGTTTCAGAGATTTAAAGAGATCGCGATAATACGGCACATTCTCGTAGCAAAAAGCGATCATGTACCTCAGATGCTTCTCCTGCTCTTCTCTCAAATCTTTATATGGTTGCCACTGATTTTTAATGAGTCGTTGATAGTCTGAATAAAACCTAGAACACCCTATATTATGCGCTAAGATGAATAACTGCTTATTGAACATTAAGACCGCCTTTCCCAATCCCCAGATACACAATCCCCTCTCTACCCGCAAACAGATTTTTCCCATCCACAACCACCGGCAAAGCCATCAGCCCCTTCACGGCCTCCGCTGAGATCCCCCGGAACAGGTCATGATCCACCAGGAAGACCACACACTCCGCACCGGTGAGGGCCTCCTCAACACTCCCCGCCGAGGCAAAAACCCCCGCCTTCGTCCTGATCGACGGGACGAATGGGTCATACACCCGCACCTCGGCCCCAAGGTTTGCAAGCTCCTCGATGATCTTTATGGCAGGAGACTCCCGGGGGTCGTTGATGTTTTTCTTGTAGGCAAGGCCCATGATAGCGATCTTCGCACCGTAGATCTTCCTGCCAACCTGCCCGAGGCCCTTCTCAGCGAGGTTGATCACATGCATCTTCATGAACTCGTTGATCTCGCCGGAGGTCTCGATGAAACGGGGGATGAATCCATACTTCTTTGCCTTGTAGGACATGTAGTAGGGATCGAGAGGGATGCAGTGACCGCCGATGCCAGGACCTGGATAGAAGGGCATAAAGCCATAGGGTTTGGTGGCGGCAGCGGCGATCACCTCCCAGGTGTCGATGTCCATCCGCTCGAATATCAGGGAGAGCTCGTTCACCAGGGCGATATTCACGTTCCTGAAGATGTTCTCAACCATCTTCACCGACTCTGCCGTACGGGCATCACGGACCGGAACAATAGCGTCCACAACAGTCCCATAGAGGGAGGCAGCGACCTCGGTGCATTCCGGGTTGATGCCGCCGACGACGGTCGGCACCTTGTCAATGGGATACTGCTTGTTGCCGGGATCCACACGCTCGGGAGAATAGGCAACGCCAAAATCGCTGCCAGCTTTCAGCCCGGTCTCTTCCAGTATCGGGACCATCACCTCATCGGTCGTTCCGGGGTAGGTGGTACTCTCAAGGATCACAAACTGTCCGGGGTGAAGAACAGTTTTGATGGTCAAACAGGCACTCTTGATATAACTCAGATCAGGGATCTTGTCCTCTGTCAGCGGCGTCGGGACACATATAATGAGGAAATCGCACTGTCGGAGATCTTCCCCATCTGCTATCGGGAAGTAGGTTCTCCCGAGAAACCCTGAGAGACACTCGTCTGTAACATCCAGAATATGGGACTTACCTGACTGAAGCCCATCGATGGTACCTGAACAGACGTCAAATCCAAAGACGGTGAATTTTCTCGCAAAGGCCATCGCAAGCGGAAAGCCGACATATCCCTGGCCAATGATGCCAATTTTCGCTGTCTTATCTATGATCTTTGATAATAAATTCTGCATAGTTTCTCCACGTAGGGTTAATGCTGCCCAAATTGCTGCTGAATCTCCGGATGATTCTTCACGAGATCAACACTTTCAGGATAGTGCTCAATGAACCAGACCAAAAACGCGGTAAAATCAATTTTTTCCTGCAACAGAAGTTCTCTTCTTCTTATCCACTCCCCCTTAAGATCCGAAGACTGGAGAAGTTCATTCACCTTCGACAATAACGAAGATCCATCCGTACAATTATAAATGAGGTGATAATGCTCCTCCAACTCAATGAAATTTCCCATATCATTTTTGCCGACGAAACTATTGCAGCGTACAGCGGGAGTCCCCAACAGAGCTGCTTCCGTGGTCATCGTCTGTGAATCGGAAACGAATATCTTTGCATAAGAGAGGAAGTCATGGATCTTCTCCGGAGGGATAGGAAGGCGATATTTTTCAAAATCTGGAGGCAACGAAGATTCAGAAGATATGAATACACGACATGACTTTTCAAGTTCCCTGATCAGGGCATGTTTATCGTCCAGAGTGAGGCCACCCTGACCTACATCATGATAAGCGCCCCATGCGACAAACCGGACTAAAGCATAATCATCCTCAGGTGTCAGCCCCGCGATGTTGAGAACGTCAGGATCCGGAGAGAAACGAAGCGGATGAAGCGAAGCAAGTTCCTTGTAGCTATTGATACGGATTTCCTTTTCTCCATAATCATGCCGCACCGAGGAGAGAGTGAGGATAATGTTGGTAAAGGGAAGGGTAATGGTATCGGCAATAGGATATTTTGAGATCTCCGGCTCCGAATCGGTAAAGCTGACTGACACCTTACCGAGTAACTGTGCTGCATGAGCCGTCGCAGGGTTCATCCCCCCCAGGAGAATATCAGGATTGAATTTTTTTGCGATGCGAGTGATCTCGATATCTCTGAAAATCCACTCCTTTATCAGATTGAACGATCCCGTGCCTTTTTTGCCGACGGGGATGTATGGGATATTGTAAGCCTTCAGAAGTTGAGTGACGACATCTTTATCACGGGCTGTAACAAGAAGAGGGTGTCCTTTTTTCTCCATCTCCCAGATAAAATGCTTGAAAAGATGTACGTGGGCCGGATGTCCCATATCAATAAGTATTCTCACTATCAATACCACCCGCTATTCTGTCTTTCCTGGCTCATATCAAAGAGCATGGCAAAGGAAAGAAACATAATGCCCATCATAAACACCAGCATTGAGAGTGTACCATGAACAAAAAGGACAGGGGATCCCCAGACCAATTTTTCCCAGAGAGTAATACCCCCGCCCACCAATCCAATCAATGATAATACAGACCCAAACGCGTAGAAAAAGACGAGGGGGTGGAAGCTGAATATCACATATTTCATCTTAAGCCGCCAGAGAAAGTCTCGCAGAAGGAGATTAGAAACCCGAACAATATAACGGCCATATTTAATCGTAGATTTTTCATTGCCGTATTTCGCAGGGTGAGAGATGTTTTTGATCCTGAAGCCGTAAATGTTCAACCGCACCAGACGGTCATTAAGATAACCATAACGGGGATACATATCTTCAAAGTCAATACGTTCAAGAGCACGACAAGAGATAGCAGTATAACCATTCTGGGGATCCATCATGGACCAATAGCCCGATGCAATCTTGGTAAGCAGAGTGAGCATCGCGTTTCCAAAAAAACGCCATTTACTCATTTTACCCCGATATTCAGGAGATGCCAGACGATTTCCAAGGGTGAAATCGGATGTTCCATCAACAATAGGATCTAAAAACTTGTAGAGATGGTCAGGATCCATCTGTCCATCCCCATCCATCGTGGCGACAATATCCACCTTATCGCTTAATGCTCGGGAGTAACCGGAGATAATAGCGGCTCCAGGGCCCCGGTTCGGGTTGTGGTGGATCGGGACGATCCTGGGATCGCGCTTCGCGTACGCCTCGATGATCTCGCCGGTCCGGTCCTTCGACCCATCGTTGATCACGTAGACCCTGCAGACGTACTCGGGGATCGACTCGATCGTCTCGCCGATCAACTCCTCCTCGTTGTACGCCGGGACCACGACGGCGACCCTCTTCCCGCGGTACTCAGGCTCCCCATACCCCGCGGTGGCGGAAGAGACGAACGTACCAGCATATGCGGCCACCCCCGCACTTTCGGCCGAAAACGGCATTCCTGTACTATCCACGCGACACTTCCCAACCGCCCCTCCTCACCGCCGCCCTTTTCCCACAAGCACAGGGGATCCTACAATTTCCCTGAATTCTTGAGGTGCGGGGAGGTTCCGTGG
>ENA-ORXD01001300-ORXD01001300.1-sediment-metagenome-genome-assembly--contig:-NODE-1300-length-21651-cov-3.824140_pt1 | contig 21651 bp, 17 predicted proteins | sample MGYA00237862_ERZ511471 | MGnify/ENA metagenome assembly ERZ511471
TACCCGCATTTCAGAGACTTACCCTCTGGGCGCGGATTATGTGGGACGCGATTTGTTGAGCCGCATCATTTATGGCGCCCGGGTCTCCCTGACGGTGGCTTTCATTGGCCCGATCATCAGCCTTCTGATTGGGGTGACCTACGGCAGTATTTCCGGTTTCTTTGGCGGCAAGATTGACAATTTCATGATGCGGATTGTGGATGTGCTGTATGCCTTCCCCAGCCTGCTGTTCATCATTCTCCTGATGGCATTTTTCAAGACCACTTTTACCAAGCTGGAACCGGGGACGCTGGCATACGCCATCAGCCAGTTAGACCAGAGGATGGGCGGCTTGCTGTTTATTTTTGTTGGAATTGGCCTGACGGCCTGGGAAACGATGGCGCGTCTCTCCCGCGGGCAGGTGCTTTCGGTGCGGGAGAAAGAGTACATTGAAGCTGCGCGCACCATTGGCGCGAAGAACGGGCGCATCATGTTCTCTCACATCCTTCCCAATATCGTTGGACCGTTGATTGTCGCCGAGACTCTGGCGATCCCATCATATATTTCTACAGAGGCTTTTCTTTCCTTTATTGGGATTGGCGTGAACCCGCCGACCCCCTCCTGGGGCGCGATGATTTCTGATGGCGCGCAGGTTGTCCGCACATATCCTAACCAGACCATTTTCCCTGCGCTGGCTTTGGCGATCACCATGTTTGCCTTCAATTTCCTGGGCGATGGGCTTCGCGACGCGTTTGACCCGCGCCTGCGGGGTACACAGTAAACCGTTTTGCTCCGGTAACCCTGAACTTATTCCCCTCTCCAGCGCGGAGAGGGGATTTTTTTATCTGTGCGATATGAACTGAGCAGCTAACCTGTGCACTTTGCGGCTGCGCAGCCTTCCCTTTGACTGCGGTTTGTGAATAAGCGGAAGACCCTATCCCCATGCCGGTCATCTTTGTAACCTTCTTCCGTGGGCGATGTCCATACGGCAGCCTCATTTTTTGGTTATAATACACGTATTACTGTTTTGATAAGGAGAATCTATGGCTTCCAGGGATCGAAACACCTTCTGGAGATATTTATTAGGATTAAGTCTGCTGCTGGCGGCTTGCCAGCCTGCCCGGCCAACGCAAAACGCTGAGGTGGTCGAAGAGTTGCCCATTGTTGAGCCGACCGTTGAACCCACCCCAACCATGCCACCCACCCGCTCTCTGGTGGTGTGTTTGTCGCAGGAACCCACTACCCTTTACCTGTATGGTGGCAGCTCCCGCAGTATGTGGAGCGTGCTGGAAGCTTTGTATGATGGCCCGTATGACAGGGTTAACTATACTGCCCGGCCGGTTATTTTGGAGAAAATGCCCTCATTGGCGGATGGCGATGCCTATTTTGAGCCGGTCGCGGTGCAGCGCGGTGAGCAGGTGGTGGACGCGGGTGGCAATCAGGCTGTTCTCGACCAGGGCGTCAGGGTGCGCCCCAGCGGGTGCGCCCAGGCGGATTGTGTAGTTACCTGGGATGGAACCAGCCCACTCAATATGGACCGCATGTCGATCAATTTTAGCCTGCTCTCCGACATTACCTGGTCAGATGGAGAACCACTCACAGCCCAGGACTCGGTTTTTTCATTCCGGATCGCCTCGGATGAGGCCACACCGGTTTCAAAACAATGGATTTATCTCACCGAAAGTTACCAGGCAGTTGATGAACACACGGTGCGCTGGACGGGAAAACCGGGTGCCTATCCGCTGCAATATGAATCCCTGTTCTGGATTCCTTTGCCGGAGCATCTGTTGCAGAGCTATTCAGCCGCGGAGCTGCTCCAGGCGCCAGCAGCGGTTGAGACACCCCTGGGATGGGGACCCTATACCGTGAAAGAGTGGGTCAAAGGGGACCATATTGAACTGGAAAAAAACCCGCTGTATTTCCGCGCCCGAGAAGGGTTTCCAAAATTCGATAAACTGGTCTATCGTTTTTTAGGACAGGAAACAGATGATAACCTGGCCGCGTTGTTGAGCGGTGAGTGTGATGTGGTTGACCAAAACACGCTGACCGATGAGGAGCTTGAGATCTTGCTGGACCTTGAGAAAAGTGAAAAGCTGCGGGCGTTCATCGGCGTTGGGCCGGAATGGGAGCACGTTGATTTTGGGATCAAACCGGCCGCTTATGATGATGGCTACAACTTTTTTGAAGATGCCCGGCAGGATATTTTCTCTGATGTCCGCGTACGCAAAGCGTTTGCGATGTGCATGGACCGCCAGCAGATTATTGAGCGCTGGATGCTGGGCCAGTCGGCTGTTCCGGCCACTTATTTGCCGCCCAGCCACCCGCTGTACGCTTCAGATTTGATTGCCCTGCCTTATGACCCGCTGGAGGGCTCCCGGCTGTTGGATGAAGTGGGTTGGGAAAACGTGACCGGAGATCCGCGCGCCCCGCGTCAGGCATTTGGGGTTCCCAATGTGCTGGATGGCACTGAGCTGGTGGTGAATTATGCCACCACCCAGGCCTCTCTGCGGGTGAAGATCGCCGAAATGCTGGCCGGGTCCATGGCGGAGTGTGGCATCCGTTTGAACGTGCAGTATCTCGATCCGGGTAAGTTGTATGCCCCAGGGCCGGAGGGGATCATGTTTGGCCGGAAGTTCGACCTGGTGCAGTTTGGCTGGGAATCGGGCGCACAGCCGCCCTGCCTGCTGTATGAAAGTGGCCAGATTCCCTCAGAAACAAACGATTGGATCGGTGTGAATATTACCGGGTACAGCAATCCGCAATACGATCAGGTCTGTCTGGCTGCCCGCCAGACATATCCGGACCAGGCGGAAGCTTACCGGGAAAACCAGCTGGCTGTACAACGCCTGTTTGCCGAAGAACTGCCTGTTGTTCCGCTTTATTACCGGCTGCGTGTGGCCGCGGGCAGGCCAGACCTGTGTGGTTTTGAGATGGATATCTCCGCTCGCTCCGCGCTTTGGAACCTTGAAGGGTTGGATTATGGGGAGGGCTGTCAATAGCTTTGCTCCAAAGGTTGGTTTAAGATGAAACGAGTCTTGATTGTTGATGACGCATTGGAGTTGGGGCGCTTTCTGCAGGCCGCGCTGAAAACGCTCGAACCCCCTGTTGAAAGCGTGGTTGTTCCCTCCGCCGAGGAAGCCATCCTGGAATCTGCGCTGAACCGGCCAGACTTGCTGGTAGCCGATATTCGCCTGCCAGGAATTTCTGGCCTGGAATTGGTGCGAAAAATCCGCAAGCGCTACCCGGACCTGAAAGTGATCCTGGTCACGGGGCTGGATGTGGAAGACTTGAAGGACCAGGTTGAGAAGCTGGAGGTTGACGCGCTGCTTGAAAAGCCGATGTCTCTGGATGACTTTCTGAGAGTGGTTTCCCGCAGCCTGGAAATGCCCATACCGGAAACGCGGGACGTTTTCGTTGGATCCCCCCTGATTCACACTGGCGCAGAAGAAGAGCAGGAAGAAACCCTGCCCGATGTGCTGATGGGTCTACGCCAGTCTCTTTCTGGCAAATCCGTTTTCCTGTTAGATGATTTGGGCCGGGTGCGTGCTCAGGCTGGTGAATTACCCAATGGCTCCTTTGAGTCGCACTGGCTCCCGGCCATGGTAGAGCTGCTCGGGACTGCGCGCAGGGTCTCAGAGTTGATGGGGGGAGCAGAGGCCAGCAGCATCCTTACTTTCAAAGGTCAATTATTGGATGTTTTGATCGCTCCTGTTAAGAAGTACGCGCTGGTCCTGGTTCTGGATAATGGATTGAATACAAGCCGGATGTGGGAAGCCTATCAACAAACCGAGCGGGCGCAGGGCAAGCTGAACGAAATCCTGAAGTTCAAAACAGTGACAGGCGCGCTCGATCCATTCACCTTGCAGCCTTTCGAGTCACCTTTGCCTGCGGAATCGCGGCAGCAGGATTTTTTTACTGAGCAGGAGGAAGACCAGGAGGAAATCGCGCCAGGTGAACTGAGCGATTTCGAGGCTTTGTTTCAAAAACCTGAACAGATGACTGGAGGTAAAACTCCGGATGATTTTTGGGAAGAGCAGCTGGAAGGATTTACAGGGGTGGAAACTTCAAACCCGGATCTGATTTCCTATGATCAGGCCAATAAACTGGGGTTGGTTCCGGAAGATGAGGACTGAACGACAAATTGCGTTTAATAAAGCACCATGCGGGAGCGAATTCACTCCCGCATGGAATTTAAGACAGTTACTTCATTTTGGAAGCAGGTTTACTCTACAACCTGCCACTTTTCAAACCGTTCGTAACCGGATTTGGAGACTTCCATCTTGAATTCCGGACGGCGCAGTTCAAAGGAGGCATACCAGTACAGCGGAGCGACAACAGCTTCTTCCGCCACCAGGATCTGTTCCGCTTGCGCGTAAAGTTCCATCCGTTTGTCGGGATCGGCCTCGCCGGTGGCTTCGGTGGCCAGCGCTTCAAACCGGTCAAACGCTTCACCTTCCGTCCAATCGACGACATCAGAGTAAGCGCCGCCAGTAGCGAAGACTTCTTTGACGAAGTTGTTGGCGTCCGGATAATCCTGTACCCAGCTGCTGCGGTAGATATTCTCGTTACCATCCTGACGGGAGATCTTGTAGACCTTCCATTCCTGGTTACTCAGCTCAATGTTTACGCCCAGTGTGTCTGTCCACATCTGCTGGACGATCTCAGCGGTCATTTTGTGCTGTTCACTGGTGTTAAACATCATAGCCAGATTCAGTTCTTCGGCGGTGATACCCTTCTCGGCCAGGTATTCATCCATTAAGGCTTTTGCCCCTTCAGGATCGTAAGATATACCCAGGTCGGGGTACTTCTCCGGGCTTGGCGCGCCGGCTGCACCCGGATTGGTGAACCAGGCAGCAGGTATGCCGGATTTAAGGATCTGTACCAGGGTCTCGCGGTCAATGGCTTTGGAAAGCGCCAGGCGGACGCGAACGTCATCGGTTGGCTCGAGTTGGGTGTTGAAAGAGTAGAACTCGGTCCCCAATGTGGCCACCGGGAACATCATCTCTTTATAGACCGGATCGGTGCTGATGCGGTCGTAGTCGCCGGTGGGGATGGCAACAACATCGGTGTTACCCGCTTCAAATTCGGCCAGACAGGAGCTGAAGCTGAGGGTAGTCCATTTGATCTTGTCGATCTGGGATTCTGGGACAATTTCGTCGCCGGGCCAGAAGGGGTTTTTGGCTAGTGTCAATGTCGAGTCGTGGATCCATTCCTCCATCACGTAAGGGCCGTAACCCTGGAAGAATCCGGTTTCGATCCATTTATCACCAACGCCCTCGGTGCAATCGTCGCCATCGATCAGCCAGGATGGGGTGGCGTGCATGAACCATAACCCGGCGATACTCAGGTTGACAACCGACGGCTCCAGGAAGGTGATTTCCAGGGTGGTATCGTCCAGCGCTTTCACGCCGACAGTATCCCATTCGGCTTCACCGGCATTGAAGGCTTCCGCGCCATCGATGAACCAGTTGATCAGGAAAGCATAGTCTGCGGCAGTGGCGGGGTCGGCAGTCCGCATGATGCCATATTCAAAGTCGTGGGCGGTTACCATCCGGGGGTTGCCCTCACAGTCCAGCACCTGAACGACTTGATCATTCACTTTATCGTATTTGACCCAGGAAACATCGTCGCGGATTGTGAAAGTGAAGGTGCGCCCGTCTTCAGAGACGGAGTAATCCGTAGCCATCGCCAGTTCATTTTCAGCGGTCGCTTCGTTCTGGCGGGTGAGGCCCACCGTGGTTTCGTCAATGATCTGGATGGAGATCACATCCCAGGCCAGAGCGGGGTCTACGGTTGGAATATCACCGCTCGTGCCGCGGCAAATATCAAGAACAACCGGTTCGACACCGGTCTCTTCTTCTTGCGGCTGCGCGGTTGCGACTACAATGACCTGTTCGCCCTCTTTCTGGACGACTTCGGTGACGATGATGGTCTCCGCGGGAGCTGCCGCGGGCTGGCAGGCCGCCAAAACCATCGCTGCAATGATAAATATACTAACAACTAACCAGGTTTTTGAGTGTTTCATTATTTTCTGTTCCTCCTCCTTACTGAAATTTTTTTACATGAGGCTGCCAAGTTTTTGTGAAAAATATTAACCTGCGGTATTTCCTCCTTTCCATTCAAAAATTTTTCGGTTTTGATACAGATAAACAACATGTTTTTCACTTTTCGCGTTGGAATATCCAACAATCCGTGAAAACATACCGATCCAAACAGTAATAGGGTTAAAACTAAGAAAGAGGGCTGCTGTTGGGAGCAGGCAGATAGATGCTAAAACAGGTTAAAACGATTACGGATAATAATATTTGTAAAACGGATTCGAATACCTTTAAAATTTACTAATTTGACTCTTAACATTATACCTGAATATTCCGGATTTTAATGGGTTTAAAAACAAAATTCTGAGAAACGCGGACCATTAAGTCTGGGTGTGCGAGAAACCCTGCTGCGGACCCCCACAAACGTTTTTTGGGGTTGGGTTGAGACGTGCGTCACAGAACACGTAACCGCTCACGCTGGTTATCCTGTCTGCTGCGAGACAGCAGGTGGAAGTGCAAGTTTTCCGAATCGGAATTTAAGTGTTACCATTCGGCCTTTTTACCCCTTGAATCAATCAATTGCCTGTTGACAGTAGAATGGGAATTGCTACAATTTAAGTAGGTCTTTATCGGAATTCGTTAGTTCCGAATCGGAACAATTATGTCAAAAGTGAACCCTTTTCTCCCCTTTGATGATCTGGATTACCGCATTGTCTGCGAGCTGCGTAAAAATGCCCGCGCTTCAGCCTCGGATATTGCCCGCGGCGTGGACGCCAATGAGCGCACCGTGCGCAAGCGGATAGACCGTTTGGTGGCGCTGGGTGCGGTGCGCCTGACAGCGGTGGTTGAGCCGAAGGTGTTCGGTTATGGCATTTCGGTGGATATCTTTTTAGAAATCGCCCCGGACCATGAGGAAGAAATCCTTTCCGCCTTGATGGGCATGCCGCAGATCACCTATCTGGCGTATGGCCAGGGAACCAGCGACATTTCAATCGAAGCTCGTTTTAAAAACAATGAGGAGATGCACGACTTTTTGCGGCATACTCTGCCCGGCATTCCGGGTGTCAGAGTGACCGGCTATGCCCTTGTGCCGGGGATTCTGCGCAATATTGACGAATGGATGCCGCCGCCGGAAGATTTTGGTGTGTTCGGGGATTCAGACTGAATCCCTGTTTTATTAATTAATTACCTGACAGTCTGAAGAATTTACAGCTTACAACATTCCCGCGTTCCCGGAGTGGTCTGCGTGGTTGGTTCAGTGCTGCCAGTATTCAGATTGCGGGGCAAAAATGATCAAATATGGAGGCTGTCGGAATGAGTTTGAAGCATTTTATTGAGACCCAGGATTTCACCAAACAGGAATTGCTGGATATTATCGAAACTGTGCGGGCAATCAAAGCCGCCGATAAGCAGGGCTGCACCCCAAAACTGCTGCAGGATGCTTCGCTGGCAATGATCTTTGAAGAGCCTTCCACCCGCACCAGGGTTTCCTTTGAGGTTGCCATGAGCGAACTGGGCGGGCACGCCCTCTACCTCAAACCGGGTGAGATCCATCTGGGTGTGCGCGAATCCCTGGCTGATACCGCTCAGGTGCTTTCACGGATGGTAGATGTGGTGATGATCCGTGCCCTCAAGCACGAAACGGTCACCGGTTTTGCTGAAAACGCGACTGTGCCGGTTATCAATGGGCTGACCGATTTCAACCATCCCACCCAGGTGGTGTGTGATGTGTTCACCATGATGGAACACATGCCGTCAGGCAAGAAGCTGGAAAACCTCAATGTGACCTTTGTGGGCGATGCCACCAATGTTCTGAGCTCGCTGATGTTCATCTGCACCCGGATGGGCATGCATTTCACTCACGCTGCTCCCAAGAAATACCAGGCCAAACCAGAATGGGTCAAAATCGCCGAAGAGAACTGCAAGGTGTCCGGCGGTTCGTTTCGCCTGACGGAAAACCCGGTGGAAGCGGTCCGTGACGCGGATTTCATTTACACCGATCTGTGGTGGTGGGTTGGCCAGGAAGCCGAGATCCCCGAACGCGAAAAAGCTTTCATGCCCCGCTACCAGGTCAACATGGACCTGCTCCGCAAGGCCCCACCCACCTGCAAGGTGATGCACTGCCTGCCGGCATCCCGCGGCGTGGAAGCCACCGATGAGGTGCTGGATTCACCGCAATCCATCATTTACGACCAGTCCGAAAACCGCCTGCACACCGAGAAAGGTCTGCTGGTGTGGTTTGTTTACCCGCGGTTGAAACAACCTTCCGCGGAATTGAAGGCTTTCCATCAGGGAAAGATCGAAGCTTTTCTGGAAGAGAAGCTTGGTTAGTGTGTTGATTGTTTCATAAATCTTTTACTTTTTCAAAAGGAGTTTTGCATGTCTGAAACAGCTCTTGCAGCAGAGACGACCGGAAAAGGCTTTAAGAAGGTCATGCGCGGATTGGATATGACCCTGTTCACCGTCTGCGCCATCCTGGTAATGGATACCCTGGCCCCTTCCGCGGCCATCGGTCCTTCCAGCATATCCTGGTGGCTGATCACCTTGGTGTTGTTTTTCATCCCTTACGGCCTGATCACGGCCGAACTGGGCACTGCCTACCCTGAACAGGGCGGACTTTACATCTGGGTCAAGAAAGCCTTTGGCGAAAAGTGGGCCGCCCGCACCACCTGGCTGTACTGGATCAATGTCGCGCTGTGGATGCCCGCGGTTTATGTTCTGTTCGCCGGCATGTTCTCGCAGCTCTTCGCTCCTGACCTGGGCCTGTGGGGACAGATCCTGATCGGCGTGATCATGACCTGGGTCACGGTGTGGATCGGTATCAAAACCCTGGAAACCTCCAAATGGGTCCCCAATATCGGCGCCATCTTCAAGGCACTCATCATGGTGGTGATCGGCGTGGCTGCTTTCATTTATGCCGGTAAGAACGGCCTGGCTAACGACCTTTCTTTGAAGAATATCCTGCCATCCTGGGACGCTGGCCTATTCTTCCTGCCGGTGATTGTCTATAACTTCATGGGCTTTGAACTCATGTCCGGCGCGGGCGATGAGCTGCAGAACCCCGGCAAGGATATCCCGCGCGCGATCATCACTTCCGGTATTCTGATCACCATTTTTTACCTGATGGGTACGATCGGTATGCTGATGGCCCTCCCGGTGGAAGACCTGGGACTGGTGGATGGGATCATTGACACCCTGCGCATTTTGATCGGCGACAGCGGGATTGGCGGCTTCGTGGTCACCCTGTTGGGTATCGGCGCCCTGTATAGTTTCCTCGCTAACATGGTCACCTGGACCACCGGCGCCAACAAGACCGCCGCCGAAGCGGCCGATGAGGGCGAACTCCCCGCCATTTTTGGCAAGCTCCACCCGGTAAACAATTCCCCTGTCAGCGCCTTTGTCCTGACCGGGATCATTTCGACCCTGGTGATTGTGGTTTATGGCTTCATGGCCGGCAGCAATGAGGATCTATTCTGGACCTTGTTCGCTTTCAGCTCAATGGTCTTTTTGCTGCCCTACCTGGCCCTCTTCCCTGCTTTCCTCAAGCTGCGCAAGATCGACCCCGATCGCGAGCGCCCCTACCGGGTTCCTGGCGGTGATGGGTTGGCCTGGGTCATGGTGGTGCTGTGCATGCTGTTCATCATCCAGGCAATAGTCTTCTTCATCTGGGTTCCCGGCGAACCGATTGATTGGGCTTACGCTGCCCCGGTGTTGATCGGTGTGGTGATCACCCTGGTGGTCGGTGAGGTCCTGCTGTGGGTGGCCAAGAACAATAAGAAAGCCTGATCTCTTGCGTGAGAGGAGGGTGGAGCCGGGGGTGGGGTTCTATTCTCCTTTTTGCGCCAGATTGGAGTAATCAGATGTCAAAATTGATTGATCGAACCCCCCGGCAGGACAGCTACCGCATGCCGGGCGAATTTGAACCCCACACCCAGACCTGGATGCTCTGGCCGGAGCGCACCGATAACTGGCGTCTGGGCGCCAAGCCTGCTCAGGCAGCCTTCACCGCGGTTGCAGCAGCCATCGCCCGCTTTGAGCCGGTCACCATGGGGGTACCAACAGACCAGTTTCTGAACGCGCGCTTTCACCTGCCAGAGAATGTCCGTGTAGTGGAACTGTCTTACAACGATTCCTGGGTCCGTGACTGCGGACCAACCTTTGTGGTGGATGGCCGCGGCGGGGTCCGCGGCGTCGATTGGGATTTCAACGCCTGGGGCGGCCTGGAAGAAGGGCTGTATTTCCCCTGGGACCAGGATGATCTGGTGCCGCGAAAGGTGTTGGATATTGAACGCCTGGACCGCTATAAAGCTCCCCTGGTGCTGGAGGGCGGATCGATCCATGTGGATGGGCAGGGCACCCTGATCACTACCGAAGAATGCCTGCTGAACCCCAACCGTAACCCTGACCTTTCTAAAGAAGAAATTGAAAACGCCCTCAAAGCGTATCTGAACCTCGAAAAGATCATCTGGCTGGGGCGTGGCGTTTACAACGATGAGACTAACGGCCACGTGGATAATCTGTGCTGCTTCCTGCGGCCGGGGGAAGTCGCCCTGACCTGGACGGATGACGAGAATGATCCCCAGTATGAGATCTCGCTGGACGCTTACCAGCGTTTGAGCCAGGCCACAGACGCCCGCGGCCGCTGGCTGGTGGTGCACAAGATCCACCAACCCGACCCGATCCTCATCACCGCTGAAGAAAGCGGCGGCGTGGACTCGGTGGACGGCACCATGCCGCGCCTGGAAGGTGACCGCATGGCCGCTTCTTACATCAACTTCCTCATGGTGAATGGTGGGGCGGTCGTCCCGGTTTTCAACGATTCCCATGATGAAATTGCCCTGGCGAAACTCCGCGAACTCCTGCCCGAGCGCGAGGTGGTCGGGGTGTACGCCCGCGAAATCCTCCTGGGCGGCGGCAACATCCACTGCATCACCCAACAGCAGCCCCGCGGCTGATCTCAAAAGAAGCACAATTAACACAGCGCGCCGGGCAGTTTTCGCCGGCGCGCTGTGGATTCAAGGCATTCGCCCCGGTCTTTTGAGAGAAAACTGCGCGGTGTTTCACGGTATACTTTTTCTATACTGAACTGAACCGCCAGGGAGCGTGGTTATCGCATGGAATGGTATCTATATCCGCTGATTGTGGCCGCCGGAGCTTTGTGTGGCTTTATTAACACCCTTGCCGGCAGTGGTTCTCTGGTGACTCTGCCTTTGCTGATTTTCCTCGGGCTGCCGGCCAATGTGGCCAATGGCACTAACCGGGTGGCGATTGTGTTTCAGAATTTGATTGCCACCGGCAGTTTCTACCAGCGTAAAGTGCTTGACCTGCGCGGGGTGCTGTGGTTGGGTATTCCGTCGGTGGTTGGTTCGGTAATTGGCGCTCAGGTTGCCGTAAACCTCGATGAAACCCTGATGCGCCAGGTGATTGGCGTAATCATGGTGGCGATGCTGGTGGTGATCCTGTTGCGCCCGGGACGTTGGCTGCGGGGTGAAATCCAGGATATCCGCGGGCATTTTAACTGGAAACAACCCCTGGTCTTCTTCCTGATCGGCATCTACGGCGGCTTTATCCAGGCTGGAGTGGGTATTTTCCTTCTGGCGGGGCTGGTGCTGGGGGTGGGGTATGACCTGGTGCGGGCCAACGCGGTCAAGGTGGGGGTTGTGCTGTTCGCTACCGTTTTCGCTCTGGGTGTTTTTATCCTCAACGATCAGGTGGACTGGCTGGTCGGGTTGGTGCTGGCGCTGGGTAATATGCTTGGGGCATGGCTGGGGGCCAGGGTGGCGGTGGAGAAGGGCGCGGTGTGGGTCCGCCGCCTGCTGATCGCGGTGGTGGTCGTCTCCGCGGCAAATTTACTGGGCGTTTTCACGCTGATTGGCAGCCTGTTTCCTTAGCCCGCCGCGTTACCCGATCATCAGCGGATTTTTCGCTGGAGTAAAAAATGCCCCCGACTTCAACGCTGAAATCGGGGGCCGGTCCATAGGGAGATCTATTCTTCTGTAGAGGGAGGTTGGAATGGCGCTTTACCGCACATTCCAAATCCTGCCGGTCGTTCGGGCAATTCGATGCCCGCCGCCTCGGCCAGTTCTTGAAGGGTCTGCCCGCCATCCAGGGCTTCCTGGATCTTTTCAACAGTCATGTCCAGCAGCTCTGCGAGGCGGTCGAGATGCCGGGGTGGTCCCGGCGGATCGACTGGAGAGCCAGCCTGGGCGAACGCGGTGCCTGCGATACTCGCTGCCAGCAGCAGGGTGAGAATTACCCCAATTCCAAATTTTTTCATCATGGTTGTTGCTCCTTTCACTTTGATGAATTTTGAACCTTCCATAAGATAACAAAGGATTGTTCAAAAATTGTTCAGGAAGTGTTGAGGATTGGTTAGGCTTTCCGGGCAGGGTAAGGGAGTGCCTCGGGTAACCATCCAGGGTGGCGCCGCACAGCTCCCCTTTCTGGCGTTTTTATTCCTGACCACAAACCTTTGCGCCGAGTCATGCTTTAACGCCTGTTCTCACCAAACCGCTTTGAACCTGTGAACCTTGTACCTGGCCGTATCCCTGGCCGCCAGAATGATTGCGCGAAATCCTCAAATTGTGCTAGAATAACCATGCAGTAAATTTAGAAGGATGGTGCGCGAAGAATGACGGAGATCAACAACCTTTAAACCACGATCGTATTCAGCGGATTGCCCGTTTGCTTTATTGTTCCGAAGGCGTCTGCTTTCGGTTTTTTGTTTAAACGCTGGAGGTTGCTTTCTATGTTGTCTGCGCGTAACATTTCAAAATCATTTGGCGATTTCGCCATTCTTCAAAATATCTCTTTCAACTTAAATGCCGGGGAACGCCTGGGACTGATTGGCCCCAATGGCTGCGGCAAGACCACCCTTCTCCGTATCCTGGCCGGGTTGGAGCGGCCGGACTCGGGCGGAGTGGGCACCAACCCGCCAGAAGCGCGGATCGGCTATCTGCCACAGGGTCACGCCTTTCTGGAGGATGAAACCATCCGCGGGTTTATTGCCCGCATGGCAGGTGATGCCGATGTGCTGGCAGCCCGGCTGGCCGGGTTGGCCACCGGCCTCTCCCGGAACCCTGGCAAGCGCGAACTACAGGCGGAATATGACCGCGTCCTGCAGGCCCTGTCTCTGGCTGCGGAAAACGCGGGGCGAATCCCCTCCACCCTGGCCGCGCTGGGCTTGAGGGATTACCCCCCGGAAACCCCCACCGCGATCCTCAGCGGCGGGCAAAAGACCCGGCTGGCACTGGCTGGGGTCTTGCTGTCCGGCCCGCATATCCTCTTGCTGGACGAACCGACCAATCACCTCGACCTGGAGATGTTATCCTGGCTGGAGGAATGGCTGGCAGGATTCCCCCACGCCGCTCTGGTGGTCTCGCATGACCGCGCCTTTCTGGACCGGACCGCGACCGGCATTTTGGAACTGGATCCGCGCACGCACGCGGTGCGGTATTACCCGGGAAGCTACTCGGATTACGCGGAGCGTAAGGCGGTGGAATACGAAAAACAGTGGCAGCGTTACAAAGACCAGCAGGATGAGATCGAGTGCGTCCGCCAGGCTGCCCAGTTGATGCGCGCCCAGGCCCAATTCAAAAAAGGCGGCAAAGCCGACCAGCGCAACCGCTTCGCCAAAGGGTTTTATGGCAATCGGTCGCTGGCGAAAATGCGTCTTGCCACCCGCTATGAGGACAGGCTGGAACACCTGCAAGGCGAAGGCGCCCAGGAGAAGCCCCGGCCGGGTTGGCAGGTGAAAATCGAATTTTCCGATCTGCCCGACAGCGGGCGGGATGTCCTCCAGTTCCAGCAGGCTGCGGTAGGTTATGATACCCCGCTGCTTACCGGGCTGGACCTGGTGTTGCGCCAGGGTGAACGGGTGGCTTTGATCGGGGAAAATGGCACTGGCAAGACCACTCTCCTGCGCACCATTGCCGGAACGCTGCCGGTGCTTGAAGGCCGTCTACGTCTGGGCAGCGGGGTGCGGGTGGGCTATATGACTCAGGAGCAGGAAAGCCTCGACCCGGAGCTGGATGTGCTCGCCACCGTCCAGCGCGAAGCGGCTCTTTCAGAAACCGGTGCCCGCTCCTACCTGCACAAATATCTTTTCACCGGGGACGAGGTCTTCCGCCCGGTGGGCTGCCTTTCTTTTGGCGAGCGCGCGCTGCTGATGCTGGCCCTGCTCACGGCGGGCGGCTGCAACTTCCTGCTGCTCGATGAGCCGGTAAACCATCTCGATATTCCCTCACGAGCCCGCTTTGAACAGGCTCTGGCGGGGTATGAGGGCACCGTTCTGGCGGTGTCGCACGACCGCTACTTTATCGCGGGCTTTGCCAGCGTCATCTGGGAAATCAAGGATGGCACGATCCGGGATTGGGGATATGTGACGGATCAATTTATGGGATTGTGAGAGCGTTCAGGCCGTGATCAGAGAATACACGGCATCCGGCGGTCTGATTGTTTGAGCGCGTTTTTTATTTGCGCCGCACGCGCAGCAGAGCGATCTTGGTGGGGTGGTTGAAAGGCGCCGGGTCCGCCGGCAGTGCGCCGCTGATTACAGGGACTGGTCCGGTCAGGTCTTCCGGGACTGAAATCAGCTCCTCAATCGAGAGATAGCCGTCGGAACACAGCGTTTCCAGCGTTGCCAGATAATCCTTGCCGCTCAGGTACAGCGCGTTGTTGACCGCCGCCAGCCAGCCGTGATCATCCACCAGCGGGCGCAGTTTGTTCAGCAGGCGCGCGCTGTCCGCGGCCATATCTACCCGGCCAGACGCGGTGGTAGAGAAGAAAGGCGGGTCGGCGATGACCACATCAAACAATTCTCCGCGCCGCCGCAGCCCGGCGGTGATCCGGAAATAATCGCCTGAAAGATAGTCGCTTTTAACGACCGGCAGCCCGTTCAGGGCGCAGGAATCCTTGGCAACGTTCAGAAAAGTCCGGTTGAGGTCGGTTTGAACCACCCGTTTCGCGCCGCCGGCCAGCGCCGCTACCCCCAGGCTACCGGTGTATGCGAATGTGTTCAGCACGCGCAGCCCGGCGCAGTGTTCGCGCAGCCAGCGCCGCAGGTTGCGGGTGTCAAGGTAAAATCCGGCATCCTGGTTCAGGGTCAGGTTCAGGGCGTACCACACCCCATTCTCGCGCACCCGCCGGGCGGGTGGGCCGCCCCACACCACCTGGCCGCAGCGCTCTTTGGGGGAGGCGGCAGCCCGTGCCTTGCGTACCACACAGGTGATCCACGGCAGGCGTTCCAGCAGATGCCCTTGGGCAATATCCAGCAGGTCTTGACCGGTTTCAGGTGGGTCCGCGTAATTGTACAGCACAAGGGTGCGCGCGTAGAGGTCCGCCACCAGCTCCGGGCAGCCTTCATAAAAGCCGTTGAACAGCCGCAAAGCGGCGTTGTGCGGCTCGGAGATCAGGCCGGCGCGGGCCGCGATAGCTGTATCCAGCAGGACAGTCAAATTCATCTTACCGCTGATTATAACCGAGCAGCCGGTTCGCGGAGAGAGGTTCATACCGTTCTGCTGCCTCCAGCTGGGTGGATAGTTGTTTTACATGGTTTGCGGGATACGCGCTTCTTAGTGATTCTCTCGCTAAATTGTTGATTTCTGTAGGTCAGGTTAAGCGGCGCGCGGCTGGACCGACCGACCCGGGCAAGGATCTAAGCGAACCCCGATAAACTTAGCCAGATGTTGGGTTTTGGGGCATCTTGCTATCCGCGGAATGGTTGGTGTGCTATCCCCCAAACCCAACAGAAAACTGGCCGGTAAAAGCGTTGGTTTGGATGCGCCTCGCCAGCATCTGAACCGGGCGAGCGCTGGCGCGGTCGACTCTGGCGGCAACCGCGGACATCCGGCGGTACGCGCAGTAACGGCCGCCGCCGGGATGATCCCCGCGGAGCTTGGTTGAAATGCCGGGTTTTTGCAAATCGATCAGGTTTATTTAGATACGGTCAGTGTGGAGACTGATAATACTCGGGCACAAAGGTCTGGTCTGTGATGGGCGGGCGGATATAACCGATGTCGTCCTGGCGCGGCGGCAGGGCAATGGGTTGGGGCGTCAGGTCTTCATAAGGAATCAGGCTGAGCAGGTGCCGGATGCAGTTCAGCCGCGCGCATTTTTTGTTGTCCGCGTTAACCACATACCATGGGGCCTGCTTGATATCGGTGTGGGCGAACATTTCATCTTTGGCTTTGGAGTATTCCACCCAGCGCGCCCGCGATTCCAGATCCATTGGACTCAACTTCCAGCGCTTGGTGGGGTCGTCAATCCGTGCCTGGAAGCGCCGTTCCTGTTCTTCGTCGCTCACCGAGAACCAGTATTTGATCAGGATGATCCCGGAGCGGATCAACATGCGCTCAAACTCGGGTACCGATCGCAGGAATTCGCGATACTCCTCCTCGGTGCAGAAGCCCATCACCCGTTCGACCCCGGCCCGGTTGTACCAGCTCCGGTCGAACAGCACTATTTCACCCCCGGCCGGCAGGTGGGTCACATAACGCTGGAAGTACCATTGGGTCTTCTCGCGTTCGGTTGGTGAAGGCAGCGCCACCACCTTGCAGATGCGGGGGTTCAGGCTCTCAGTGATACGCTTGATGGTGCCGCCCTTACCGGCCGCGTCGCGGCCTTCGAAAAGCACCATCACTTTCAAGCTCTTTAATTTGACCCACTCCTGGAGCTTGACCAGCTCAATCTGCAGTCTGGCCAGTTCCTTTTCATATTCTTTCTTGGTCAGGGTGCGGTTGTTGGCCTGCGTCGTTTCTGCGCTCTTTGTTGTTTTCTCATGTCCGTCTCCGGCATGACTCGCGTTGGACTTCTTATCCTTCTTGGACATTCAAACCTCCCATCCAGATCTGTGCCCAACAGCGGGATGTCTGTTCCCGCTGTGATTGATTCTTGCTCGCCGCAAGTGATTCCTTTTTATTATAGACAGTTTCGGGGTGGTTTCGCAAGCGGGTCCGGCCGTCTGGTTTGACGGTCCGGTTCGGGAGAATCAAAACGGGGAAGGCGGCCGCCTTCCCCGTCGGGTTGCAACACAATCAGCACATTGCCTTACGGCAGCAGCCAGTAGCGCATGTCGTCGATCTTGACTGTGTATTTCTCGCTGCCATCCGGGTTGACAACGACACCAAAATGTCCGGCGGGCCAGGTATCATCCTTGATCTGGTGTACCAGGAAACCGTTGACATACAGGGTGATGGTGTCGCCCTGCGTTTTCACTCCCAGGCGGTTGGTCTGGTTGGGCCCCACATTGATCGCCCCAGCGGCGTCCCCTTTGGGTTTGCCCCACCATACCAGGGTGGTGGCTTTGCCGTTCTCGCCTTCCTTGCCGTCCCAGGACCACAGCTTGTAGTAGCCGTCGCACGAGACTTCAAACAGGTAACCGCGGTCAGCTTCACGGAAGACCGGGACGCGGAACATGATTCCGTAGCTGTCGCGATCGGCGCATTTACCCGTGTCAACGGTCATCTCGATGTACATGTTGGTTGCGGCGTCGCGCAGTGGGAAACGCCATCCAGCCAGGTCTTTCAGCCCGGATAGATACAGCATGCCGTTTTCAAATTTAATGTCGGTGTAATCGCTCGCGCCCAGGGGCCAGCCCCAGGTGGTGGCATTGTCCATGCTGTCAATTGAGGTCGGCGAGCCGAGCGACTTCCGCGGGTCGGTATCCGGCGGCGGGTTGGTAGGCTCGGGGGTGTTGGTTGGCTCCGGGGTGTCGGTCGGCAGCGGTGTCGCGCTGGGGATCGGTGTGGAAGTGGGGATTGGTGTGGAGGTGGGGATTTCGGTCGCGGTTGCGGCTTCGGTTGGAGCGGCGGGCGCTTCCCCGGTTTCTTCCAGCGGCTGCAGGTCGAGCTCTGGCGTTGGCTGTTCGGGTTCCTCAGGAACCAGTGCCGGGTCCGGCGTCGCGGTGGGGTTGGCCGTAAGGATCTGGGCCACCCGGGTTGCCATATCCGCGTCGCTCAATTGCTCCTGGCCGCCGCTGCAGCTTGCCAGCGCAAACAGCACTAAAACCATCAATAAGGGCAGCATTCTTTTCTTCATCAGTTCCTCCTTGAGGAGTGGTTCACCAAAAAATATTAATCCAGGCTGGGAGCGTGCTCCCGTTTCCTGTGCATTTGTTCCTCAAAAACCGGCATCTGAGCCATCTTTCAGCACAGACTCTCCGCAGTGGTTTAAGCTGTGCAATAGACGTGCCAGAGTCAGTGTGGCGCTAAAGTTTGTAGCCGATCATCCGCAAAAAACCTTTACGCCAGGCAATATCTTCTTCGCCTTCCACGCCTTTGGGCTTGTCGCCGTCAATCACACCCAGGATGCCGCGGCCTCCACCTTCTTCGGCGAGGATCACTTTCGTGGGGTTCGCGGTCGCGCAGAAAATGTTGCAGACTTCCGGCACCATCTTGACCGCGTTGAGGATATTGACCGGGAAGAAACCTTCACCCAGGAAAATGATAAAACTGTGCCCGGCGCCGACCGCGGCGGCATTCTTCTTTGCCAGCTCGATCATCGCTTCGTCGGTCCCGCTCCAGCGGATCAGGCATTTGGTGGAAGCCTCGCAGAATGCCAGACCGAATTTGATGCCGGGAACCGCGGTCACCAGCGCTTCGTGCAGGTCTTCAACCGTCTTAATAAAATGGGATTGCCCCAGGATGAAGTTGATCTCTTCGGGTTTTTCAATTTGAACAGTGCTCAATTCCATCGTTTAATCTCCTTTGCTGATCTTTATTTTACATGGGCGCGGGCCGCAAGGCAACCGGCAACTGACAGATTCCCGCAGTAAAATAGCCGGGCTGGACTGGCCCGCCGGGCAGGTTGGATTTCCCCCCCTTGTCCGGTTGCAAATTGCGTGCAGGATGGTAGGATGAATAGTGTAAAACGGCAATAGTACTTTAAACATGGAGTGTGATTATGAAGAAAAGATCAAAAAGGATCTTGTTCGGGATGGCTTTATTGCTGGTAGTTTTACTGGCTGGCTGCGGCAGTACGCAGGTCCGTACCAATTGGGCCGGCACTAACGTCCCTGGCAAGATGGCTTATACCTATTCAACTTTTACCGGAATTGAAACCGCTAAAATCGAGGTTGAAGAGGGTCAGACCCTGAGACTCGATTTTGACGTGGCCGTAAACCAGGGCAGCCTGACCCTGCGCCTGGTGGGGCCTGATAAAGTGAATCTATGGGAAAAGCGGTTTGAATCCGACGAGACCGGGTGGTTTGAGACTTCTTACATTGAAAGCGGGCGCTACACTCTCGAAGCCCAGGGTGAGCAAGCCGGCGGTGGTTTTGAAGTTACCTGGTAAAACTGGCCGGCGCGGGCTGTGTTGAAGCGCTGGCTGTAAGCAAATCCGTCTGGCGTGGAAAACGGGACACCCCGATATGTGTCGGGGTGTCCCTGCGTTTAAGAGCGCGTTTCGACCAGCTGGCCGCGGACTATCCATCTGGATAGTCCGAATCCCGTCCAACATGGTATTACCGGTTCGCGGCGAATCGGATAAGATCATCATGAAAATGCGCTTACAGGGGCGTTTTCACGGGAGAACGGCTTAAAAGAGAAAGGTAGAAGGGATGAAAAAGATCAATCGAATTTTTCTTGTTGTTCTGACAATGGTTCTGGCGGGGCTGCTGGCGGGATGCGGGACAGGAAAAGCAGAAAAGGCTCCGGATGCCTCCGGTATATCTGGGAATATGGCCGAAAGATTCACCGATTTTGACGGTGTGCAAAGCTGTGAGATCACTGCCGGTTGGGGCAAAGGCCTGCACGTGAATTACACGATCGAAGTGGAACAGGGCGCGCTGGAATTGAAAGTCACCGGACCCGCCGGCCGGGTAATCTGGCAGGGTGTTTTTCAGGAAGATGAACGGGGCAACCTTGACCTGCCGATCATGCTGGGCGGGGATTATAAGATCTCCATGAGCGGCCAGCGCGCCGGCGGCGGTTTTGCGCTCGCCTGGACGGTGGAATGACAGCTTGTTTGTATGGATGAGCGGGTGAGCGATTTCGATAGGGATGATTTCTTCTCCTGAACTTTACTGGTTCGACAGACCTCCTGATTGCAATCAGGAGGTCTGTTGTTTAAAATCTGGGTATAATATTTGTGTATGAAATTTCCCCCGACATCTTTCAATCTGGTGCTTGAATTGCCGCGAAACAGGGTGCCTGGCAAAAGGCCGGCCGCCGTGTTTTGCGCCGGAAGGGCATCCTGCGCTGTCGCCAGCCGGCTCGGCTGGATGGGGTATCAAATTTTCTTTGAGGAGAGCTTTCCATGCGTGATATAAGAGACGTTAAACTGGCTGAATTGATGGTGGGCCATTCAGCTTCTGTGAAACAAGGGGATAAAGTGCTGGTTTATGGCGATGCCGCCGCCGAACCGTTGATCCGGGAGATTTATCTGAAATCGCTGCAGGTGGGCGCTTTCCCTGTGGTGGTTCCCATGTTCCGCGAACACCAGCGCCTGCAGTTGATGCACGGCACTGATGAGCAGATTGCCAGCTTTCCGGACTTTATGATTACCATCGCTGAAACCTATGATGTCATCTTCTTTGTATATGCCGAGGAGAACACCCAGGCCCTGAACCAGGTGCCGCCGGAGAAAGTGTCCGCTTACTTTAAAGGGCGCCAGAAATTCTCGCAAATCATGTTGGGCCGGGCCGCGCGCGGAGAGATGCGCTGGTCGCTGGTGCATTACCCGACCCACGCCTACGCCCAGGATGCCGGGATGAGCCTGACGGAATACGCCGACTTCCTCTACCAGGCCTGCATGCCCGACCTGGATGACCCGATCGGGTACTGGCAGGGCGTTTCTGCCAGACAGGATAAGATCGTTGACTGGCTGCAGGGCAAGAAGCGCATCCATGTGACAGCCAAAGAGACCGACCTGTGGTTGAGCGTGGCAGGCCGCACCTTTATCAACTGCGACTGCCGCAACAACGTCCCCGATGGCGAAGTATTCACCGGCCCGGTCGAAGACAGCGTGGAAGGCCATGTGTACTACTCTTATCCGGCCATCTTCCGCGGGCGCGAAGTGACCGGTGTGCGCCTGTGGTTTGAGAAAGGCAAAGTGGTCAAAGCCACCGCGGAGAAGAATGAAGCGTACCTGCTCAAAATGCTGGACGCAGACGAAGGCGCCCGGCGGGTGGGCGAGTTTGCCATCGGCACCAATGACGGCATCCAGCAGTTCACCCACCAGATCCTCTTCGACGAGAAGATCGGCGGCAGCTTCCACATGGCCCTCGGTAACGGCTACCCCGAAACCGGCAGCGTCAACAAATCCGCGATCCATTGGGACATGATCTGCGACCTGCGCGACGGCGGCGAGATCTGGGTGGATGACGAGCTGCTCTACCAGAACGGCAAATTTGTGATCGATTTTTAATTCATCTGACAAAAAGTCAATGAAATCAAACCGGTGGAGATTGCGTTCCTCCACCGGTTTTTTTTGATTCTGAGCGCTTGTTCGCAGCAATATCCCCTTCAATGGGGCTTTTTGATTCTTACACAAGTTTGAAGCGGTGCGTATGGTGTGCTCCGGTCTGAAGTTTCAATCCCCTTCAATGGGGCTTTTTGATTCTTACCCAAACGCGCCTCGCATGACAAGCGCCGGAAGATGAAGTTTCAATCCCCTTCAATGGGGCTTTTTGATTCTT
>ENA-ORXD01001302-ORXD01001302.1-sediment-metagenome-genome-assembly--contig:-NODE-1302-length-21621-cov-3.384980_pt1 | contig 21621 bp, 18 predicted proteins | sample MGYA00237862_ERZ511471 | MGnify/ENA metagenome assembly ERZ511471
TGGTATTACGTGGAGGCAGGAATATATCCGGATCTGGAAGATTAACTATTTCCTGTATCCGACTCCTTAAAGTTCTGCTAAAATTGGTGAAATTTTAAGAGGAAAACTATGGCTACCGCCGAAATTATCACAATTGGAACAGAACTGCTGCTGGGCGATATCACTGATACTAATGCACAGTACCTCGCCAAGCTCCTGAATAGAGAAGGCTTTGACGTCTATCGCGTCACCACAGTCGGAGATAATGTAAATCGGATCGCACGGGCAATGCAGGAAGCATTAGCCCGCTGCGATCTCGTCATCACCACCGGTGGGCTTGGTCCTACCGTGGATGATCCCACGCGCGAAGCTGCCGCCAAAGCATGCAATACCGGGCTTGTTTTTCATGAAGAGCTTTGGAAGCAGATCAATGACCGTTTCCATGAGCTTGGACGTTCGCCCACTGAAAATAACGAAAAACAGGCTTATCTTCCGGAAAACGCAGAAGGGGTAAGGAACCTTGTAGGCACTGCTCCGGCTTTTTATATCAAACAGGATAAAGCTCTGCTTTGCTGCCTACCCGGTGTTCCCTCTGAAATGCATTTCCTCATGGAGAATGAATTCATTCCACTCTACAGGCGTTATTTTCACACCGAAGCGGTGTTAGAAACTACCGTTATGCACACTATCGGGATCGGAGAATCTCAGATCGATCAATTGATCGGGCATCTTGAGAAATTAGAAAATCCAACCATTGGATTGGCTGCGCATGCAGGCAGTGTGGATATTCGCATTACAGCCAAGGCAAAAAACCATCAAAAAACAGCTGCCCTTATCGGACCTGTTCTGGAAGAGATCAATAATTCTCTTGGGCAGTATGTTTTTGGCTACGATGAGACAACTATCGTTGAGGCAGTTTGTAAAGATCTCACTCGCAAGGGATTTCAACATATCGATTTCATTCAGGAAAACATCCCTTTCATGAGCAAGCAGGTTCAGGAAATAATGTCAAAGATCCAGTCCGATTCTGCAAATAATAATCCTAATAATCAGTACAATAAAGATAGACCGCGTAATTTGATCATAAAAGCATCATCAAAAGAATTAAATTCAGGCAAAGAATTAGCCGTCTATATAGAAGATGAAAAGAATTGTACTGCTGAGAAATATAAATTCATGAATAATCCCGATGATTTTGAAGAATGGACATTGAATAGAATCATGGGATTGATCTTCAAACATCTGGATAAAAAAGGATAAAAAAATGGGAAAAGTCTTAGTCTTGAAAAATGCGATCGTACTGACAATGGATAAGGCTCTCGATAAATATGACCCGGGAGCTGTCGCAGTCGATGGATCGAAGATCGCTGCCGTTGGAAACGAGGAGGATATCTTAAAACAGTATCCGAACGCAGACACTATTGACTGCCAGGGGAAAGTCCTCATGCCCGGATTCGTGAATACCCATACCCATATTGCCATGAACCTGATCCGCGGTTTTTCGGATGACCTGCGGCTGGATGTATGGTTGAACGGGTACATCATGCCGGTAGAACGCGAATTTGTCACCCCTGATTTTGTACGCCTTGGAACACAACTGGGTTGTGCGGAATTGATAAAGACCGGCGTCACTTCTTTTCTTGATATGTATTACTTCGAGGATGTGGTGGCGGAAACTACCGCCGCCATGGGCTTGCGCGGCATCCTATCACAAACGGTGATGAAATACCCCACACCGGATGCGCATTCGTATGAAGAATCAATGGAATACTGCCGCCAGTTCATCAAGAAATGGAAAGGGCACGAACTCATCACCCCATCGGTAGCGCCGCATGCCCCCTACACAACCGGGGAAGAGATCCTCAAAGCTACGAAAGATCTTGCTTTGGAATTCGATGTTCCCCTGCACATTCATATCTCCGAAACCGCGCAAGAAGTCGAGGCTATGCGCAAAGAAATCGGTATGCCGGTCGTACCTTTCGTGAAAAAACAGGGAGTCTTTGAAGCAAAAACTACCGCCGCCCACTGCGTGCATATCGATGAGGGCGAAATGCGAACCCTGGAACACGCCAATGTAGGTGTCGCGCACAATCCTTCCTCCAATCTAAAGCTTGCATCAGGGATAGCTCCTGTCACCCGCATGCTCGAACTGGGTCTGAAGGTCGGTATTGGCACGGATGGAACTGCATCGAACAACGATCTGGATTTCTTCGAAGAAATGCGCCTGGCTTCTTTCCTCGCGAAAGGCTCAAGCGGAGACCCAACCGTGGTACCGGCTCAGCAAACACTCGAAATGGCAACCCGCATTGGGGCTGAAGCAATTCATATGGAAGACCAGATCGGAAGTCTGGAAACCGGGAAAAAAGCCGATCTCATTTTGATTGAGATCAATACACTGCATAACAGCCCTAGTTTCAGACACAGCGAATTCGGTGTCTATGCACAATTAGTCTACGCCGGAAAATCGACAGATGTTAGTGATGTGATGGTAAATGGAAATTGGCTGATGCAGGACCATCAACTGCTTACGGCGGATGAAAAAGATCTGATCGCGCAAAGTCAGGTTTACGCCGCGAAGATGGATGCATTCATCATCACCAGAGAAAAATCTGTGCTTTCGAAATTGATCGCTATTGGCGGAGCCAGCCAGGAAGAAAGCTTTGAAGTTCAGGCAAAAGTTGCCGTCCCTGACCGATTTAAAGTGATCGAGAAGATCAATGGATCCGATTTCAAGATCATACGCAAGCGTCATTATCATGAATACGACACATATTTTAAATTCAAATCCAGTGATGAAGGTACGGTGCGTTTTAGAGAAGACCATTTTGTAGAAGCAGATGGAAAAGTATCTCATGTACGTTCCCGCCTGACTCTCATTGGACCTTCACGTGAGCATCACTATCCGCAGGATGTGCTGCTTTCCCGCAGCCGCTATTTGGCTCCAGCCACGCAGAGTCTGCGGTTTTACAGAGAATACTTCAAACCCGATTCAGAAATTGAGATCGAGAAAGACCGGCTGCGCTTCCTGGTCGAATTCGAGGGAGAAGAATTCTTCATTAACCTCGATCAGGTGAATAAACCAGATATGGGAAGCTTCCTTGAAATTAAAGCCACGACCTGGAGCATGCGCGACGCCGAAGAGAAATCTGAAAAGATCGAAAAATTGATGAAACTCCTGGGAGTTGTAGAGGAAGAAAAGATCTGCAAAGATTATCTGGAACTGGTCGAGGATCATTTGAAATAGTATGACCAATGGACAAGAAAATATCAAAATACTCTTCATGGCGGCTGAAGCCGCACCGCTGGTAAAAATCGGCGGTCTGGGAGACTACATTGGTTCATTACCGGCAGCACTGCTGGATACAATAAAATACCATAACAATGCGGATATCTCACTCGATATCCGCATTGCCGTTCCATATTCAAAAATGATGGATGCGCATTGTTTCGAAAATGCATCTATCTTTCCGCTACAAAGCCGGCATGGCAAAGCAGTTAATTCATATGATGTATATTCAATAACGATTGATGCCATCCAGTATTACATTCTGGATAATAAGGACATGGAAGACAAACAGGATATCGTCTATTCTGTTGATCCGGCTGAAGATGGGGAGAAATTTATCGCTTTTTCTCTTGCCTGCCTTGATCTGATGAAAGAATTGAACTGGAAAGCCGATATCATTCAAGCCAATGACTGGCAAACCGGTGTCATCTGCGCTGCTGTGAAAAAAGATGAATGGCAGGATGTTAAAAGCATCTTTACCATCCATAATCTGCCTTATATGGGAACAGGAGCAGAACCATATATAAAGAAGTATGGAATTTCAAGAGCGAAGGGATTAGCAATCCCATCATGGGGAAAGCAGCTTCCCCTGGTTATTGGAATCGATCAGTCTGACCGGGTTCTTACGGTCTCACCCAGATATGCAGAAGAGATCTTAACTCCCCGTTTTGGAAATGATCTGCAGGATTATCTTGCAACCCAGAAACAAAAGATCAGCGGTATTTTGAACGGCATCGATGAAAAATTATGGGATCCTGAAACAGATCCCTTGATCCAATCGAATTTCGATTCAGAAAATCTAGAGCTTCGTAGAGTTAATAAGACATTCATTCAAAAATCCCTCGATCTACCAATAGAAGAGGCGACTCTGCTTTTTGTCATGGTAAGCCGTCTTGACCGGCAAAAGGGCATCCGCTTGTTGTGTGATACGCTGCGCGATTTTATGAATGAAAAATGGCAGGCGGTCATTCTCGGCACCGGAAGTATCGATCAGGAAGAATTGGTGCATGCTCTAGGGAAAGCCCACCCTGATTCGGTACGATTTTTAAATCGGTACGATACATCCTTTTCCCATCAACTGCCTGCGGGTGGTGATATGTTCCTGATGCCATCTTTGTATGAGCCCTGCGGAATCTCCCAGATGATCGCCATGCACTACGGGTGCATTCCCGTTGCCAACGCCGTGGGAGGATTGGTAGACTCGATCGATGAAACGGAAGAGGAGCGCACCGGATTCTTTTTCCATGAACCTGAGAAACAAGCTTTTCTGGCTGTGCTGGAACAGGCTGTAACGTGCTATCATCAAACTGACAAATGGAGGAAGATACAAACCAGAGCGATGCACAAAGATTTCTCCTGGAAGAAATCAGCAGAGGAGTATCTAAAGGTTTATCAAAAATTATTAAGGAAGTGAATCATGCGTACAAGAGCGGTAATTTTAGCAGGGGGTGAAGGGACACGGCTGGGTGTTTTGACCGCAAAAAGAACCAAACCGGCTGTTTCGTTCGCAGGAAAATACCGCATCATTGATTTCTCATTATCTAATTGCGTCAACTCGAAAATCTTCGATGTTATGTTGATCACCCAATATCTTCCCCAATCTCTGATCCATCATATCGGTTCCGGTGGTCCCTGGGATCTGAACCGGGAGTTCACCGGCGGGGTAAAGATCTTCACTCCTTTTAAAGGGAAAGGAATTAACTGGTTTTCAGGAACCGCAGATGCGGTTAGACAGAATTTGAATTATATCCTCAGCAATGACCCTGATTATGTCCTCATCCTTTCAGGGGACCAGGTTTACTCGATGGATTTCGAAAAATTGATCCAGTTCCACCAGCACACGAATGCTGAGGTTACTCTCTGCGTTCACAGCGTTCCCAAAGAACAGGCTTCGAATTTTGGCGTGGTCGAAGCAGATGAATCCATGCAGGTGCGAAAATTCATAGAAAAACCAGATAAACCTTTCTCCAACCTGGTGAATATGGGCATCTATCTTTTCAATGCGAAAACCCTGTTGAAGTATCTAGCCGCTGATGCCCGCGATAAGACATCTCAACATGATTTTGGAAAGAACGTACTGCCTGCCATCGTAAAAGATAAAGTAAAAATATTTGCATACCACTATGAAGATTACTGGGTGGATGTTGGAACCATCCAATCCTACTGGAAATCTCATATGGACCTGCTTACCAGCCCTCCTAAATATGATATCCGCAGAAGGAATTGGGTCATCCACACACGCTCGGAAGAACGCCCACCTGCTTTCATCCACGCCCACGCTCATGTCAATGCTTCGCTGATTTGTGACGGTTGTATAATTGAACCTGATGTGCAGATCGATAACAGCGTTATTTCACCCGGTGTGATAATCAAACAGGGAACAAGAATAGAAAAATCCATCATTCTGACAGATACCATGATCGCACCAAACACAACTATTTATAAAGCCATTATCGATAAACATGTATTCATTGGGGAAAACTGCCAGATCGGTTCTTTAAAAAAACACAAGAATGCGATTGCCATGATCGGAAAAAATGCCATTCTCCCCGAAGAAACCATTCTCGAAGGAGGCGGAATGATCGGTTGTGATACTGCCCCCCGAGATTTTCATGAAAAAATAATCCATTTTGGAGAATTTATTGTACCGAAAGGAAGCAGTTATGAAATTTGATCGTTCTTCAGGTGTGCTGCTGCACGTAAGCAGTCTTCCCGGTCTCGATGGAATTGGAGATCTTGGAAAACCCGCTTTTGATTTTGTAGATTTTCTCGTGACTACAAAGACTAAATACTGGCAGGTGCTTCCGCTGAATCCAACCGGATATGGGAACTCACCTTATCAGGGTCTCTCGGCAACCGCCGGCAACCCCCTCTTTATTTCTCTGGATGCTCTTATTCCAATGGGATTATTAACGAAAAAAGATTTCACCCACCGACCCCGCTTTGCACGTAAGAAAGTAGATTTTGGGTCGGTACTCCCCTGGAAAATGGAAAAACTGCATCAGGCTTTTATTCATTTTCATGAATTGCAACCCGCTGCGCTTGCAGCACAATTCAAGAGTTTCTGCAGAAAGAACAAAAGTTGGTTGGATGATTATGCCCTCTTCATGACCATCAAAGATCAGCAGGATTTGCAGCCCTGGGATACCTGGTCAAAGGAGCTGCGTTTTCGCGATCCGGCAGCCTTGAAAAAATTCCAGAAAGAAAACAATGAAGCAGTAGAAGAACATAAATTCCTGCAGTTCTTGTTTTTCACCCAGTGGCAGAAGGTAAAAAAGTACGCCAACGATCATGGTGTGCAGATCATCGGAGATATTCCAATTTTCGTTGGATACGACTGCGCCGACACCTGGACAAATCCGGACCTTTTCTTTTTTGATAAGGAATACAAGCCAACCGTGGTAGCAGGGGTTCCGCCAGATTTCTTCTCAAAGACGGGACAATTATGGGGAAATCCGCTCTATGATTGGAAAAAGCACAAGAAAACTGCTTATGCCTGGTGGATCGAACGTATCCGCCAGACCCTGAATTTGGTGGATATCATCCGCCTCGATCACTTTAGAGGATTTGCAGGATATTATGAAATTCCTGCCGGCTCGAAAACCGCCGAAAAAGGACGCTGGGTCAATGGACCGGGTAAAGATCTGTTTGATGCCCTGTACAAACATTTCGGTGACCTGCCGTTCATCGCCGAAGATCTGGGTGTGATCACCCCCGATGTGGTTGAACTGCGCGAACGCTATCACCTGCCTGGAATGAGGATCGTTCAATTCGGGTTCAATCCCATGCCTGAAAATGGTTTTATCCCGCATAATTTCGAATCCAACACTGTTGCATACACCGGAACACATGATAACTCAACCGCATTGGGCTGGTACAGATCCGTACCCGGATCAGCCCAGGAAAGATTCAGAGCCTATACAGGTAATACCAGAGAGACCGTTCCACACGCCATGATCCGCATTCTATGGCAGTCGGTTGCCCTGTTTGCCATCGCACCCATGCAGGACTTTTTAAACCTGGGAGATGAGGCACGTATGAATTACCCAAGCACCCTCGGTGGAAACTGGGAATGGAAAATGGATTCTCGATGGAATTCTGCCAAACTTGAAAAATGGCTGCTGGAGATCAATCAATTGTACGATCGCGTTTAGAGCTGCCATTCTGCAGCAGAAAAGCCAGCAGGATGCCGGCGATCACAAAAAAGCCGCCGATCAAATCGAAATGCCCTGGGTTTTCCTTAAGAAATATCCAGGCTAAGATAACTGAACCGATCGGTTCCCCCAATAATGCAATGGATGCGTACACCGCATCCATTTTTCTTACCGCAGCATTGAACAGGGTATGCCCGATAACCTGCGGGATCAATCCCAGCAGAAAAACCCAGCCGATTCCTGCTGTCCATTCAGGTGAGCAGGTATGCAGATCAGGGATGGAAAATAGGAACGCCACCAAAGCGCTGATACCATATACCAGAAAAACATAGCTCTTCAGTGATATCTTTTCCCTCGCGCTGCGACCAGCCATGGTATACGCGGCTGCCATCCATGCTCCCAGCAACGCAAGAAAATTTCCGGCTATCGTTGGCAGATCAAAAGAGTCGAATTTCAGTCCTCCGGAAGGTCCTAAAAACAGCGCTACGATCCCGATCATGGCGATCGTCAATCCGATCATCACACTTTTCGTGATCTTTTCTTTGAGGATGAGGGGTGAAAATAATGCCACCCAGATGGGTGTGGTGGTCACCAGGATCACAGAACTGGCGATCCCGGTCAATTCCAATGATTTTATCCATACGACGAAGTGGATTCCAAGGAACAATCCTGCCAGCCCCACGCGCATCTTCTCTTTCCGCTCCAGAGAAATGAAATCGTGCAGTGCAGTCTTCCCTCCAAACGGAGCAAGCAGCAAAGTGGCAAAGAATAAGCGACCAAACGCAATCAGGCTGGATGGTAGAAATTGTTGAGCGGTTCGGATTAAAATAGAAGCAGTAGAAACCGCCAAAATCCCAATAAAAAGCATCAACGCAGGTTTGTTAAGAGTTTTCATATAATTAATTCTTATTATTTAGACTATATTTATCTTAAATAAATTCTAAATAATAAAACTACAAGGAGGAAATGATGAGCTTTATTTTACCCGAACTTCCCTATGCATTCGATGCACTTGAACCACATATGGATGCACAAACCATGGAGATTCATCATGACAAGCATCATGCAGGCTACACCAAGAATCTGAATGCGGCTCTTGAAAAGTATCCTGAGAATTTTGAAAAACCTATTGAAAGCATTCTGGCTGATATTAATTCCATTCCCGAAGAAATCCGTACCGCAGTACGGAATAACGGCGGCGGTTATTTCCATCACAATCTGTGGTGGACCGAACTAAGCCCCGATGGCGGCGGGGAGCCAGATGGAACCCTGCTAGATGCCATCAAGAAGGATTTTGGTGATTTTGAAGCATTCAAAGATCAATTGACTGCTACCGCCACAGGGCGTTTTGGAAGCGGCTGGGCATGGTTGAGCAAAAGAAGCGATAAAACCCTGATCATTCACTCAACGCCCAATCAAGATTCTCCCCTCTCACAGGGATTGATCCCTCTCCTGGGAATCGATGTCTGGGAACATGCTTACTATCTGAAATACCAGAACAGGCGGAATGATTTTGTAGATGCTTTCTGGAATGTTGTGAACTGGGAAGAAATAGAACGTCGTTTTGTTGAAAGTACTCTTCCCGAGTAGTATTCAATAAAGGAGTAGATCTCTCTACTCCTTTTTATTTTTTTGCATGTGCCGCATACCAGGCTGCTCCAATAATCCCTGCCATATTCAAATGCTGTGCAGGCAGCAGCTTTGCTTTTACTTGTAGATGCTGGAAAAACTTTTCGTGATATTTGCTGGCTCCACCCCCAATGATGAGTACATCCGGGCTGAACAATAATTCCAACCGATCGATGTATTCCTGAAATAATTTAGACCATTCTTTCCATTTCAGATCTTTTTTTTGCCTGATCGCATCCGAAGCGCGTTTCTCTGCAATTTTCCCTCTGATCTCAAGATGCCCCATCTCGGTATTGGGCAGCATTTCTCCACGCACAAAAATCGAGCTCCCAATTCCGGTGCCCAGTGTCAGCACAATTACGATCTCTTTTTGATAAGGTTTTCCGGCTCCAAATCGCATTTCTGCAATACCGGCAGCATCGGCATCATTAATGGTGCTTGTCTTCAAACCGGTTTTTTGAAATACCTGCTCATTGATGTTCAACCCGACCCATTTCTTGCTGATATTGGCAGCGCTTAAAGCAACACCATCCTTGACGATGGCAGGAAAACCAATCCCAATTAATCCCGTCCATTCAAGGGATGATACATATTCCGCAATGATTTCAATGGCTTTTTCCGGTTTGATATTCTGTTTTGTGGGGTAGCGTTTTCTCTCTGTGATGAGTACGCCTTTTCTGGTATCGACCACCGCACCTTTGATCGCTGTCCCGCCGACATCAATACCCAGTACTTTCGTCATAATTCCTCCTATGGACAAGCGTTGGATTGCTGTTCGCTGTAGGTTTCCGCAAACACATGATATCCACTTCCGTCACAGGCTGATCGGAAGTAAAAATAATTCGTCTGTTGCGGAAAAGCCACCGCGATCAGGCTGTCGATGCTGACCGAACAGATCGGTGTGGGTGGCAATCCATTGACCATATATGTATTATACGGAGAAAAAACAGAAAGGTCTGCTGCTGTAAGAGGTGTTTTCCACCAGGATTGCGATTGTTCATCCCAACCAAGCGCATACTGCGCGGTCGGATCGCTCTGCAAAGCCATATTCACCAGCAGCCGATTGAGAAACACCGATGCGATAGTGGGTTTTTCTTCATCATGAACAGCTTCCCTTTCGATGATGGATGCAAGAGTAATGGCTTGATAGGGAGTTAAACCCTGTTGAGAAAAGGCAGCGATCACTTCAGGTGAAAATTGGGCGGCGGTTTGATCGATCAAGTTCTGCACAAATTCCACCACACTGCTGTCACGCTGAATTTCATATTTTCCGGCGAAGAACAATCCCTCCAGATCGGGGACATCTTGAAAGATCGAGGGTAGGGTTAACCCTACCCTGGAATTCACCAGTGCAAGGAAATCATCATCGGAAAAATCCAATCCCGAGGTAGGAATGAGCTGGGCAATTTCTTCCAGGCGCAATCCTGACAAAATCACGAAATCCACATCTTCGGGGGTTGGATCAAGCATGGCAGCCGCGATCTCAAGGGGCGTTTGTGCAGGAGAGAGAAAATAGGTCCCGCTCTGCAGAATGCGATCATAGCCTTTATAGATCAGGTAATTCAGAAAACTGCTTTCATCGGCAACCAATCCCGCTCCGGCAAGATTTTCACTGATCTGAGCGGCAGAATCACCCTGTTGAACCTGGAATTCCTGCACTGTACTTGAATTCAGAACGGCAGGTTCTGTTAAAACTCCGCGCTTAAAATAGAGTCGAACTTCCAGCTGTATCTTTTGATACACACCCAAATTTTCGCCTGCTGCTCCGAAAACTTCTGCTGTTTGGGAAGGAATGAAAAAGAAGAAAAGAAACAGGGCGGAGATAGAGAGCAGTAATAGGATTCCCAATGCAAGCAACAATTTTTTCATGACATGTCTTCCTTTTCAAAATGGGCATCGATATACGATTGCAGCAAGATACAGGCTGCTACATCATCCAGATGACCCCGGCGTTTCTTGCGGCTTATTCCCATCTCTCGCCGCGACTGCTGGGCAGCTTTGGTGGTGTCTGATTCATCCCAATATTCCAGCGGGATCTCATAAATAGCCGCAATCGCTTCTCCCAAGCGCTGCGCTCTGCGCCCCGCATAGGTGGGTTCTCCTTCATCGGTATAGGTAATGCCCACGATGATCCTGCCCACATTCTGCTCTCTGCAAATCGTAACGATAGCCTGCGCGCTGCTTGCATAGGAAGCATGCTGGATAACGATGAGCGGGCGCGAGATCGTTCCGGTGAGATCCGAAATGGAAATACCAATGCGTTTCTCTCCCGGATCGATGCCCAGCAACCTTCTTTTCATTTCATTATCTGCCATCTCTGGCATTATACATTACTTGATTTAGAAAAAATATTGTCCATAAAAATAAACAGAATTTGAAAATTGATATCTTATATTTTGATAATATGTTCTCCCCAAGATATCCGTATAATAGAACCATGGACAAAAAATTCAATTCAAATATAAAAACAATCCTTCTACTCGGTTTTCTATTGGTCGGATTGGGAGCCTGCAATTTCCCATTATCCCAGAATAACGCCTTTGACGCCCAGGTTGCCACTCAGGCAGCTTATGCTTTTACACAGACCGCCCAGGTGGCGCAGATCCTTGCTACCAGCAATCCGGTCACAGCCACCCCTGAAATGCCTACCCTCACCCCCACCAATGAACCGGATAATCCCAAAGAGCAGTTAGGAGCAGCCGCCTGGCAGGATACCCTGGCAAACGGCTCAAGCTTCGGGTTGGATGCCAGTGAACTGCAGATCAGCGGCACCAATGCTACCGTTTGGGTGGATGACGGCAGTTTCAACATGTACCGCCCCACCGCATCGGGTGGCTATATCTGGTACTGTGCTTATCCCAACATCACCGATTTTTACGTTGAGGCAAAATTCGAAACGCAGAACTGCAACGGAAGCGATGAATATGGAATATTCGTCCGCAAATCAGATTTCAGCGAAAATACAGGTTATTACTTCATTGCTACCGGTGAAGGCAAATACAACCTGATGCGCTGGACTTCCAGCGGTTCCACGCTGCTGGGAGACTGGGAAACCAGCGATCATCTCACAAAAGGACCCAACGCGGTCAACACACTGGGTATCTGGGCTGAAGGCACCACCCTCAAGCTTTACATCAACGATCATTTTGTTGCAGAATTCGAAGACAGCGCGCTGACATCTGGATATTTTGGATTATTCACCAATGCCAGACAATCTACCGGCATGCTTGTGAAAATGGATGAGATCACTTACTGGAATCTACCCTGAGAAATTCGAGGCATTATGCCTGATAAAAAGATCGATGAAATTACCCCTGAAAAGCTTTATCAATCACGGCGTGCTTTCATAAAAAGCGCTCTAACCTATTCATCTGCTGCTTTTCTGGCAGCCTGCAAAGCAAGCGCGACCGGAACGACCATACAGCCCACCTCCAGCGGGATCAGCGATGAACTCGGAGATCCAGCCACAGCCGGAGAAGATATTTTTGGGTTCACCAATTACTACGAATTCTCTTCCTATAAAAGCGAACCGACCAAACTGGCACAGGTTTTTCAGACTTCTCCGTGGACCATTCAAATTGGTGGATTGGTAGAAAACCCGCTGGAGATAACTGCAGAAGATCTGAAATCCCAGTTCCCACAGGTTGAGCGTGTATACCGCATGCGCTGTGTGGAGGGCTGGTCCATGGTCATCCCATGGCTCGGTATTCCATTGAAGGAAGTTTTAGATGCAGTTAAACCAACATCTACAGCGCAGTATGTTCGCTTTGAAGGGGTATTCGATCCCGAGCAGCTGCCGGGGCAAAAATATTCAACCTACCCTTGGCCTTATATAGAAGGGCTGCGCCTGGATGAAGCTATGCATGATCTCACCCTGCTGGGGACAGGCATCTACGGCAAAGACCTGACCCTGCAAAACGGCGCACCTCTCCGCCTGGTGGTTCCCTGGAAATATGGATTTAAGTCCATCAAAGCCATAACAAAGATCGAACTGGTAAAAGAAATGCCCACCTCTTTCTGGATGGCGCTTGCTCCCCACGAATACGGTTTTTATGCCAACGTCAATCCCAATGTTCCCCACCCGCGCTGGTCGCAGGCTACAGAACAGCGTATCGGGGAATCGGGTCGGCGGGATACACTGCTGTTCAACGGCTACGATGAAGTGGCAGAGCTATATTCCGGCATGGACCTCAGCGTCAATTTCTGATGAGAAAAAAGCCTTCTAATATCCAGATCCTTTCGTTTTTAACCTCACTTATTCCTGCCATCTGGTTTATTATTATCTATACGCAAGGGGCATATTCTTCATACCCCACCTTGTTTTTGACACAGTTTTCAGGGAAATGGGCGATCATATTTCTATTGGCATCGCTTGCCTGCACGCCCCTGTATTCGATATTTCACATGAATTCCTTTTTACAGGCACGCAAAACCATCGGATTGGCAACTTTTTACTATGCGGCAGTTCACGCAGGTACATTTATCATCCTTGATTATCAATTCGATCTACGCTGGTTGATCCCTGAATTCCAAACAAAGCCTTACCTGCTCCTGGGATTGGCTGCCTTTCTCCTACTGCTCTGCCTGGCTTTGACCTCAGGGAAGCATTTTCAAAGGAAATTCTCGAAACTGTGGAAAAAAATCCACCGCTTCGTATATTTGATCGGGCTGCTGGTATTACTGCACAGCTACTTCGCCATCAAGGGAGAGAAAAGCACCGCTTTTGTGAATCTTGCCATTTATCTCATTCTGATGCTTCTACGCATTCCGACGATCAGGGAAAAAATTTCCTTAAAAGACCACAAAATTTTTCAAAACTTGAACCATTGGCTGAATTCCTGATAGGATTAAGGGGATGAATGCGAATCACTTCAACGCCCAACAACAGGCTGTGCTGGATATGGATATCCATTCCCACATCTTTCTGGAAGGACCTTTTAAAAGCGGGAAAACTTCTACCGGGACGGCATTTCTGCGTAAAGCCGTTGCAGATTCTGACCTTTCCCGCCAAATTTTGATCCTAACCCCGCAGCGTTCGCTTTCAAACCCCTACCGGGCTTGCACCCGTGATCCCAATTTCTCTTCCGGTGTGCTGCCCACCATAACCACCTTTACCGGATTATCCCGGCAGTTCATTCGCCTGTATTTTCCTCAGATCGCCGGTAGTTATGGCTTTCAAAAACCATACCAGCAGCCGGTTTTCTTGAGCATGGAAACCGCCCAATATTTTATGCGCCAGATCTACGCACCGCTGCTTGAAAAACGCTATTTCCTCGAAATTCGCATCGACCAGGCACGCCTGTTCAGCCAGATACTGGATACCATGAACAAGGCTGCTCTGGTCGGTTACCCACTGCAGGAAACAGCCCTGCGGCTGAAAGAAGCCTGGAGCGGAGACTCGATCAGAGAAAAACATTACGAACAGGCACAAGAATGTGCTCTGGCATTTCGTAATTACTGCTTGAAGAATAATCTGCTGGATTTTTCTCTGCAGGTTGAAATCTTCCGCAATTGCATGGAAAAAGAAAAGGAACTCAAGAATACATTCTTTTCTCCTTTTCAATGTCTCATCGCAGACAATCTGGAAGAAGATGTACCGGTTCTGCATGACCTGATCCTCTCTCTATCTAAAAACATTCCATCCATGCTGCTCATCAAAGATGATCAGGCAGGTTTCCGCTCATTTCTGGGGGCTGACCCAACCAGCGCAAACAGACTAAAAAGCATCTGCCCGTATCTGATCGAATTTACCGAACAGTTTGATATCCCCGAAACAGTGCAGGCTTTTAATAATTCCCTGACGAATTGTATCCTGCGGGAGAATACCGCAGATATCCCCGCCGGTGCCATGCAGGCATTTACCCTGCGTACGGTTCAGTTCTATCCCGAAATGATCGCAGATATCTGCCAGACCATCCATGAACTCATACTGCAAAAACAAGCCGAACCGGGAGAGATCGCAGTGCTTTCCCCATTTCTGCCCGATTCTCTGAAATTCTCTCTCGCACAAAAACTGCAGGAATTGGATATTCCATTTCTTACCTCACGCCCGTCGCGGACACTGGAAGAAGAACCTATTACCCGCGCCGTGCTGACCTTCGCCAAGGCAGCCCACCCGCAGTGGGAACTGCCCATCACGGTTGAAGAACTGCGCCATGCCATCATGACCCTCATTCCCGGTTGTGATGTCATCCGCGCTGCGTTGTTAGCACAAAATTCTCTCAAAGAGAAAAGTACCCTGGATCATTATTACAATATCCCGGAATTCACGCGGGATCGTATTACCAATGCTATCGGAGTCCAATTTGACACGCTCTTGAAGTGGATAGAAGAGTATAAAAATAAAGAATCCGTTCCGCTGGATATTTTTCTTTCCATTTTCTTTGGAGAAATTTTGTCTCAACCTGGTTTCAGCCTGCATGAAAACATCGATGATGCAGCCCTGCTCACCAGCCTGATCCAATCCGTGCGAGATTTTCGCCGGTTGTTTGCCGATCTGGCAGAAGGACAGCAGCAGGATGTCAGCAAGATGTATATTGAAACACTGCAAGCCGGTTTGCTGCCCTCCGCTTACCCACTCCCTCCAGAAGAGGTTAATGCGGTCATTGTTTCTCCGGCTTTCACTTTCTTGATGCGAAATCGATCCGTTAAATACCAATTCTGGTTGGATATCGGCAATATCGGCTGGTGGGAGCGGCTTGATCAGCCCCTCACCCATCCGTATGTGCTCAGCCGCAACTGGTCGCGTGAAAAACATTGGACGGACGCTGATGAATTTCAAACCAATCAGTCTACCCTGGCACGCCTGGTGCGCGGGCTGCTGAATCGCTGCGAGGAACATGTCTATCTTTATGCCGCCGGGCTTAATCAGGCAGGTATTAACCAGAGCAGCCCTCTGCTGAGCGGTATGCAGTTGTTCCTGAAGAGAAGCTACCGGGAGCAAGCCCATGAGTAAGTTCATCCCCCGTCCCGCTCAAGCAGAAATACTGCGCTACACGCACGGCAAAATGGGCATTGCCGCCGTACCCGGCAGCGGGAAAACGCATACCCTTTCTTATCTGGCAGCCAGCTTGATCGCTTCTGATAAGGTTCAAGATGGGCAGGAAATGCTGGTGGTGACCCTGGTCAATGCAGCCGTGCAAAACTTCGCAAAACGCATTTCAAGCTTCATTCAGCAGTTCCACCTGCTGCAGAACATCGGCTACCGCGTGCGCACACTGCATGGGCTGGCGCATGATATTGTGCGCGAGCGACCGGATCTGGCGGGTTTGAGCAATAATTTTCAGATCCTCGACGAGCGCGCCAGCAGCGACACGCTCGATCAGATCGTTTCCACCTGGCAGCGCAACAACCAGGATTTCCTGCTTGCTTATACTCACCCTGATTCTCAGGATAATATGCAGTACATAAGCAGTAAATGGAGGCTGCTGCTTCTATCCATGGCTAACAATTTCATCCGTCAAGCCAAAGATATGGAGCTTAACCCCAATCAGATCCAAACAGCCATGGCACAGAATGATATGGAGTATGACCTGCTGCGCTTTGGGGTAGAAATTTACCGCGATTATCAAAATGCCTTGAGTTATCAGGCTGCCATCGATTTTCAAGACCTGATCCGTCTGGCATACCATACCCTGCAGAGCGATCAGGCATATTTACAGCGCCTGCGTGAACGCTGGCCCTATATTCTGGAAGATGAAGCGCAGGATTCCTCTGCTCTACAGGAAAAAATATTACGTTTACTGTGCGGAAATAATGGAAACTGGGTGCGCGTCGGCGACCCGAACCAGGCAATTTACGAGACCTTTACCACTGCCAATCCGCAGTATCTGCTTGATTTTTTGAAGGAAAAAGATGTGCAGGCGCACGATCTGCCGGATTCAGGGCGCTCCACACCCAGCATTATCTACCTTGCAAACCATCTCATCGAGTGGAACCAGACCCAACCCTCCCCTGAATTGATAGACTCCCTAGTACCGCCCCTCATTCAGCCGACGGGAGCCAATGACCCGCAGCCCAATCCACCGGATGAACCGGACAAGATATTCCTTTACAGCAAGCAGCTTACCGCTGATAAAGAAGAAGCGATGATCGTGCAGTCCGTATCACGCTGGCTGCAGGATAATCCGGACGAAACGGTAGCGGTTCTGGTAACCCGCAACGATAAGGGTGCCAGTATCGTCCAAAAATTGAAAGATAAGCAGATTCCAACCATTGAACTTCTCCAGACCAGCTTTGCCACCCGCAAAACTGCCAAAAAATTGGCTGCCCTGCTCGCCTTCTTTGCTGATCCAGTCAGCTCCAAGAAATTGGGAACCGCTTTCGAAGCGCTGTATGCAGATCAATTCGAGGAACCGGAGCAGAAAAAAGCTTTTCACTCATTTTGCACCGCCCTCAAGAAAAAAGATAAACTGGAGGATTTCCTTTTTAGGGACACCTCCGCTGTAAAAGAAGATGATGTAGAAGGACCAACCGCAGTTCAAGAAGCCTATCAGCAGTTTGACCGCTTTCTCAAAGAGAACCAGGCGGCAGCACTGCTTCCCATCCATCAATTTCTATTGACCCTCTCCATGCACCTGTTCACCGATCCGCATGATCTGGCGCTGACCTATAAATTAGCCGAAATGATGGAAAGGGCATCCAGAGAAGATCCAGCGTTTTCCCTGCGTGATTGTGCCGCGGAGCTGGATAAAGTGTATCGAAACCGGCTGCGTATCAATGGTTTTTCAGAAGAAGAACTGGAATTCGATCCTGACCAGCATAAAGGTGAAGTGGTGGTGGCTACCATCCATAAAGCCAAAGGATTGGAATGGGATCGGGTTTACATCGTGTCCGCCAATAATTACGATTTTCCCAGCAATCAAGATTATGACCAGTTCATTTCCGAGCGCTATTTCATCCGTGAACACCTCAACCTTGAAGCAGAACTGCTGGCGCTGCTGCAGTCGCTGCAGGGCTCGAAAGTACTTCGGGAGGGAGAGGCAACCCGCCAGGCGCGTATCGACTACAGCGCAGAGCGGCTGCGCCTGTTCTATGTGGGCATCACGCGCGCTCGCAAAGAGCTGGTGATCACCTGGAATGAGGGGAAATTTAATAACTGTGTGATATCCATTCCTTTTGCGGAATTGACCGCCTACTGGGAGGAATTCAATGCCGACCATGCCTGATTTTCGTTTTAGTGCCCAATCGCTGCAGGATTATATCGATTGTCCACGCCGTTTTGAACTGCGCTACATTCAAAAGCTGGATTGGCCAGCCGAAGAAAGCAAACCCTATCTGGATTTCGAACAGTTCCGCCAGAGAGGCAATCTCTTTCACACCTGCGTTGACCGCTACTTTCACCATGTGAATCCCAAAGCAATCGAAAGCCAGCTGCAGGATGAAGAACTGCGCGCATGGTGGCGGAATTTTATGGATTTTATAAAAGACAGGCAATTCGAAACTGCCTCCTCTGAAATCACTTATCAGACCGGTTTGAACGATCAGTCATTGATCGCAAAATATGATCTGCTTATGCACACTGAAACCGGTGCATTCACCATTTTTGATTGGAAAACCAAAGCCGGTGAGAAAGCCCCCATTCGCAAGTTCTACACGGAAAGAATGCAGACCCATATATATCCCTATGTGTTGAGCAGATCCGCAGCGCTCACCGCAGAGAAAAAACCCATCGATCTCGCACAGGTGGAACTGGTTTACTGGTTCCCCCAATTCCCCGACCAGATATTATCTTTTCCTTATTCTTCGATCATCATGCAGGAAGATGAACAACTTCTTTCTAATCTTATTCAAGAGATCATTCAGAAAGAGGCAGGTACATTCGAAAAAACCGAAGAAAAGAAACGCTGCAGTTTCTGCGTGTACCGCTCCTACTGTGAGCGCGGAAAACAGGCAGGCAATCTTTTTGAGGGCGAGGCAGAATTCAACTTTGATGTGGATGATCTCGACCTGGATATCGAAAAAGTAGAGGAAATTTCCTATTGAACAAGCGCTGGATCACCCCGCAGTCGATCATCGTTCCTGATTCTCTTCAGGAATATTACGATGTGTCCCCATATCTGGCAGAAGCGCTGGTGAAGAAAGGCATTGCCGACCCAGCACATGCCCTTCCCTTTCTGGATTACACACGTTATATTCCCACCGATCCGGCGGAATTAGCAGGCGTGGAAAAAGCGGTTCCGCGTATTCTTGACGCCATTCAAAAAAAGGATACGATCGGCATCTGGGGAGATTTCGATGTAGATGGACAAACATCCACCTCACTGCTGGTCAGCTTTTTCCGCAAGGTAGGTATTCCGGTTCACTATCACATTCCCGTACGCAGCAAAGAATCACACGGCATCCTTAAAAAGCCTCTGCAGAAGTTCCTGGCACAGGGCATCGATCTGCTCATCACCTGCGATACCGGGATTACCGCCAATGCTGCCCTGAATTTCGCCACCCAGCAGGGAGTAGATGTGATCCTAACCGACCATCATACCCTGCCGCAGGAGCTGCCTGAGGTCTATTCCGTGATCAACCCGCACCTTGTAAGGGAAGATCATCCGTTTGCCGCGCTGGCTGGCGTGGGCACCGCTTATATCCTCACCCGCGCGCTGGCAGCCGAACTGAATATGCTTGAAGAATGGGAAAGCTCCGTTCTCGATCTGGTCGTCATGGGTACCGTCGCGGATGTGGCTGCACTGGTTCAGGAAAACCGCTACATGGTGCAGTACGGGCTTGATCTGATACGCAGCCAGCCCCGCCTGGCGCTGCGTGAGCTCTTGGCTGTCGCTGAATCCAATGCAGAGAGATTGGATGAACAGGATATCAGCTTCATCATTGCACCGCGCTTGAACGCCCTTGGTCGTTTGAAAGATGCGAACCCGATCGTGGAATTCCTGCTTACCGATGATCTCTCTCTCGCAAGGCGCACCGCCACCGAACTGGAAGGATTGAACAACCAGCGTAAGATGCTGGTGAATCAGGTTTATCAGGCTGCCGAGGCTCAGATCGAGCAAGATGCCAATTTTGATAAAAGGACCATCATCATTCTGGCAAATCCCGCCTGGCCGGCAGGAGTGCTGGGTATCGTTGCCAATCATCTGGTGGATGCCTATGGAAAACCGGCTATCCTGCTTTCCGGTGATGCAGAAGGACGTTTGAAAGGATCAGCACGTTCGGTGGAAGGCATCAATATCACCACCCAGCTGAACAGGCAGGCAGACCTGCTGCTCTCTTATGGTGGGCATGCCATGGCAGCCGGAATGGCGCTGAAAGAAGAAAATCTGGATCGATTCATCCAATCTATGAATGCCAATATTGCCGAACTGGTTGGTGTGCAAGCCATTGAAACAACCCTCCCCATCGACGCATACTTCCCATTGGAAAATGTCAATGAAGCTTTCATGCAAGTGCTAGATAGGCTGGCACCTTTTGGAGCGGGTAATCCGGCACCGACTTTTTTGGCAGAAAAACTGAAGGTGGTTAGCTCCCGATATCTGGATCGCGACAAGATCCACCGCTCCGTTGAAGTGGCAGCGGAGGATGGCAATACCTTTGAGGTCAAATGGTGGCATGCCTTTGATACTCCCATCCCGGGCGACAGGATCGATCTGGCTTACAGCGTACACCGTAAAGTATTTCGCGGAGAAGAAAGAATCGATATCGAATGGGTGGATGCGCGCAGTTCTATCGCAAAACAACCGCTTGCTGAAATTTCTCTGCCCGAGATTACAATTCATGATTTCCGCTTTTCAAAATCACCCCTGGAAGACCTGCACGCATTTATGCAGAAGGATCTCGCAGTATGCTGGGGAGAAAACCTGCAAACCGGCGATCTGCTCTTCTTCAACCGCGCCACCATTCCGGAAAGTTCAAACCTCATTTTTCTACACATGCCGCCCGGTGCAGAGGTGATGAAGCAAATCCTGCAGAAAGTCCATCCATCTTCCATTGCGCTGTTCAACCTTCCGCAAAAACCGATAAAAATAAAACAGCTTTTGCAGAAGCTGCTCGGAATGGTCAAGTTCGCCATTCGTGAAAAAAAAGGCAAGATATCGTTGAATCAGTACGCTGCTCTGACCGGTTTAACAACCGAAGTCATCGATACCAGTCTGTCGTTGCTGGCAGCCAGCGGGCAGATCAGCATTCAGCCTATCGATGAAGATGAGAGGATCGTCAGCATGGGGAAGAAATCAGAAAATGGTGGAGAGAAAAAGAAATATCAGGAGAAACTGGTCCAATTATTAAGAGAAATCCAGGCATTTCAGCACTTCTTGCTGCGCCTGCCACCCGAAAATATCCTCAGTGAATACGTTGAGAGGGAGAGCTAAAATCATACCAATTTTGTCCAATTCATTGGTATAATGCGCGCAGATGAGTAAAATCAGCCGAAGAGATTTTCTAAAATATATGGGTGCCGGGGCATTCGGTTTGGCTTTAAGCGGACGCTTTGATAAGTTAAGCTTCTTCTCTTCCACACAGCAATTGGGAAGAGTCACCAGGGAATCCATCAGCGTTTATAAAGAAGCCAGCGAAAACAGCACCATTCTTTTCCAGCGCTACCGGGATGAAATTCTGCATCTCTATGAT
>ENA-ORXD01001305-ORXD01001305.1-sediment-metagenome-genome-assembly--contig:-NODE-1305-length-21531-cov-16.926960_pt1 | contig 21531 bp, 18 predicted proteins | sample MGYA00237862_ERZ511471 | MGnify/ENA metagenome assembly ERZ511471
CGGCGGCGTTTGGCCGGGTCGACCATATCCAGACCGGCATTCCACACCAGCCATTCCGCCTTGCCCCAATCCATCGGGTTATCGATATCCACGGTAAAGCGCGAATCTACCACGACCGGCAGGATCACATCCCCAGACATACTGCGTTTTTCTAAAATACAGGTCGGGCGAATCACATCAATGTGGCCGGTTTGCCAATATACGGGTGGCAAAATCTGGCGGGGAGCGTTGTAAGGCTCATCAATTCCGGGGACTTTCAATAGCGGAATCATTTGCCCAGTACCTGGGTCTAAACTCCACATTTTATGCGGATTTTGCCCGGAGGGCACTATCCCGCGCACTGAATCTGCTTCGGGATGATCCAGCAGCATGCGCACCGCGTCATCCACCAGGCTCCTGGGGCGAATCGGCGAGGTTGGCCGCAATTGAATCACAACATCAGGATGGTATTTCTCATTGATCGCCAGCCATTGTAAGGCATGCTCGAAAACCGGCAAATCTGTGGAAGTATCATCCGCGAATTCCGCCGGACGCAGAAAAGGCGTCTCTGCGCCCCATTCACGCGCCACCGCGGCGATCTCTTCATCATCGGTTGAGACGATGACCCGGGTTACCAGTTCCGCCTCCAACCCCGCGCGAATACTATACGCAATCAAGGGGTATCCGGCAAAATTACGGATATTCTTGCGCGGTATTCCTTTCGAGCCGCCCCGCGCGGGGACAATTACCAGCACCTCAGGTCGTTCTACCATGCCGTCCATCCTCCGTCGATTACCAGATTGCTGCCAGTCATGTAGGAAGACGCGTCTGAGGCCAGGAACAGCAAGCCGCCATTCATCTCATCCAGGTTGGCCATCCGCCCCATCACCGCGCGGTACGAATAATTTTTGGTGAAGGTCTCATCGTGGCTGTTATAAACACCACCAGGCGTCAGACAGTTAACGCGGATATCGGTTCCGGCATAATAAGTCGATAAGTACTTGCACATTCCTAACACACCCGCTTTGGTAACCGTGTAAAAGATCGGCTTGTACTGCTTTGGCTGGCCAGGTTTTTCATAGATCCGCTGATCCGGGCCCACCAATCCGTATGTGGAACAGATCAGAATGATCGAACCTTTACCCTGAGACACCATAGGTTTGACCGAGGCTTGTACAGATAAAAACATCCCGGTCAGGTTCACATCCAGCGCGCTCTGCCAGGCAGACAATGGGTAATCCTCAAAGGAATTGTTGTGCTGGCCGGCTTGCGATGCGTCGAATTTGGGATCCATCGCCGCGCTGCAGACCACGACGTCCAAACGCCCAAATTTTTCCATCGTGCGAGCGACCATGGCGTCATTGGATTCAGGATTGGTCACATCCAATCCCACTCCTACTGCCGAATAATCGCTTTCTTTTAGCTCCTCGGCGTATGCGGCGGCTTTGTCTTCATTCAGATCTGCCACAACCACATTGGCGCCGGCTTCAGCCAGCGTGCGGCAAAACCCTTTACCCAGTAATCCCACGCCACCAGTGACTACCGCGGTTCGTCCCGTCAGGTTAAATTTATCCAATATTGTTCCCATATTCAGGATTCCTTTTTATTGTTCGGGCGCAAGCCCAAAAATCACGCCTTCTTCCAGATCATAGAGAACCGGCATGCCATTTCCTAAATCTTCCATCATTATTGCATCATCTGTCGAGTTAAGCAGATCTTTGTAATAAAAAATCGCCATGTAGCCTTCACCATTCAATACCGCTTTGCGCACGGACTGAACTTCTTCCGCATACCCTACACGCGGTCGATCCGTGGCCGGGTTAATGGGCGAATCCAATCCAAAAGCCGGGCGGTTGGTAAGAAATTGAATGGCCATGATCTTATTACTATAGAGCGGCACATCCTCAGGTAATTGGCGAATGACATTTATCATTTCGGAGTTCATCCAGGTTGTGCTTCCAAATCCTTGCGCATCCCAGGAAATGGTGCGGGCAGATTGATAAGTATCTTGCGCAAATACCAAACCCATCCCCAAACCAGCCACAATCACCAGCGCGCGGATTACAAACTGGTTGCGATCCCAAAGCCATTTCAAACCCATCACCAGCAGGATCAAGATACTGGTGTACACCGGAAACATGATATGCGCTTCAAAAATCGGGCTGGCGTCAAGGAACAGTAAAGTCATCACCAGCAATGCCAGATAACCCAGCATATAGATTGGGGTGCTGATGCCAAGATATTGGCTTTCTTGCAGGGACTGTTTCTCCTTGACCAGCCGCTTGATCCACAATAAACTTCCCACTGCCACCAGAATTATGAATAAATAGAAGATAATACTGGCCAGAGGTAACGCCCTGGAAACAAAATCTCCTGCATCTGGCAGCAGCCAATCCCAGAGGAAACGCATTCCTTCTTCGATCTTGGCAGCAGGGATGATATGAAATACCAGCTGCCGGTTGGCTACATTGCCCTTAATCGCCTGGTTGCGCAGCATCCAGATCAACGGCAGTGGCAATCCAGATGCCAGATATATCCCTGCGCCGGTCAGCTTCTTACGCCAATCCCCGCGAAAGAGCAATACCATCATTAAGACGGTCCCAAACAACGCCGCGCCGACATAGCGGGTTAAAAAAGAAAGCCCGGATAGCAGACCGCTTAACGCGATCCACCCCCATTTTTCTGATTTCAAATAGCGCGCCATGCTGAACAACACACCATAGCTGATCAACATGAAATAACCATCCGTCATCGCGAAAGTATGAATACGCATCAATGGTTCGGATACTGCCATCAGCCCCGCGGCCAACCAGCCAAACCAGTTCGAGCCGGTGATTTTGCGGACCAGATAGCCCATCAACATCACATTGGCTGCAAACAGGAAAACGGTAAAATAATAGGCGGACTCTGCCGGTGTTAGCCCTGGCAAGCTGATCAGCGCCAGGGTCATGGAATACAAGGGTGGAAAATTGGCAATCGGCACCGTGGAATAGTCTCCAGAAAAGCGTACATAACCATTTCCGGCTAACAAATTCCGCGCGCCGAGTAAATATAATACTGAATCATTGATCACCCCGATGCCATGCCGGGTGATATAAGCCATCAATCCCGCGCACAGCAATCCTAAGATCCCCAGCGCCAGCCAGAACAGGCGTTGATCCTGCTCCAGGCGCTGCCAGATTTTCAAATTGTTGTCCTTGGTTTTCATAATCCTTCTCTTACTAAAATGTTTAACGCAGCCTAGTATTATAAAGCCTAGTGCGCCTGTCTGCCAAATGGGTGGTTTTAAGGATAGCGGTAGATCGCGCCGTCTTCACCCTGGAAAACCACATCCAGTCCTTCGGTTAACTTTGCGGCCCAACCCTCGGCGCGCTCACCGTATAGACCCGAAACCTGCTGTGGCAGACTGTTAAACAGGACCAATACCGCTTTGCCATCGTGAAACAGCTTTTCCGGTTGGTCTTCATGAATGTCGCCATCACCATAACGTCCTTGATGAATGTCAGGTGTGTTGGCGTAGATTTCCTGCATGGCATAAGACGCCCGTCCGCTCAGGTACAAAATCGCCGTTTCCTCATTGGTGACAATTAGTTGATCTGCGGGTAATTCACGCACGGCTTGCATAGTCTGCGAGTTTTGCCAATCTCGAGCGTTGTACCCCAGCCCTTCGCTGAAGTTTTGCTGCACAATCCGCAGCGAGCGCAACCCATACCAGCTCAGCAGCAGACCTAAAACCAGCCAACCGGCGGTTTTTTGCCAGGTCTTTGGATGGTTAAGCGTACTGATCGCGCCGATCATTAATACCACTAACCAGAAAAAGGACAGATGAACCGGCGAAAACATTCGCGAACCGATCGTAATCGGTGGATAGGTGGTCAATGAAACCAACAAAATCAATAAAGCATATACCACGGTAAAGAAGACCAACCCCGCGCTTAGCTGCCACAGCAGTTGCATTTCCCGTTTATTGATTTTCCGTAAACCCAAAAACGTCAGTACCGCCATTCCAAGCATTGCCGCCAAGACCAGAACCGTATTCAAGCCCTCTGGATACGGAGGAGAGGTAATCCAGGAATCAGGCACAAACCAGAATAAAATCACCTCGCGGAGATTGGCCCAAAAAGCAGCCAGACGGGTTGCCAATCCCATCCCTGGTTCCATACTGCGTGAGGCGACACTGGCCGTCTGGCTGAGATCATAGAATATCCAGCCCAACATTGGCAGCGACCCTAACACGCCGTAAGTCAGTGCTGTCTCAATCCGCGCGCGCCAATTGCCTGCTGCAAAAAACATCACCAGCAGCGCCCAGGCCGCCAGAAAAGCGGCCGAGCTGTAGCGAGTGAGCAAGGATAAACCAGCCAGCCCCGCGCTGATAACCAGATTGCCTTTTTTATCAGGTTGTTGGAAATAATCCAACAGCACACTGAGAGATCCAAATCCCAAAAGTATTGCCAATGGTTCAGACATGGCCCAGGAATACACCGGAATCAGCACCGGTGAGAAGGTTGCCAGCAATGCCGTGAGACTGGCAAGCCACAGATTTCGGCTCGCGCGCAAAGTCATCCACCCCACCAACCAGACCGCCAATCCAAAGCAAATTCCATTTACCAGATGGGCGGCAAGCACCCCATCGATTCCCAATCCAATAAAGAGGCTGAGTACCAGCGGGAAAAATGGCGGAAAATATGGCAGCAGGCGAAACTCCCCTTGTGGGCCGATTAATCCCAAACCATTCCCTTGCACGAAATTACGCGCTGTGGTCAGGTATATGGTCGCGTCACCGCCAATTCCCGGGCCGCGGGCGGTGCTGAACAAATAGATTAGAATTGCCAAAACAGCAATTACAATCAACCACACGCGTTGCTTTTTCATTTGCTCACTCGTCATGATTGATCCCCTCTGGCAAGATGAACACCCACTGCCCATCCAATATTGTTTGCAATTTCAGGCCCAGTGATTCACATTCGGTCTGCACCTGATTCATATCCGTGTATTCGCTGGCCTGTACCAGCACATATTTCACACCAAAATCTTTGAGTAGCGCTACGCTGGTTTCATCAGGGAAGCCTTCCATGATCGGGAATATTTCCCGATACTGATTGGGAGGAAAGGCATTAAAGAACCCACCCACATAGGGTTTCCCGTGGAATAAGGTGTAATAGGTCTGCTCCTGATCCTCTGCCAGTCGGAAAGGCATTTGCACCAACGGTTGGTCATCCGGCTGTTCTGCCAGCCAGTTATCCACTGCGCGGGGAGGCACCTGGACAAATTCAGTATACGGACCCGGATAGAAATCCAATAAAACCAGGAGAATTAAAACCACTGTGGCGATTAATCTCCGCCGGTCGGGTAGGCGCTTGATTAACCCGCTTGCCCCCAACCCGGCTAACGCGCACACAAACACCAGCGCGAAGATTCCAAAGCGCATCAAGGCGCGCAGCTTGGCAAAGAATGGGAAGGTATAAAACAGCACAAAGCCTGGCAGCGGAATGGGCGACTCACTCCGACCCAATCGCTCGGCCAGAAATCCCGGCAGGCGAATCATCACCGATTCAGCGTTCCAGTGCAGATCGATACCCATCGCCAGAATTACAGCCAGCAGGCTGCCTGCCAGCATCATTGTTATTACCGCTTGATGATCGCTTTCTTTCCGTTTTAGCCAGGCCAGGACTGCCAATATGCCCGAAATCAGGCCAATATAAAGCGTGGCCTCGATCCATAAGTCGCGATTAAAATTGGCCCCCACCCACGAACCCCACAGGAAATGGTCGGTCGAGGGCAGCAGAAAATCTGTCGGGCTGGCCGAATACGGCCGCACAATGCTGATGTTTCGGTCAGGCAGTCCACCCTGCTGAGAGAGAGCAAAGAAGGGCGCCACTGCCGCGATAATCAAAGGCAGGGAAACCAACCCCATCAGCAATAAATTCTTCCAAAATGCCCAGTCTTTCCAGCGCGTGCGCTCAATCCCGATTAAATAAACCAGCATCATTCCCGCGGTGATGATCAGGCACATGTATAGATAATATTGCGAGGTCAAACCAATCAAACCCAAAGCGATGCCGGCCACCACGGCGGGTTTCCAGCGGAACTGCCTGGCTTCGATTAACTCAAACAAGCCCATAAAAAAGAATGGGAACCATTGCGTACCGGACAAATTGAGATGCCCAATCAGAAAATGCGCGAAGCGATAGGGAATAAATGCAAATGCTGTCCCCGCCAGTAAAGCCGCCCCGGTATTCCCCGTCATGCGCCGCACCCACAAATACATTCCCAGGCCGGAAAGCACAAAGGATAACAGCAATGCCATGTTATAGCCAAACATGGGTCCGCCCAGCAGACTAAACGGCAGCGCGATCAGCAGGTTTGCCGGGGTGATCTCGGTATAAGCCAGGCTCCAGCCTTCTGGATAATTCAAAAACCATACATTGAATGGATTGACCCGCAATTGGAATAAGGCTTTCTCAAGCCAGCCGATCATCCATACAAAGTAAATATTATCCCCGACCTGTCCCACCATCGAATCCAGCATTTTGGCCGGCAGCGGCCAGGTCATCACCACGGTGAGGATGGAGAAATAAATCCCCGCCCAGGCCAGGTGAAATTTTTCGTGGGTATTTTGCCAACGATTGTTCATGCTCAATCAACCAATTGAACGGTCCGATGTTCCTCACTGGAACGGAAAATCGCTTCAACGATTTTCATCACCTGCTCGCCATCCTCCAAAGTGCAAACGGGTTCTTCCCGACCCTGAATCACATTGATGAAATGGCGTGTTTCCGCCAGAAACAGGTCATTGCGATCAAATCCATCCACCAATGGGAAGATTTCCCATTGCCGGGTTTCTTCGCGCCACATGCGCGCCGCGCCGTCGGCATTATCCCAGGTCAGTGTCCCGCGCGTGCCCACCAGTTCGAGGCGGTGCACTGGCGGCCGTTGGAAGTAATTCACCTGAACACTGGCATGCGCGCCGCTGGCAAATTGCAAATTCACATCCGCCATGTCTTCCACATCCAATTCCAGGTCGCTGAAGTGTCCGCTGATCGCGAAAAGGCTCTCGACATCACCCAAAAGCCAGCGAAGATAATCAAAGGGATGGGTCAGGGTGCGCACCACCCCGCCGCCCAGATCGCGCCGGGCCGCGTATCCCTGGCGGTAATCTTCCCAGGGATGCCAGTCTGGCAGGTATTCACCCCACAGACAGCGCGCGGATAAGATTCGCCCGACCGCCTGATTGTCGATCAACTCCTTGATTTTGCTCAAACCAGGATGAAAACGGAATTGAAACCCAACCACCAGACGGGAATTGCCATCGGAAAGCGCCTGACGCAAATCCGCGATCCCCTGCAGACTGTCCGAAACCGGTTTTTCCATCAGAATATGGCACCCGGCGCGCGCCGCAGGGATCGCGACTGGCAGGTGCAGGGCCGTTGGGTTGGCGATCACCACCCCATCCGGGCGATGCGCCAGGGCTTTTTCAAGCTCGGTTTCCACCGGCAATCCGGCGATTTCGTCGTCCGGCAAAGTGGAGCGATGCGAGCGCAACAGGATGATATCTTCGTGTCCCAGCGCGCGCAGGTTGCGCAAATGCCGTCTGCCAATTGAACCAAACCCGGCGATCAGAAACTTCATTTTGTACTCCCCTGTGATTTCTCCAGGCAAGTTAGCAGAAACTGTCCGGTGCGTTTTCCCGCTTGCGCGTCGGTGAACGTCACTTCATCACGGATAAACTTGCGGCTGGCCTCCAGATCGACCTGCGGTTGTTCCAGATACAGGTTGATCGCCTGCTGCAGCTGCTGGATATCCGTCGCCACCCGGCCAGCCCCGGCTTCACGGAAGCGCTGGTGAGTCGGCCAGTTGCCAATCTCAGACAGGGGCAGATCAAACCGCCCGGGGGTATTCCAGCCGCCTTCCGCGTCAATACACACCGCCACAATTGGACGCTCATGAATGGCGGCTTCCACCACCATGGTCGAATAAACGGTCAAAAACACATCCGAATAAGCCATCATGGATGTCTTTTCTGGCATATCTTCACCAGAGTAGTAACCCAACTCCCCACCCAGCGGAACCGGCTCAACCACATGCACGTTGGGCAGCTCCCGCGCCAGCTGGCGAATTTTTTCTCTCTCACCCGCGAAAAGCGGCTCATCCATGAAGTGATTGGGGTGCAGGCGCACCAGCAGTTGTGAAGGCTCAGACAATTTGTCCTCCGCCACCAGTCTCGCGATAGCCTCCACATTCTGGTAATTGGGCGAGAAAGTGATGAAACTGCAGGCGTAACCCAATAACTTGCGATTGGGATCCAGATGATGTAATTTGAAATATTCGTCGCGCGCCATTAACCAGTCTCGGCGGAAATAGCCATCATATGAGGGAATGCCGCCCACATGCACGCGGTTTTCATTCCAATCCGAACCGAGGATCAATTCCCGTTTCTGTTCTTCTGACCAGCAGGTGATCCAATCCATCGGCGCGCCGGGCAGGCTGTAGCTGGAAGGGTTGTCCCAACCCACCACGACCGCCGCAGTTTTCACTCCGCGCCGTGCCGCCTGGCGTAACAAGTAACGGTCATAGCGCCATCCCGGGGTGCTGGCTACCACCAGGCTGGGCTGGTATTTCTCAAAAAGATCCGTGTACAGGTCCGGGGAAAAGGCGTATTGCTGGCGCACCAACCATTGGCGCAGCGCTTTCGAGCGGCGCATTAAGGCGATCGCCAGCTTCATCACCGGCATCAGCAGCTTGCGCTTGCCGACTGCCTCGGCATCCACCTGGCGGATGTGGCTGTCCATTGCTTCGGTATTGATGCGATTGGAAGATCCCACCCGGCGCAAGAAATTGATCCACCATTGTTTGGTGGGCGAAACAGTTTCATAATACTTGCGCGCTTCACGCAAACGCAAACCCTCGATGTGCAATCCTTCCCGCCCAAAACGCTTTTCGATTTGCTCTTTCAGGCCATCGTCGGTCAGAATCACCACTTCCACACCCGCATCCAACAGTGTGGGGACCACATCACTCTGTAAAAAATAAACAATGGCCAGGCCATGGTCGGCACTGATAAACACGGTTTGTTTGGCCATAGAAGGTTTTTTGTCTCCTTGAATATCTCGGTTAATGACGGTCATAATACCAGCGGAAAATCGAATCGTATAACCACAGCAATGGTTTTTTGATTACTGGAATATCCAGCAGCGCATTTTTGGCTGTTGACTGAGCTGGCTTTTTCGCTTGACCTTGCAGACCCCGCAGGGTGTTGCTCAAGTTCATCGCGTACGGTTCAAGGGGCATCAGGCGTAAATAACCCGCCTCATTCATGCGTTGATCCAATTGCTTCACCTGCCCCATCGGACGGTCCATATCAAACGGCAAGAACTGTTGCAACGTTTCCTTGTGCGCGGTAAACTGCCAGTGAGACGCACCTGCCAGAGCCTGCAAGCCCTGATAAGACAGGCGCACATCTTCCGTTTCAGCATACCGGGCGCGGATTTCCTCTTCGCTCTGACCCAGACTTAAATCAAATTCCAGGAAAACCTCCCAGGGAATGAAGTCACCGCGTTCCAGCGATACTTCCGGCTGGCTTTCACCCCAACCGACCGTACTGGTATAGTATTCCGGCCGGGTGCGGTAAGGGCGGGCTGTTACCATGCCCACCTTTGGGAAGCCTTCCAATAATTCAACTGACTTACTTAAAAACCCCGGCGAAAACAGGCAGTCGTTATCAGCGTAGCAAATAATCTCGCCTGGCGCGCCGGTAAATATCATGTTCCACGCGCCGCCTTTGCCCAAATTTTTCTCTGACAAGATCAGATATTGAATCCGCCCGGCAGACTGTTCAGCCAACAGATAATCTTTCACTTCCGCGCAACTGCCGTTATCAAACACCATTAGATCAAACGGCAGGTCCGCGCTTTCGCGAATGCCATTCAAACTGGTCTTCAATACTTCCAGCATGTCAGCATAAAATCCACTTAAAAACGGAATGTAATTCAACACCGCCACGGTGATCCGTTCGGGTTTGGCTACGGTCTTCACAAATTTCGCCGGGTTTTGTCCGATGCGCATATTCTCTCCTCAATGTGCTCTCAGGCTTTCGCCTGATTGCCCCTCTTTGCCAATGCTGCGCGGAATTCCTTCCAGGCTTTTTGCGGGTGGAATAAGGCGAACATCAATTGGCCCAAGCTGTATGAATGCAGTTTTACCAGCGGGAAGATCTCAACCTCGCGCAGCCATTTTTCATTGGTCATGCGCGCTTGCTTGATTTCCCCACTCTCCAAAGCAAAATCCGCGTCCAACAGGTTGAAGATCGTGCGTTTGCCCCCCGCCAATCGCACATTCTCCTCTGTTTCAGGCAGACGGTAATGCGGCTGTCCTTGGGGTAAATGACTGTAGTCATGGTCCTGGTGGATGATGCGAATATCCTGGGTAGAATCGATCAACTTCCAGCCTTCGTAGCGGGCTTTGTAGAACATCCAGTTATCCCATCCGGCGCGGCCGATGGCGAACTCTGGCATATCGCTGAAACACACTCGCGGGAAGACAAAATAATCGCTCCCGCCGCGTGGATGCAACCGTCCGCGGCTGGCGACTTCCTGGTTCAACCAGGCCACCCAATCTCCTGAAAAATCAATCTGCTCGCGCAAATCCAGGTCCCAGCGCTGGCCAACCAGCAAAAAATTTTTTTCTTTATCTGCAACCAGATTTATCCTCTCCACCATCTCCGGGAAGAAGATCACATCCGCGTTGACATAAACCAATACCGGGCTGTCGCTGGCCTCCCGCGCCATCTGAAAAATGGAGCTGACCAGCGGCGTGCCGGAGTTATTGCGTTTCACATCGGGAAGGTGGCGAACTTTTAGCTCTTCGCATACCTCACCTATACCTTCCTCGTCTCCGATTACCAGCACTTCCACATCCTCCCCCAGGTGCGTCCAGGATTCAATCGCGTTACGTTGAATCAGGGCGATATGCGGATTGGTAAACGGTTTCGGGGCGGTAAAAATGGTAATCTCAGCCATTAAATATCCTTTTCTGGGTTCGGCAGACTATTTATTGTTCGCTTTCGTTAAACACTTTATGGCGCACATCCGCGTTGATTTCTGCCAGCTCTGGGTGCTGCTGGACGAGATTCAAAATCTCCAGCCAACCAAAGGTATTATTGCCTTCAAAAAGTTTAAATACGTGTTGAATGAATTCCAAATCCTGAGGGGTATCCACCGTCCAACGCAATTCACCATAGTCAATATGGTAATTCATCACCAAAACTTCAAAGCGGCCATCATGCTCATAGAGATAGGGCATCACGTGCTCGCGCTGGTATTTTTGGTCAGCTTCTCTCCAGGCGCGCTCCAACGCGCTGAAGGTACACACTTCCGCGTCCAACCCAATTGGAAAGGTACGCTTCCATGGTGGAGGCAGGCGGTTTGCGGCAAAATCCACTTTGGCCGCCAGGAATTGTCGCACCAATTCATCGATCAGGGTCGGGTCAATCACGGGGCAGTCAGCGGTGATACGCACCACCACATCCGCACCACTGAATTTCGCTGCCTGATAAAAGCGGTCCAATACATCATGCAATTGCCCGCGAAAAACAGGAATCCCAGCTTGATGACAATAATCTACCAATGGGTCATCACTGGTTTCTACTGTGGTGGCAACCAATACATCATCCACCATCTGGCTACGGCGCACGCGCTCAACCACATGCTGAAGCATCGGCTTGCCACTGATTTCTTTGAGTACCTTTGCGGGCAAGCGGCTGGAAGACATTCTTGCTTGAATGATCGCTACAATTTTCATAGATCGTTTTTGGGCGGGGTATCCCAGGCCCACTTTCCATTATTTATTTTGATATAGATCCATCGCCAGATGATAGGCTTCACCCAACCGCAACTGATTTTTTTTCCAATCAGCACGCGCGTTGGCCAGTTTGCGGCTTTCTTCACCCATTCGCGTCAATTGCATACGCTGGTTGACAGCCTGGCGAATTCCTTGCGCCAGTGATTCAACATTACCGTCTTTGAACAACCAGCCCTGTTTTCCGGTTTCTACCCATTCCAAATTGCCGGGTATGTCCGAAACCAAGACGGGTTTGCCACAGGCCAGTGCCTCCATCAGTGACACCGATGAACCATCGCTATGAGACGCGCTCAAGTACAAATCCGCGCAGCGATAGAATTCAGGCAGCTTTTCATTGGTCACCTGACCGCCGAAGTGCACCTGCTCCATTACACCATGTTGAATCAAAATTTCACGAATTTTGGTCGCCTGTGACCCGCCCCCCAATAGCAGCAAGCGCAGCTGCGGTAATTCACGCGCAACTATCGCGAACGCCTTCACCAGCACATCAATGCCATAGATTGGCTCCCAGGAACGCAGTGAGAGCAGGACGAAATTATCTTCCCAGCCCAAGCGGCTGCGCAGACCCTCATCAGGGCCCGGCGAAAAATGAGAAAGGTCCACGCCCCATGGGAAAAGCACTACCCGTTCGCCTGAGAAGCCATACTCTTGCGCTTTCCGGCGCACGGCTTCACAATCTCCCAACAGCACCGTGGTACGCTGCAAGGCGAAACGGGTCACCTTGCGTGACCACGCGCTTTGATCGGCGTCAATCAGCATATCCGAGCCCCAAGACATGCTCACCAGCGGCTGAAAACCGCTCATCGCGGTGAGAAACGCGCAGTTCTGGATCGGACCGGCGTGGATCACATCTGGTTTGACTTCATCGATCACTTTCTGCAAGCTGCCAAGAATATGCGGGTAATCGCGCACATCCACTTCCGATGTGCCGCCCTTCCAAACAACTTGCTCAATCATAGCCGGCAATGGACGATCTTCGCGCTGCATGCCGCGCCGTTCCAGGCGTAGAGAAAACACCTCGAAATCCGTCTCACTCAAGGCAGACAGGAATCGATGGTCGTGGGGAGTGTAATCACGGGTGAAATACAGAACGCGCACTAGTCCCTCAACATGGTCCAGCGCAGCTCTTTACCGGCAGGGATATCATCAATCGCGCGGGTACCCACTACAATTTCTACTTCGCTGGGTTTAATCGCGCCGGGGGTGGCCGGGCGTAACACATCAATCATCTCGCGGGTCAATAGTTCACCCGCGCGGATATCGCGCGCCACGCGCAAACAGCGCCGCTGGACAACCGCGGTTTGCTGTTCGTTTTCTGCGATCACTTTATCCGCCGAACCTAATGCCCGCTCTAACCGGCGGGTATTTTCCACCATGTCTGCCCAGGTTTGCGGGTTCATCGCGAACTTATGATCTGGACCCTCACGGTGGTTGTCGTCGGTAAAGTGTTTTTCAATTACCCGCGCGCCAAGCGCCACCGCGCCCAATACGGTGGCATGCCCGGGAGTGTGGTCGGACAGGCCTAGAACCAGATTGGGGAACATGTTGCGGTAGGTTTGCAACACGCGCAGGTGAATATGATCAAAATTTTCCAGGCTGGCGGTGTAGTTGGTGTTACATTGCATCAGCACCAACTGCGGGTTAATCCGTATTGCGGTATGCACCGCTCTCTGCACTTCACCAATGGTGGACGCGCCGGTAGCCAGCAGCACTGGTTTGCCCTTGCGCGCCATATACTCAATCGATTCCAACCAGTCGATATCGCCGGAGCCAATTTTGTAGGCTGGCACATAGTCATCGAGCATGTCAATGGATTCAAAATCATAAGGTGAAGAGAAATAATCAATTCCCACTTCGTCGCAGGCTTTTTTCAATTCAGCCGTCCAATTGAACGGTACGGAGGCTTCACGGTACACCTGCACCACTGATTTCTTCCAGTTAGCCTGGTGGGATACCTGGGCGTTCATGTGTGAAAAACCATAATCCGAAACGATCTTCTCAGCTTGGAAGTTCTGAAACTTTGCTGCGTCCGCGCCGGCTTCTTTTGCCAGGCGAATTAATAACCGCGCCCGTTCCAGGTCGCCATCGTGGTTGGCGGCTATATCCGCGATGAAATAAGTAGGGTGATTTTCCCCAATCACATTGTTCCCAATTCGGATTTCCATTTCACGCTCCTTTTTCAACATGCCTCTTACGCCCCGGCGTCCAGACTTCGCAGCCGTTGGGGCAGGTTTTGTTCAAATGTGTCGTAGAAACGTTCGATTCCCTGCTGCTGATCGGGCAAATTCTTCCCCAAATCCCGGGTCAGTTTTTCCACACTCAGTGTCAGACTGGGAGAGCGGTTTGCTTTCAAGCCCGCTTTTTCCCAGGAGGTTGCTTCAATCAGGTGTTCATCCAACCCAAACCGGCGCGCGATGCGGCAGCCAAATTCATATTTGCTGATGCTCTCGGAACTGAGCACGTGATACAGGCCGCTCAACTTATTATCCACCATCGCCACCAGCACATCCGCCAAGTCATTGACCTGCAAGGGGCAGAAAAGCACATCGGTGAAGCCCATCATCGGTTTTCCACTGGCCAAGTTGGTATAGAAGAATTCGGCCAGGCTGCGCTTACCGCGCAGGCTCCAACCGTAGAAATTCACCCGGGCAATGATCGCCTCCGAATTCTTTTCGGCTACCTGCTGCTCGCCTGCCAGTTTGGTGCGGGCATAGACATTGATCGGGTTGGTCGCGTCTGCTTCATGATAGCCGCCCAACTGTCCATCAAACACCGCATCGGTGGAAATGTGCACCATCTTGATTCCCATTTGGCGACAGGCGGCGGCCAGTTCACCCGGCACATCTGCGTTAATGCGGTAAGCCAGTTCAGGTTGGGCTTCACACGCGTCGATGTTGGCCAGCGCGGCGCAATGCAGTAACACATCCGGCTGGACTTTTTCCAGCAGACGGGTTGCTTCCCCTGGAGTTGACAGATCGGCTGTCTCGATCGCGAAAGGCGTGCCCACCAATCCATGTTGGTTAACCACACCTACCACTTCGTGACGCGCGTTCATCTGCAGGCCAAAATTCAAGCCCAGCAAGCCACTGGCCCCGCTGACCAGGTATTTCGTCATGCCAGCGTGCCTTTGAGATACGCCTCTTCAATCGGGGCGACAATTTTCTTAATTTCTTCCACACCCAGCCATTCATCGTTGGTGTTGCTGGCGTAGCGGAAGCCATCCGGCAGCAAGCTACCCTCTTTTTCCCATTCGTGGCCAAACCATAACGCTTCGGCTGGTTGAACGACATACATATCATCCAATTCGACCGTGGTCCGGGCTTCGTCATCCGAGATCAGCACTTCGTGCAGTTTCTCACCGGGGCGAATGCCAATCACGTTAATTTCCGCTTCGGGAGCCACAGACCTGGCCAAATCCACCACCGTCATGCTGGGAATTTTCGGCACGAACACCTCACCGCCACGCATTTGCTCCACACAGCGGATCACGAAACGCACGCCCTGATCCAGTGAAATCCAGAAACGGGTCATGCGTTCGTCAGTGATGGTGATTTTTCCACTCTCACGCTGTTTCAGGAACACCGGCACCACACTGCCGCGGCTGCCAACCACATTGCCATAGCGCACACAGGCGAAGCGGGTGGCTTTTCCACCGGCGTAGGCGTTGCTTTGCACAAACAACTTTTCTGCGGCCAGCTTGGTCGCGCCATACAGATTGACCGGATTCACCGCTTTATCGGTGCTGAGCGCCAGCACTTTGCGAACGCCCGCGTCCAAAGCCGCGTCGATCACATTGCTGCTGCCCAGAATATTGGTCTTAATGGCTTCCATCGGGTTGTACTCACAGGCGGGCACCTGCTTTAAAGCCGCGGCATGCACGCATACCGTCACACCTTGAAGCGCGCGGCGCAAGCGTTCCTGATCACGGATGTCACCGATGAAATACCGCAAGGATGGATGGTCAAATCCTGCGGCGCGCATTTCATGCTGTTTCAGTTCATCACGGCTGAAAACAATAATCTTTGCTGGGTGATATTCCTCCAGCAGAACGCGAATGAATTTTTTACCAAACGATCCGGTTCCACCGGTAACCAGTACAACTTCTTTACTCCAGTCCATAGATCTTAATCTCCACTTTCAAAAAAAGATGAAAGGATTTATTCCTTTTCAGATATCGTATATCGCATGATCGGCCGCGTTGGAGCGCGGCGCTCAACTTCCACAAATCCAGCCGCTTGAAAACTGCTGAGCGTGCCGTGGTAGGCAAACGCATCCGGATATGTTCTACCGGTTAGGTCTACCGGGTATCCCTCAATAATTTTTGCACCTCTCTGAGCCGCGAAATCCACCGCGGCTTTCAGCAGATGAGTTGACATTCCTTGCTTGCGGTAAGATTTATCGATAAAAAAGCATACTACCGACCAAACTTCCGCGTCGTCTACCGCTTTCAAGATCCGCGAGCGGGCCAGACGCCCATACTCCTCGCGCGGAGCGATTGCTACCCACCCAACCGGAACCTGATTGACATAGGCAATCAACCCAGGTTCGGGGCCATTCTCAACCAGTTGTTGAAAGGCTTGCCGATTTTCCTCACCTTGTTGAGCAGTAAACTGCTTATTGGGCAAGCGGAAAAACATGCACCAGCAGCCACCATCCGCGCCGCGCGGGCCAAACAAACGTTCCAAATCCTCCCATCGATCAGGGGTCAAAGGAAAAACTTGCAGGCCAGCCTCATTCGCGGACATTGCGGCAGCTCCTATTTGTAAATCACTACCAACGGATATTGACCCTTCTCGCCAAAATAGCGTGGAAAGCGTTCTTCAAGCCAATATAATAATTTCAACCACAGTTTTCCGGCCAGTTTGCCGTGAATCATCGCGCGCAGCCAGCGTACGCTCACACTGCGCCACACGAACACCTCAAAGCGCCGGCCGTCCACACTCTCTCGCAGCCAGTTCATATCCTGCTTGTGAATAAATGTGCCAACCGGTTTCTTTTCGGTTTGCACAGACTCTTTCGGGCTGGTTTTCTCTCCAGAAGCTTCGCTTGGCTTCTGGACCATTTTGCCCAAACGTTCCATCAAGCGGACCAATCCCAGCGAGCGGGCCATCAACGGTGAATAGGTCCACCCGTTGACCACTACACCGCTACGCTCCGGCATTAAAACGCGATATAACTCCGCGTAAGCCTTGGGCTTATCCTCAAAGGGGAGATGATGCAGCGTGTGCAAAGAAACCAACCCGTCAAACACTTCATCTTTGAAAGGCAGGTTGGCCACATCCGCCACCACAAACAAGCCGTGGTCGCCCACCCGCTTGCGGGCTTCTTTCAAGGCTACGATCGAAATATCCACACACACGCGGTTTTGATAGCCCTGTGAATAAGTAAGATATTCCGGATATTGAATCGGTCCCGAACCCGCGTCCAGCAGGAATTTCCCTTGATTGCGGATATGCCGGTTGACCCGCAGGTGACAGTTGTGAATATACTCGCGTGAGACCGGACGTAAGTCTTCATAGCGGGCGTTTTGATAAAAGCCTTCTGACTCTAATTGCCAGCCCACCTGGTTGTAAAACTGGCGCACCTGAGATTTGATTTCTTGATCACTCATTCTTCGTCTACTTCCTTGATGTTTGCCCAATCTAATGGCTCACCTACCAGGTAAGACAAGGTCTGGCCGTATTCCTCGATCCCAGTCGTTGAAAGCACATCCGCAACGGAGTGTTTTTCGTAATCTTCCCACATCCGCACCAAATGCCAGGGAAATGGACGTGGAAATTCAAAGAAGAAGCGGTAAGCATAGGCCCAGGCTTTTTCCACTTGTTCACGGGTGAGAAGATTGGCCTTGGGCTCACGCAATATTTTTCCAACCAGTTTGAAGTAATTTACCCACGAATCCGGGTCATGTGTGAAGCCGCGATCACGATAATGGGTTTGACCGGCCACAATTACCGGGAGGCCGCTCATGGCCATTTCCAGGCCAACCGTGGTGGTATACACCAGACCCAGATCAGCTACTTCGATCAAATCGTAGGTGTTAATCTTTTCTTCGGGACCAATCAGATGAATATGCTCGGGTAATTCTGGGGACAGGCACTTCACAACGTCCACCATTGACTGCCCATGGATTAACATCTCGCCGGGATGTACTCGAATAACCAACTGCACATCTGGCCGGCCGATGAAATACTGCACCGTGCGGCTGATCCATTTCGACATGCTTTGGCTGAAGACCTGGCGCCCCAGGGTCAGGCTGTCTCCCAGCACGTTGGTTGCCAACAAGACGATCGGGCGTTGATCCAGGCCCAGCTCCGCGCGAACTTTCTCACCACCCTGGGTCGGGGTATCCTGCCATAGGCGGGAAAAATTTTGCCACAAATCCGCCCGCTGGCGAGCGGAGAACATTTCGCGCACTTTACTTAATTGAGCCTCGCTCAACGGTTCTTCACTGCGCACAGCCCACAGATCATCAGTCTCCTGACGCATAATTTCGCGATCTTGCCCTAACCAGATGCGTTGGCGCTGATCGCCAAATTCATAGGTCACCACCTGAATGCCCATCTGTTTCGCCAGACGATAAATCACGCCCAGTTCCATGATGGTCCCATTCGGCACAATCACTACATCTGGATTGATGTGTCTTAACACGGCATAACCAATTTGCGCAGCTTCCAGATTGCGCTCGTAGCGGATCTGATAGATCTCGCTTTCAGGATCGGCGTCTTCCACCTGCAGGGTATACTGGGTATCGAAATCGCTCACCTGACGCACATCTTCAAGGATTTTTGCCGGCAAACTGCGCGAAGAGGTGCGTACATTCATAAAAGAAATGGTTTTCATCACCGGATGAGCCAATTCCAGCACTTTGCGTGCGTAAGCGTTTTGCCGGCGTAAATCAAAGCGATTAATCGGCTTTTGCCAATCCGAATGGGGAACAAAGCCAAAGGTCACATCATGACCTTGCCCGGCTAAAGTAATCCCCAACGTGGCCGCATGCTCGATCCAATAATGCAGGGTCGCAAACACGAACACTTTTTTGCCTTTTGGGGTGGTTTCGCGCATTGCCAATGCCTGCGATACCATTTCAGGCAGATTTTCCTGCAGGTTCTTTAATGAAAACCGGCTTTTCAGCGGTTTTCCGCGCTGACGAAACAGCCAATACAACTCAGCAGTAAATGGCATCTCTCCCAGGATGGTCTTTATGGTTTCTTTGGTCATCGCTGTCATTCTATTCTGCCTCAATTTTCCATTCAAATCGGGGGCGAACCGGCCCAAGACGCGGTTCCGGCCATTGCATGCCCGGCGCGCCCGCCGCGTCTACATTGAAGGTGATCGCCTGATCATCTTGAAAGTAGCGTTTTACCCGGTATGCGCTGGCATTGATACCCAAAGCATAGCGGCCTTCGTTTAAGAAATCGGGGGGCACAATACAACGGCTGACATACCGTCCCGGCTCTCGTACCGCGTGCCGCTCAAATAAACCACTATCGTCGGTATCAAAACTGGTGAGAATATATTCCCCGCGCACAGTCATCAAATACAGGCCAACCCGTAAACCGCTGATCGCCTGTTTCAATTCATACTCGATTTCGATCAGCACCGGTTCAGTAGATCGTAAGCTGTCTTTTACCTGCCCCTGCCCATTCAACACGCGCACCGCCAGTGGGCGGAAAGGATAAGCCGACTCAGGCACTTCATCCGCGTCCCATACCCGCTCACCTTCCTGAGAAAGTCCGCGGGACAGATAAAAATCTACCGCTTCAGTCGATGGCGCACGCAGCACCACTTTGCCTTTATCGATCACCATGGCTTCCTGGGTCAGGCGTAACACAGCAGACATGTTATGGCTGACAAACAGCACTGTCCGGCCAGCCTGGGCAACATCGTTCATCTTGCCCAAACATTTTCGTTGAAATTCTGCGTCTCCAACCGCCAGCACCTCATCCACTACCAGAATTTCCGGCTCAAGGTGCGCGGCTACCGCGAAAGCCAGCCGTAATTGCATCCCACTGGAATAACGTTTCACCGGGGTGTCGATAAACTTTTCCACTTCAGAGAAGGCCACTATCTCGTCAAACTTGGCTTCGATCTCATCGCGGTGCATCCCCAAAATCGCGCCATTGAGGAACACGTTTTCCCGCCCGGTTAACTCCGGATGAAAACCAGTTCCCACTTCGAGCAGTGAACCCACCCGGCCGCGGATCTCCGCGTAGCCTTCACTGGGCTCAGTTACTCGCGATAAGATTTTCAATAAAGTGCTTTTCCCAGCGCCATTGCGCCCAATGATTCCCAGCACTTCCCCTTGTTTGACTTCAAAATTCACTTCGCGTAATGCCCACAGGATATCCGGATCTTGATCTCCGGAGCGCAATCTGCGCGTGGTTCGCTCAAAATTGTCGCTCAACGTCTCGCGCAAGGTGCGATATTTCATCTGCGGAGCGCCGATGCGATATTTTTTTCCCAGGTTATCCACCCGAATGGCTAAATCACTCATAAAAATCGTCTCTCCATCGGCTGGTCGTTAGACCATGTCCGCGAATTGGCGTTCCATGCGCCGGAAATAGATCATGCCACTGACCAATACAAATAACGCCACCCCGGTCGAAACAATTAGCCGCGGTCCTGGCGCGCCCTGTTCAGTGCCTAACAATGCCCAACGGAAACCTTCCACTACCCCGGCCATCGGGTTCAGCGCGTATATCAACTGCCATTTCTCAGGCAGTAAGCTGGCGCCATACGCAATGGGGGTAATAAACATCCAAAATTGGGTCAGGAAAGGAGTAATGTAATTGACATCCCGATAAAGCACGTTCGCCGCAGAAAGCCACAACCCGGTGCCGATCGAGGTTACCAGGGTTAGGATTAAGAAAGGAATGACCATCCAGGCGTTGGCAGTGGGTGTGTAACCGTAGTAAAGCATCATCCCTACCAAAATCACCGAGGCGATTAAGAAGTCTACCAACCCGGCCAGCACTGACGAGAGCGGTAAGATCACCCGCGGAAAATACACCTTGGTGATCATGTGGCGGTTGTTCACCAGCGAGCGGCTGGCCACCGATAACGCGTTGGAAAACAGGCCCCACGGCAGCAAGGCAGTATAGGCAAAAATTGGATATGGCACGCCATCCGATGGAACCTTGGCCAGATTGCCAAAGAAGATGCTGAATACCACCATCGTCAAAAACGGATTCAGCACCGCCCACATCACCCCTAATACAGTTTGTTTGTAGCGTACCTTAAGATCACGCCAGGTGAGGAAATACACCAGCTCGCGAAACAGCCACATCTCTTTTAAGTCCAGCAAGGACAGCGCCTTTTTGGGCCGGATGACGGTGATCATGGGATCTTTCTTGATGATTTGTTGATTGTTCATATTCTCTTTAACCGGCAAAACGGATAATTCCGGTCCGCCAGTGCTATTTATTGGTTCTCGCGATACCAGTTGATGGTTTTTTGCAGACCTTCGTCAAAATCCACTTGGGCTTTGAAACCAAAGCGTTCCCATGCGCGGGAAGTGTCCAACGCGCGGCGTGGTTGACCGTTGGGTTTGGTGGTATCCCACACCAGTTTGCCCTGGAAGCCAGTCTTGGCGGCGATGGTTTCAGCCAGATCTTTGATACTGATTTCAAACCCAGAGCCTAGATTCACCGGATCAGAGTCATTGTATTTCTCGGTTGCCATCAGAATGCCTTCCGC
>ENA-ORXD01001306-ORXD01001306.1-sediment-metagenome-genome-assembly--contig:-NODE-1306-length-21526-cov-3.701291_pt1 | contig 21526 bp, 20 predicted proteins | sample MGYA00237862_ERZ511471 | MGnify/ENA metagenome assembly ERZ511471
TAAAAGCTTCGAGCGGATCGTTCACAAACACACTGGTCAATGCGATCTTCATCATGTCCTCCATTCCGTGACCGGCTCGCCATGTAGCCCCAGCCGCCATTCTATTTCCTGTCTGGCTGGTACCGCAGCAAAACGACACCCGAGCCGACCGGCCTGGCTTCAACCAGTTTCAGGGCTGCGCTGCTGCCCTCTTTAAAGACGCGTTTACCCTTCCCGACAACCACCGGGTAAACCAGAAGGTGGAACGCGTCCACCAGATCATGCCGCATCAGCCAGTGCACCAGTACACTGCTGCCGTACACCAGGAAATCCTTCCCAGGCATCTGCTTCAATCTGGAGATTTCCCCGGCCACATCGCCGGTAAGCAGCGTGGAGTTGCTCCATGCGACCTCTTTCAGGGTGTTTGAAACTACGTATTTGGGGGTGTCGTTCATCCAGCCGGCGCCCTCCTCAGCCGTCCGGTGCGGCCACACCGCCGCGAACCCCTGATAAGTCACCCGCCCCAGCAGCATCGCGTCACAAGCGCGCGTTTCATCATCTTTGAACTTTGAGATCTCCTCATTCCAGTACGGCAGGCTCCAGGCCGGTTCTTCCATCACACCATCCAGGGCGACAAATTCCGTAACAATGATTTTCCTCATTTTAATCACCTTTATCTGCGATCTTCCGCAAAAGTTCGGCGAGACGCTCCATGGTCTCTATCGCTCCCGATTCCATGTCCTCCGCCATCATCCCGTCGCGGTCTTCAACCGATTGGAAAACCGATTGGTCCGTGACGCGGGTCCTGCCGCCAGGCAGCGCTTCAAACGTTACCGTTTCGAGCAGGATATGCCCCGGAACACCTTCAAACTCAAAGGTGTAAACCAACCGTTCGGGCGGCTGGATGTGGTGATAAAACCCCTTGAACGCGTACACATTGCCCTCGGGGTCGCGCTGGATGAAGCGCCAGGCACCGCCCGGCCGCAATGCCATTTGTTCCACCATTGTGGTAAGGTATCCCGGCCCCCACCACTCCGGGACCAGTTCTGGCGTAGTGAATGTCCTGAACACCAGCTCGCGCGGGGCATCAAACTCCCGAATGAGGGTGATCTCCTGCGCCCCCGGTTCAGCAATAAAATCTGTTTTTGTCATCGCGACTCCTTTTAATTTATGCCTTTATCCGGCAGGCCGCGCGTCCTCTGGAAACGGACAGTTACGCGGTGATCGCGGCAATGCGGTGATGGTTCCGCGACAGCGATGCCCGGCAAGGCTCGCCGCAACCACCTCAGGCGGCACAGCGCCACCGGACCAAAACGCCGGTCTTGAGACAGTTCAAGATACTGTATCGCAATCCATGATGGAATCACATTATACACAGGGAAGTATTGACAAACAATATTTGGATAATTGTTGTCTAATTATTTGTCCTGCAGAATGGAGAATCCAGCCCGAAAATCTCTTTGTGAAACAGCGTGCTGCAGGGAGGCGGACCAGGCTCAGCGAGGGTGCTGCCGGAGAGAGGTGTGCGCGGTGGACTGGCTCAGCGGTATCTTCAACAGTGGTTTTGAAACAAAAAAATCCCCGGTCAAGTGTGACTGAGGATTTGATGCTGAAGGGTGAATTTGTGTGAAGAATCTAATCGTAACGCCGGATATAGGTTGTGACGGTGTAGTAGCGCCAGACCGGGTAGCGGTCAGCTTCCTGCCAGCCGGAATTGCCGCAGATGTTATTGATTACGGCAACGGAAAGACCGGTGCAGGTGTTGTCTTCCTGCAGGCACGAGGGGCAATGGATGGTGCAGGTGCAGGGGAAGCCGTTGTATCCGGCGCAGGTTTCGGCATCGCTGCCCACATACTCGAAAGTACATGAAGCGGCTTCTTTCTCGGTGGTGGTACGGGTGGGAGGGCGCCGTTTATCGGCAGAAGCGCTGGATGGGCTGGCGACCAGAACCAGCATTACCAGCAGCATGGCCAACAGGTTTATAGCGCGGGAGGGGAAAAGGGGGGCTTTGATCGGTTTCATGAGAGGCTGCTTGTGTGATTGATGATGTTTGAATGACAACTGCAGGCAGCAGACCCGCGCCGAAGCGAGTTGTGACCAGTCTGTTCGCGGCACTGCGTTAACAACAGTATACAAGGTGATCAGTCCGTTTGGGTTTGCAACAGGTTTACAAATTCCACGGCGGTGGGGCGGCTTGATAACGGGGAGGAGGAAATAAATACACCTTTTGGGGGTTTACAGCGCAACCGGACCATCGCACAATAGGTTTATGAAGGAAACGGTAGATCGAAGCGGAATGGGAAGGTGGGGATGAAAAAGATGTGGTGGTGGGCGCTGGCCGGGGCGCTGGTGATGCTGGCGGCGCTGGTTGTGGAAGGACCCAACCCGCGCCGCTCGTTGTCCACGCTGCGCAGGCTGGACGATTATCCGCTTTATACCATGCGTTACTTTGGGAATTACAATTTTTCAGCATACCTGGAAAAGGGAGAGCCAGCCTTCCAGAAGGCGCAGGCAGGGGCGGGCGGCGAGTACGCCTGCACCTGTTTTGCCGCGCTGGGCGACCCTGGCGGGCGGCTGGTTGGGCGTAATTTTGACTGGTATGACCACCCAATGATGCTGCTGTTCACTGACCCGCCGGATGGGTATGCTTCGGCGGCGATGGTGGACCTGAGTTATGTGGGGTTTAAGCGCGGCGAAGAACCGGCAGAGGAACAGTTGGAAGCGCTGCTGCGGGCTGCTCCTTATCTGAGCTTTGATGGGATGAACGAACACGGCCTGGCGGTGGGGATGATGGCCGTGCCCCACGCCGAAGCCCAACTGGAGACGGGTTTTGTGACCCTGGACAGCCTGGCGGTGATCCGCCTGGTGCTGGACCGGGCGCGCACTGTGGAAGAAGCCCTGTCGTTGATGGGGCAGTACAATGTCGATTTTGGCGGCGGCCCACCGATCCATTATCTGATCGCGGACGCCGGGGGGCATTCGGTGGTGGTGGAATATCTTAATAATGAAATGGTCGCGCTGCGCAATGAGGGATCCTGGCAGGTGGCAACCAACTTCCTGCTGGATCCGGTGGCGCCGGAAGCCAGGCGGGGGAACTGCTCGTTACCGGGCAGTGGATGAGGCGCTCCAGGCGGCGGGTGGGGTGTTGACCACGGATGAGGCGATGCGATTGCTGGAACGGGTGTCTGGCGATGGGACGCTGTGGTCGGTGGTGTATGATATGAGCCGCGGAGCGGTGTACCTCTCAGTGGGGCGGAATTACGAGCGGGTGTACCGCTTTGCGATGGAATGAAAAAGCTTCCGGCGTGAATGCGCGCCGGAAGCTTGTGAGGTGTGCGAAAATGGGGTGTTTATTTGCCCCGGCTGCGGGTGGCGACGTCGAAGATAACCGCGGCGGCCAGCACAGCGCCTCTCACAATGTATTGGTAGGCGATACCAATGCCCATCAGGTTCATACCGCTGGTGAGAGACATCATCACCAGGGCGCCGATCAGGGAGCCAATCACTTTGCCAACACCGCCGGCCGCCGATACACCGCCGACATAAGCCGCGGCGATGGCGTCCAGCTCGAACAGGGTGCCCGCGGTGGTGGTGGCTGACTGCAGGCGGGCAGCGAACAGAATGCCTGACAATGCGGAAAGCATACCCATCGAGCCAAAAACGACATAAATCATTTTCTTGACGCTGATGCCGCTCAACTCGGCGGCATCGGGGTTGCCGCCGATGGCGTAGATGTGCCGCCCAAGCATAGTTTTGGAGGCAACAAAGTCATACAGGCCAACCACAATCAGCACAATGACCACCGTCCAGGAAAGGCCGTTGTAACCGGCCAGCAGCCAGGTGATTCCGCCGATCAGCAGCGACACAAACACCAGCTTCAGCGCAAACATATCGATGGGAAGCACTTCAAAGTTGTAGGACTGCTTCTTCCTGCGATCTCCGAGCTGGCCCATGATGAACAGAATAATCCCAATGATCCCAAGCAGAAGGGTCAGCTTGTGCATTTCCGGGAGGAAAGTCAGGCCGGGGATATCGGGGATGTAGCCATTGCCGATATCATTGAATGCCTGATTCGCGATGATGATAGTGCCGGTGCTCTCAGTGACAACCAGGATGGCTCCGCGATAGATCAACCATCCAGCCAGGGTGGCGACAAAAGACGGGATCTTCATTTGTGCCACCAGGAAACCCGTGATCAGGCCGGCAACCACACCGAGCGCCAGCACTAGAGGGATGACTGCGATAACGGGAAGACCCCAAAAGGCGAGCGCGATTGCCGCGATCGCTCCGAGAAAGCCGGCCAGGAACCCAACTGACAGATCGATGTGCCGAATGACAATGACCAGGGTCATGCCAACCGCCAGCACCGCGATATAGCCGGTCTGGTTGAGCAGGTTGCTGATGTTTCTCGATGAAATGAAGACGCCCTTCGTCGTGATGGTAAAGATGGCCATGATAACGAACAGCGCGATATACATCCCGTATTCACGGACATTTTCTCGCAATATTTTCTTTGCATTATTGAAAAACGACATTTCGGGACTCCTCAATTCGTAGCTAATTCCATGATCTTTTCCTGTGTGGCTTCTTCAATAGGCAGTTCTCCTGCCAACCTGCCAGAAGCAACAATGTAAACGCGGTCGCTCATTCCCAGGATCTCGGGAAGTTCGGAGGACATCATGATGATGCTCATGCCCTTTTTTACCAGATCGGTCATAATGGTGTAAATTTCAAATTTTGCGCCAACATCGATCCCGCGGGTAGGTTCGTCGAGGATGAGAATATCGGGCTTGACAAACAACCATTTTGCTAAAGAAACTTTCTGCTGGTTTCCGCCGCTCAAATTAGTGACTTTTTGCTCAATGCTGGGTGTTTTTATATCAAGATCGGTTTTATATTCATTGGCAACTTTGACTTCAGCGTTCTGATCGACCAGACCGCGTTGACTGGAAATTTCCTTTAAGTTGGCGAGGGTGATGTTCTGCTTGACATCCTGGATCAGGATCAGACCATTGCCTTTGCGATCTTCGGTGACATATGCAATGCCGGATTCAATGGCGTTATGGGGGTGGTTGAAGCGTTTTGGCTGCCCATTGATATAAACTTCACCGCTGACGCGGTAATTTTCAGGGTTACCGAACAGACTTAACGCAAGTTCGGTGCGCCCTGAGCCCATCAATCCGGCAAAACCGACGATTTCGCCTTTTCTGATCTTAAAGTTTATATCTTTGAGGATATCTCTACCCAGCGCCGGGTGGTAAGCGTTCCAGTTTTTGACCTCGAAAACCACCTCGTCTGAGGGTTTTGTGGTTCTTTCGGGGTAAATGTTGTTGATTTCACGTCCCACCATGTGCTTGATGAGGATATTTTCTGTCACCTCACCTTTGCTGGCGTTCAGGGTGCAGATCGTCTTTCCATCCCGAAGAACCGTGACAGTGTCGGCAATATTGATAACTTCCTTCAGTTTGTGCGAGATGAGGACGCTGGTAACCCCTTGTTGTTTCAGCTCGCGCAGCAGGTCCAGCAGGTTTTTGCTGTCATCCTCATTGAGGGCTGAGGTAGGTTCATCCAGGATGAGGAGTTTGACATCCCGGCAGAGCGCTTTGGCAATTTCAACAAGCTGCTGTTTGCCCACTCCCAGATCCTTGACTTTGGTGGCCGGGTTCACGTCGAGCCGAACTTTTTTGAGCATCTGGCTGGCTCTTTTGATGGTTTCGTTCCAGTCAACCACAAAACCATTTCGAATTTCGTGACCGAGGAAGATGTTTTCATAGACAGTCATTTCGGAGACAAGCGCAAGTTCCTGATGGATGATCGCTATTCCGGTTTTTTCGCTGTCGCTGATGTTCTTAAATTGTTGTTCCTGTCCTTCAAAGTAAATTTTTCCGGAATATGTGCTGTGTGGATAAACGCCGCTTAACACTTTCATCAGGGTGGATTTTCCCGCGCCGTTTTCACCAACCAGACAGTGAATTTCATCCCTGGCAACCTGGAAGCTGACATTGTCGAGTGCTCTCACACCAGGGAATTCTTTGGTAATGTTTTTCATCTCTAACAGGGGAGTGTTCATCGCAGTTCCAGTCTGACAAAACTAAAAAAATATGCTTAAAGAAATTGTACAGGAATAGTGATGATTTGCATATCACTATTCCTGTATGGATTAAATGTCAGTCCTTACTCCAGACCAGTGAAATCACCGGCAGTGTAGTAGCCAGAGTCGATCAGGGCAGATTTGACATTGTCTTTGTCAACGCTGATGACTTCAGACTGCTTGGCGGGAACATCGATCTTGCCGTTGTCGTAAGCGCCAGTGGTCTCAGGGGTTTCGCCCTTGAGCAGGGCTATGGCCATGGTGATGGAATCTTTCACCAGAGTGCGGACATCTTTGAAGACGGTCATGGACTGCTTGCCGTCGATGATGTACTGGACGGAAGCTTTCTCGGCATCCTGACCGGTGACCAGGAAGCTGGTAACGTCTTTGTCGGCGGCGTAAGCGTCGGCGATCGCGCGGGCGGTGCCATCGTTCGGGGCGAGGATGAAGACGTCGCCCTTGTCGGCAGCGGTCGCGATGGTCAGGTTAGACTCGGCGAGGTTCTTGGCGGTGTTGAAGTCCCAGTTGGTGGTGACCTGGCCGATGATCTTGCTCATTTCGTCGCGGGTGAGGGTGGCTTTGTCCTGGAGGGCAACGGCTTCGCTGGAGTTCTTGATGACGAAGGTGCCGTCAGCGATCTTGGGCTGGAGGACATTCCAGGCGCCTTCAAAGAAGAGGAAGGCGTTGTTGTCGGAGGCAGCGCCGGCGTAGAGGTAGAGGGGGTTGCCGGTGCCGCTGGCGCCATCTACCAGGTACTGGGCCTGGGCTTCACCGACCGCGATGCTGTCGAAAGTGACATAGTAGTCGACGGCTTCGGTATTGGTGATCAGGCGGTCATAGGAAATGACTTTGACGCCAGCTTTGCGGGCTTCTTCGACTGCGGCGGCGGCAGCGTTGCCGTCCTGCGGGCAGATGATGAGGACTTTGACGCCCTTGGTGAGTAATGCTTCTACATTCTCTTTTTCTTTGGCGGAAGAGCCCTGGCTGAAGAGCAGCTCGACTTCGTAGCCGGCTTCGGCCAAAGCGGTCTTGAAGCGGGTCTCATCCTGCACCCAGCGGGGTTCGTCTTTGGTGGGCAGCACAATACCCACAGCCAGTTTGCTTTCAGCGGCAGGTTCCTCTTCGGTCGTTGCGGCCGGAGCGGCTGGCTGGCAGGCGGAAAGCAATGTGGCTGCGACAATCAATATAGCTAACAGACTGTATAAAATCTTTCTGGACATGTCTTTCTTCTCCTTAAAATTCGTGGGGTTGGCTGGCGGGATGGAAACCATCCGGCAGCCGGTCTGGTACTGAATATGTTTTTTCTTTGCCGGATTCAATTCGTTATGGTCAACGAACTGGACTGTGAACCCGATAAAGAGTGGATAGAAAACGGGTCATTTGCTGTCCTGGATCACCTCCTTTGGATCCTGGCCGATATCCACAAAGGGATACGCCAGTCTGATACACAGGTATGTAATAGTGTAGCAAAATGAAAGGCCCATGTCTCGACACGTTCCCTTATTGGTATTAGGGGATTTCCCTTGATTTGATTAATGGCTAGATGCGGGCTTTATCTTTTGAGGTGGTTTTAGGGTGAGGAATTTCAACCTGCAGCAGTGACCCACCTTCCTGCTGGTTCATCAGGCGCATTTTACCTTTCAGGAAAGCCACCCGTTCGCTGATGCCCAGCAAGCCATAATGTCCATCTTTAGAGAGGTTGGCCAGATCAATTTCATCAGAGAACCCCTGCCCATTGTCTTCAATTGAGACCAATAAGGTGCGCAGGGAGGTGTGTTTCAAACTGATTTTAACGGAGGTCGCGCTGGCGTGCCGCCAGATATTGTTCAGCCCTTCCTGGGCAATGCGAAAAATAGATAGTTCAGTGGTTTCCGGCATCCGTTTGAGGTTGGCGTCCACATCCAGAATGACCTCGATCCCGGTTCTTTCCGACCATTCGCGGGTGTAAGATAGCAGCGCGGCTCCCAGGCCGAGGCTGTCGATGGTAGGAGGGCGCAGGTTGCCGCAGATGCGCCGCAGGTTGTCGATCAGGCCGCGGATATCCTCACGGACTCTGGACAGGTCCTGTGAAAGCGCGGGAGAAATGACCTGTTCGGTTTCAAGACCTTCCAACTCGTAATTGATGCTCAGCAAATCCTGGATGACTTCATCGTGGATCTCGCGCGCCAGGTATTTTCGTTCCTGCTCGCGGTTGGATAACAGGCGGCTTTGCGCTTTAAGCAAAGCCTGGTTGGCCTGGTCGAGGATCTGCACCTGTTCGGCCAGCTGCCGGGTGAGCTGGCGGTTGAGTGAATCCTCGGCGGCCAGGTCTTTTTCAAGCAGCATCTGGTGGTAGCGCAGTTTCTCGGCGTGCTCGCGGATGCGGTCGTAGCTGTCAAAATTCCAGATCTGAGGTGGGGTTGTGCTTTGCGCGTCATCGATCCCGATCAGCTTGTGGATGACGGCTTCCTGAGTGGTTTCATCTGTGCGCAGGTCAGCGACATTTCGGCCCTGGTGAAGGACGATGATGCGGTCTGTGATGGCGAACAGGTGGTCGAGGTTGTTGCTGCTGAACAACACCGCGATGCCCTGCTGGCGCCAGCTTTGCACCAGACCAAGCAGCCTTTGCTGGTAGGGGTAGCTCAGGCTGGCGGTGGGTTCGTCGATGATCACCAGACGGATGGGGTAGGTAAACACACGGGCAATGGCAATCATCTGGCGCTGCTGGCCGGAGAGATTATAGACCTTCTCGTGCAGAGAGCTGAGTTCCAGACCGAGCTGCGCCAGGATAATGCCCGCCTGACGGTGCATTTCAATATGGTCAAGAACCTTCAAACGGCCGAAGGCCTTCGGCCAGCCGATTTCATTGCCCAGGAAGATGTTGCTGACTACGTCAAACTGTTCAGATAAGGTGGGTTTCTGGTGTATAACTCCGATGCCCAGGGATTGGGCGGAAAAGGGCCAGTTCAGTCGTTTTCCGGCGAAGTACAGGTCGCCCTGGTTGGGGTCGTACAGGCCGGCAAGCATCATCACCAGCACTGATTTGCCCGACCCGATGCTGCCTGTCAGGCCAACGACTTCTCCGGGCTGGATTTCAAAACTGACCTGCTGGATGACCGGCAGGGTGCCGAAAGATTTGGAAAGGTTGACAACACGCAGTAAGGGTTCCATAAACTTATCCGAAGCCTCGCGGGGAGGTTGCTCATCCAGACCAGACAGGTGAAAGTTGTTCTGATTCAAAGAAAGGGAAACCCGCGGCGGCATGATTGGAGGAGGGCTGGTGTGCGATTTAGTGTATCATATCTGAAACCGGCCCGCAAGAATGGTGGCTGCCCGCGCGAAAGGGATTGATCTTTTACACAGCATAAAGTGACCAGCGGCGAGCATTTCAACCGTGCCAGTGAACAAGCGTCGGGGCAGGTCCCGCACGGTGAAAACAGGAAAGCGGGTTTTGTGAATCGAAAGCGGATTTTTTGAGACACCCCAATAAAACTTATGAGAATTTACATCATGATAATTCATCGGTGGTATAACTAAAGATATGAGCGATATTCGGGTATTGTTGGCAGATGACCATGCCATTGTGCGCTCCGGGATCCGAAAGACGATCGAAGAGATTCCCGGCCTGGTGGTGGTGGCCGAGGTGGGAAACGGGCCGCAGATCTTTGAAACGCTGGCGCGCGCGCAGGTGGACTGCCTGGTGATGGATGTTACCATGCCGGATTTTGAGCCGATCACCGCCATTCATAATATTCGTTCTCTGTACCCCGCGTTGAAGATCCTGGTGGTCAGCGCCTATGATGACGATATCTATGTGCAGGGGTTGTTGAAGGCTGGAGTCAATGGCTACCACCTCAAGGACCAACCGCTCAATGATTTGAGCCTGGCGATTCAGCGGGTTTTGGCAGGCGAGCGCTGGATCTCCAGCCCGTTGATCAAAAAGCTGGTGGAGCCGCAACCAGGCGCGATGTCGATGCCAACCCTGACCAACCGCCAGCGGGAACTGCTGCACCTGCTGCGGGATGGTAAAGATAACCAGACCATCGCGCAGATGATGGGGCTGAGCGTGAAAACGGTGGAAAACCATCTGACCCGCCTGTACCGCCAGATCAATGTTGCCAGCCGGTTGGAAGCGGTCACTTATGTGATGCGGTGGCCGCAGGTGTTAGGGCTGTCCAGCCAGCCTGTGAGCGTGATGCCTGAAGTGCCCCCATCCACAGATCATGCCACCACCATCCTGGTGGTGGATGATAACCGTCGCTATCGCTATAACCTGAAGCATATGATGAGCAAGCTCTGCCCGCAGCTTACCTTCTACGAGGCGGAAAACATCCAGATGGCCGTGCAATTGGCACAACTCTGCACGCCGCGATTGGTGTTGATTGACGTGGTGCTGGGAGATGAGGATGGGTTAAGCTGCGCCCGAAGGATCAAGGCCATTTCCCCGCTGTCGCGGATCATACTGATCAGCGCGTACCCCGACCGGGAGTTTCACCGGCTTGGGCTTCAGGCGGGCGCGGTGGCCTTTCTGGATAAAAAAGACCTGGACCTGGCGGCGCTGAAGCAGGTGGTCAACGATATTCTCTGATTTTGCCCTTCAAAGACTTTTAGAGTAGTAGCGACCCCGATTTGATCCACTGACACGTATAGAATTATCCTCGCGCGGTGAGTTTCGCGTTTTCTCCGAACCTAAAACGACTAATATATAGTTGTTTTACTCAGTATTATGTGTTTTATGGTAAAATCACACCACTTATTATGGTGGAAATATGTCCCAAGAAAAAAGCATTCGCCTGCAAAAAAACGGGGTGGAAGAGGATGATTCCGGGATCAGCTACAGCATTGTAATGGCGCTGTTGGATGGCCCCCGAACCATGGAAGAGATCCGTGAATATTATATTGCCTGTGCCCGGAGGTTGGGATTTTTCCGGGTTGTCATGCCGCGTCACAGTCCAAAATCCCGGCGTTCTCGCAAGAAAATCCCATTTAATGACCGGCATGGAAGCAAGATTGACAGACTGGCCGAGATGGGTTGGATTGAGCGGATGGCGGATGGCAGGTACACCCTTACTGAACTGGGTCGGGAGAAAGCGGAGATTCCGATTCGTGAAATCCAGTCGGGTAGAAAAAAATTTGGATTGACTCTGCAACGGCTGCTGAATCTGCTGACCCCTGAAACGGTTTCCAAAATCACCCTGGCAGTCCACCTTGTGCTGGCGGCGATCAAGCTCCCAGCCGGGATCGTTTCGGGCAGCGTGGGCCTGATCAACGATGGCGCCGATACGCTGCTGGATGGTCTGGCCAGCTTGCTGGTCTATTTTGGGCTGCGGATGGATAAGGAACGTCTGGTGAACATCGCGCTTGTTTTCTTGATGCTGGTCACCGGTAGTTTGACGTTTTTTAACGCCATCCGGCGCTTCTTTTTGCCGTTTGAGCCGCAAGTCGATTGGTACACCTTCGCGGCTGCCATCTTCTCGGCGGTTGTATGCGCGCTGCTGTGGCTGTACCAGCGCTATGTTGGGGCCGAAAAGTGCTCGGTGGCGTTGATCACGCAGTCCATTGATTCGCGAAACCATGTCATTGTAGCGATCAGTGTGACAGCCGGCCTGGTGGCCGCGCTGCTTAATTTTGGGCTGCTGGACGCGCTGGTTGGGCTGGCGGTTGCCATCCTGATCCTGAAGAGCGCGGTGGAGTTGGCAATTGAACTGTATAAATCGCTGAACGGTGAGGAAGTTGACTTCACCCATTACAAACTTGGGGTGGTGAAGCAGTATGAGAACTTCCGGCAGAACCAGTTTTGCCAGTGGATGTTGTATGTGGTGGATGAAAGTGGCAACATGTCACATGCCGAACTGGTGGCCCGCGCCCAACAGGCGCTGGATTTCTCGGACAATACCATCTTAAGCACGGTTGGATTAAACCAGGATATGAGCGAGCAGGGTTTGGTGGAGCGCAGCTTGCAGCAGCTTTTTGAGCGCGGCTGGATGACGGGGCAGGAGATTATATCCGTGACCCCGGCCGGAAAACAACAGCTGCGGCAGCGGATGCGCCTGTAAGCCAACACGATCTGCCGGTTTGCGTACAACGCATCTAACTCTCCCATACGCCAGAAGATTACCCGAATTCTACATTGCCGAATCGGTTAAAAAGGCTATCTAAAAAAGCCTTTTTTATGTCGCTATCTGTTATTCTCATTTCAGTTGGGCTTGAGAAAATCATTTCCAATGCCGGGTATATAAAAAGAAGCGTAAAAATAGGCTTTTTGGGCGAAACGATGCTAAGATTAAGTGAGTTCAGCCAATACCAGCACCCTTCCGGGGTGAAAATTCATTCGACGTGGAATTCAGGGAGAATTAAATGGAAGATTATCGGCTTCTAATAGACCTGCATAAGAATGCCAACCGGCAGGGTCCAGGCGGTGATGCAGAGACAGAAATGGCGATTAACTTGTCTCTGTTAGACCGATCTAAACCCTTAAAGATTGTCGATATAGGCTGCGGCACAGGGGCTTCCACGTTGTTGCTCGCCCAACTATTGAAAGCTCAGATTACGGCAGTGGACTTCCTCCAGGATTTTCTTGAAGTGCTTGAAGTCAGGGCTAAAGAAATGGGTCTTTTTGAAAAAATATCGACCTTTTGCGGTTCAATGGATAACTTACCCTTTGCGGATGAGGAATTTGATGTGATCTGGTCTGAGGGGGCGATATACAATATTGGCTTTGAAAAGGGGATACAGGACTGGAATCGTTTCTTGAAAGTGGACGGAATACTGGTTGTTTCGGAGATTACCTGGATTACAGACTCCCGTCCGTCTGAACTTCAAAAGTATTGGGATGGCGAATACCCCGAAATAGATGCGGCATCTGCAAAGATAAGCTTATTGGAAAAGAACGGCTATTCCCCGATTGGCTATTTTGTTTTACCAGAGCGTTGCTGGCTGGAGAATTATTACCGGCCTTTGCAGAGCAGCTTTAAGGATTTTCTTAGCCGGAACGGGAACAGTGAAGAAGCACGCGAAATCGTGGAGTTAGAAAATCGAGAAATCAGGCTGTATGAGAAATATAAAACTTATTACAGCTATGGTGTGTACATTGCGAGAAAGTTAGCTTAGCAAGAGCGATAACAACCGCACCAACCCGGGCTGATCATTTGGTTGACTCTACTGCCAGTCAGTTTCGCGATAACAGATCATTTAGCGCACTTTGTGGTCTTTTGTCCTTGTTGTCTTTGTATGGAGGATCCATGAAAAACATCAAATCGACATCTTTGATGTTTTTTTATTGCAAAGGGTCGGGTTGAGCGACGCGCAGCTGGTCAAATCCTGGAAAGGATCAAGGTGAAACCAAACAATATCAGACTCATGACCGGGTTGAGACTGGTCATTCAGTGTGATTTCCAATCATAAAAAGGCACCCCTTGAGCTCTTGCTCTTAGGGGTGCCTTTTTCTATAATCAGGTCTGATAATTATTCCCGGATTACCGATAGCGTCTGATATGGGTAACGGTGTAATAGCGCCAGACCGGGTTGCGGTCGGCTTCCATCCAGCCAGCGTTGCCACAGATGGCGTTGATCACGTTGACGGAGAGACCCGTGCAGGTGTCATCTGCCTGCAGACAGGAGGGACAGTTGATGGTGCAGGTGCAGGGGAATGCAGAATATCCCGAGCAGGTCTCGGCATTATCGCCCACGTACTGGAAGGTGCACGAGGTGGATTCTTTCTCGGTGGTGGTTCGGGTAGGGGGTCTTCTTGAATATGCTGAGACCGTGGATGGGTTAACCATCAGGAAGAACAATCCCAGCAGAAGGGCCAGTATCATCAGGGTAATGGTAGATGGGAAAACAGCGGCTTTGGTTTTGTACATTTTGTGAACCCTTTCAAGGCTGTTGTGATATCTGCAAACCCTTTCTGAAACCGTTGGGTTACGGTGTTTTCAAGCCGGTTGCAGTTTGTGAGTTACAAGCAGTATACAGGATTAGATTGAGCTGGATGCTTACAGGAGGTTTACAAAAGAGGCTGATCAAGATGTGTGGCGCGGTAGATCGGGGAAGAACAGGAATATTCCCTGCTCATTGATGAAAATAAGCGGGGTTTGACGGGATGGAAAGGGGTTTGTCAGGGAATCAGAAAGTCTGGCAGCCAGAAGCTGCCTACGCCGAGAAAACGCGGCAGGACAAACGAGGCGATCAGCACCACCACGCTGTAGGCAATCAGGAGATAGTCGCGGGTCTGGTAGCGCAGGGTGTGGAGCCAGGTGCGCTTCGCCCCGGAGCTGAAGCTGCGCAGATCCATGGCGTTGACCATGTCTTCACCGCTGAGGAGGGAATTCATGGTGACCGGAATGAGGATGGGGGCCATGCGGGCGATCTTTTTGAAGATGTTGCCCTCAAATTTTTCCAGCTCGTAGCCGCGCGCTTTTTGGGCGTCGAGGGTGATGGAGAAATCGCGGGCCAGGGTGGGCACGAAACGGAAGGCCAGGTCCATGGTGAAGGCCAGCTTATCACCGAAGCCCAGCCCTTTGAAGGTGACTCCGTACTGGCGGGGGTCCATGGTGAAGGGGATCACCAGGAAGAGGGAAGTGATGGCGAGGATGCGGACGATCTGGGTGAGGGCGAACCACAGGCGCTCGATGCTGAGGGCGAAGTGGAAGGGTTTGTGGAATTCCAGAATGATATGGGGGTCACGGATGACATCGCCAATGGTCCCGGCGCTGGTGATGATGGTGTTGATGAAGATCATCACAAACATGAGGAAGAAGATAAACCGCCAGGCGCGCCGGGTCTCTTTCCAGGTCAGGCGGGTCAACCGGTACTGCACCAGGGATATCGCCATGAAATAGAGCAGAAAACGGATATCCCAGAAGTTGACAATGGAGAAAAGAGACAGGATGGAGAAAATCCAGCGGGCGCGCGGGTCAAATTTCTCAACCAGGCTTTCCCGCGGGCGGTATCCAAAAGTGACGATCATGTGAGGAATCCCTGTTTTGCGTATCTGAAAGAGGATGTGGGGGCGGCGGCAACCGCCCCCACATCAAACATCCGAATTACCGGCCCGACCGGCCGCGAATCGCGCTGTAGGCGATCATCAGCAGGGGGGTCAGCACCAGACCGTTGATGACATTGGTGACAAAGGCGGGCACGAAGTTGGTGGCCATGGCGGTGGCGAAATCCAGGCCAGAGACCCACATCTCGGAAGCGGAGGCGACGAACATACCCACCGCGCAGCCCAACACCACGAAGACTTCAGCGATGATGATGTCTTTCATGCTCTTGTAATCCACCATCATCCCGGCGCAGAGACCGGCCACCAGGCCGATCAGGCCGTTGCCCAGGTCCCACCAGATCCAGAAGCCATACCCGGAGAGCAGGTCGCCGATGATGTTCCCCAGCATGCCGGTGATGAAGCCGACGATGGGGCCAAACGCTACCCCAAAGAAGAGGGGAATAACGATGGCCGGGCGGAAGGCGACATTGCCGGATGCCGGAAGCTGGAGGAAGTTAAACACGAAGGACAGTACGCCATACAGCGCCGCGCCAATGGCCGCGAAGACTACCTGACGGGTTCCAAAAGACCAGAGTGATTTCTTTTCTTTCATACGATTACCTCCTGTAGAAAACAAAAAAATAGGACGGATGCGAAGCGATCGCGCTTCAGCACTGATGAGCCAGAGCTTCGGCCCGCATGAACCGCCCGGTTTGGGGCAGCAGCTCCAGGTTCAAACGAAGTAATGAGGTGGGCAGCACCCGGCAGCTCCGGAGGAGTTCCTCATCCGCCATGACCTGCTCGGGTGGGCCGTCGGCCATGATGCGGCCATTCTCGACCAGCAGGACCCGGTTGGCATACACCACTGCCAGGTCAACATCGTGGGTGATGAACAGAACGGCTTCAAAACCGGGCATCTGCAGAATGGCATCCATGAACGACATGTAATTCCAGTAATCCTGGCCGGCGGTGGGTTCATCCATCATCAGGATGCGCGAGCGCATGGCCAGGATGGCGGCGATGCTGACCCGCTTCTGCTGGCCAAAGGAGAGGGCCAGGGGAGGCATATCCATCTCGGTTTGCAGGTGGACGGTTTCAATCGCCCAGCGAACATCGCGTTCGGTCTGGTCTTTGGAGTGGCCGATATTCAAGGGGCCAAAGGCCAGCTCCTCGCGCACTGTTTGGGCGAATAGCATCTGAGATGGGCTTTGGAACACATACCCAATGGTGTGGGCGTTCTCGGCGATGGAGGTTTGACGGGTGTCTTTACCCTGCAAGCGGACCACGCCACTGGCTGGCTTTAACAGCCCCAGGGCGTGCTTGACCAGGGTGGTTTTACCCGCCCCGTTGTGCCCCAGGATGGCGATCACATCTCCGCGATGGACGGTGAAGTTGATGTCGTGAAGCACTTCCGGCAGGTCTTCTTTGTAGCGGAAATGGACGTTTTCAAATTCCACCAGGGGTTCGGTGTTCTTTTCGGGCAGACCGGATTGGAAGACCGGTGCCGGCAGTCCCCTTGCGCGCTCCAGGACGGCCTGCGCCGGGAGCTTGATGCGGGAATGGTCCACCACCTCTAGCATTCCCGGTAGGTTCCCGAAATAGATTTGCCTGCCGTCCTGGATGTACATGACATGTTCCGGGTGGATGGACATGACATCTTCCACACGGTGCTCGACCAGCACAATTGAGATGCCATCATCCGCCAGCTGCCGGAAGAGCTGGAGCGCCTCGTGGGCGGAAGCGGGATCAAGACTCGCCAGCGGTTCGTCGAGGAGCAGGATGCGGGGGCGCATGGCCAGGACACCGGCCACGGCCACCTTTTGCTTCTCACCGCCGGAAAGCTGGAAGGTTTCCCGTTCTTTAAGGAACTCGATGTTGAGATAAGCCATGACCTCATTGACCCGCTGGTGGATCTCCTGACGGGGAAGCCCCAGGTTTTCCAGGCCAAAAGCGACTTCATTGAAGACATAACTGGCGACGATCTGGCGTTCCGGGTCTTGCAGGACGGTGCCGATCTGGTTTGAAATTTGCGCCATGCTCATCTCGCCTACCGGTTGGCCAAAGATGTGGATATCCCCTTCCATCTTCCCTTGATAGGTGTTGGGGATCAGGCCGTTGATACAGCGCATGAGGGTGGTCTTGCCGCAGCCGCTGGAGCCGGCCACCAGAAGAATCTCTCCCGCTTCAAGAGAGAAATCCAATCCGCGAATGGCCGGCGTGTCTCTGCGCTGGTATTGGAAGGTGAGGTTTTTGACAACAAGAGGTTTGGTCTGGGTCATGGGATGGCTATTTTGAAACGGAGATTGATGATCTTATTGTACAGTATTTCCCGGTTCAGGATCGGCTTTTAAGGATCCTGAATGGGTCGCCCTGAGCGGTATGGAGAAAGCCGGCGGCGCTGCCGTTAACCACGCTGACGGCGATCACCCCGGAGCTGTCGATCATGGCGACCAGGTCGCCGGCCCGGGCGGCGCCGAAAGTCTCTACCAGGCCGTGAATGACGGTGCCGCCGACGATGACATCGACCGGCCCCAGGTCTTTGATCAGAGAGGCGTCGATGTTGCTCTCGAGATTGCCGAAGTGGTCGACCCGGGTGACGATGCCTTCCCACCCGCTTTCGATGGGTCGGGGCTCGGCCAGGTCGAGGAGGACGGTGTCATCGATCATATCCCCCAGCTCTTCCAGGGGGACGCCCGCGGCCAGATGGGCGCCAACCGCGGCGAAGATATCGCGCCCGTGGAAGATGGTGCTGACATTTTCAAGCCAGTAGCGCGGGCGGTTGGTGTGCACCACCTGGATGGATTCTCCGCTGCGCCGGGCATTGTGGAGCATCAGAGTGAAGACGCCGTTGTCGGGGCCGACGAAAAACTGTTTGCCGAGACGGGCGGCGATCGGGCGGCGGTGGGTACCCACGCCGGGGTCAACCACCACGATGTGGATGCTGCCTTCGGGGAAGTAGGGGGTGTGCCGCCCGAGGATGACAGCCGCGTCCAGCACGTTTTGGGGTGGCACGTCGTGGGTCAGGTCAGCAACGCGGACATCTTCGCCGGCAATGGTGTAGATGACGCCCAGCATTTCCCCCACGCCAAAGTCGCTGGTGCCGAAATCGGTGGTCAGGCTGATGAATGCGGTCATAAGGTTCTCCTGGTCAATCCCACAGGACTTCCACCGGCTCGCCAACGCCCACACCGAGGTGAGCGGCGGCGTTGGCGTTGACCCGGGCGATGAGGAGGGTGCCGAAGGTGCTGCGCACGGCCACCAGGTCGCCGGGTTTGCCAAAGCCAAAGGAGGGGTGCAGTCCCCTGATTTCCTGCCCGGCAACGCGCACGCGCAAGCGGGCGGGGTCGTGCTGGTCGAGCACGGTGAGGGGGATGTTGGTGGAGAGGTTGCCGTAGTTGTCTTGCAGGATTACCTGTCCCAGCATGCCATTGGCCCGTGTTTCCGGTTCGGGGAGGGTGAAACGGATGGGGTCGGTGATGGGTTCGCCGACCTGCCGCAGGGGGACACCGGCGGCCAGATGGGCGCCGACCGGGGAGAAGATATCGCGGCCGTGGAAGACGTGGCTGATCTCGCGCAGCCAGTACTCGGGGCGGGTCAGGTTGACAATCTCGACCGGCCAGCCGTGCTTTTCGGCCTGGTCGAGCACCGGGGAGAGCAGCCCGTTGTCGGGGGCGACGAAATAGTGGCCGCCAACCCGGGCGGCGATGGCCCGGCGGTGGGTGCCCACGCCGGGGTCCACCACGGCGACATGCACGGTGCCTTTGGGGTAATAGTGATAAGTGAGGGAGAGCACCAGGGCGCCTTCGCGCACGTTCTGGGGCGAAATGGTGTGGGTGATATCGGCGATGTGTGCCTCGGGGCAGATATTCCAGATGACCCCTTTCATGACGCCCACATAGCCGTCACGTACGCCAAAATCGGTCAGCAGAGTGATGAGTTTCAAGGCTTTTACCTCCGTATTACTCGAATAGCTTGCTCCTAATCTTATTTTAACCTATTTGAGAGTTTATTGACCAACAAAATCCCAGATGTAGAGAATTTTAGCGGACAGGCTTATAGTAACCAAAAAACCGGAGTTTCACTTCCGGTTTTTTGGTGTGAGAGTATATCAATTCAAGCGATTGGAAACTGTCAGCTCTTCAGCGGTGCCTCCGCCAGATGTTGAGCGGGAGCCAGAAACAGATTGCGATAACCGATGATCGCAATCGCCACATAGGCCAGCGTTTTGGGGATCATCAGCATGCCAACCAGTGGGGCAACCCGCACAAAGAGGATGACCGGAATGTAAAACGCGTAGGAAATCAGGATGCAGATGCCAATGGCGCGGAAAACGCGGTCATTATTGTTGGCTGAATCCCGCAGGATAAGAAATGCCACACCGAGCCCCTGCACAACCAGGGGAATATTGCGGGCTATAGACCAGCCAAAGGGCGGTACGAGGCTGCTCCATTGATTTTGAGGGAAGGCCATGATGATTAACCGAACCACACCCGATGCCAGCAGGAACCAGCCAAAAAGGCCAAGCTCTTTTCTGAAACGGGTTTTCCACATTAGAAGCACCAGCATGTAAAAAATGGTCACGGTGTAGGCGGTGGAAAGCGCGCCCAACCCAACCAACCCGACCGGACGGCCGAGCAGCTTGATGGTGGTGGCAAGATCGCCCTGGAGATAGGCGAGCACGCGAAAGCCGACATGTCCGGTGTCGCCGAGGGCCAGCAGCGTGAAGGCAGAGATCAGCAGGCGGCCCAGTGGGCGGTGGTCTTCCGGTAAGTCGGGTTCGCGCCGCAGCATGGCAATAACCAGCCCCCAGATGGTGATAAGGTACATGGTGTTGAATAGAACTTCAGTCCACATTCGAATTGATTCAGTCAAAGGTTTCCTCCGAGGACTAACAATGATTGTAAGGGCTATGAATGTTGTGCCAGACCTTCAAAGAAGATTCGCATCAGGGTGTTCAGCCCGGTCTCCAGATTGGTTTGCGCGGCCCCGCTTTCGCTGGAAAGAATTGGCAGGGCCATCCCCAGGAGCATCCGGGCAGCCAGAGCCGGGTCCAGTGGGACCAGCTCGCCGCTTTCCATGCCCTCCCGCAGGATGGATTCGATCTGTCCATGGAAATGGTTGTGGTACTCGACCAGGAAGCGCTGGCGGGTATCGGGGTCAAGATGTTTGGCCTCCTGCTTGGCGAGTTGAATGATTGCGCGCTTTTCCGGCGGCCAGCGCAGAACAGCCCGAAGAAAGGCTTCGATCTGGGCGCGGGCGGTCGGATTGGCAGCCCGGCACTGCTCTACCAGCCCGGCTGCCGCGTTGAGGTGATCTACCAGTACGGCAAAGAACAAATCAGATTTGTTGTGAAAATGGTAATACAGCAGGGCTTTCGAGGCGCCGGACTCGCGGGAGATATCACGCATGCCAACACCGTGATAGCCTTGATCTATAAACAATCGGGCGGCAGTCTCCAGGATAGCCGCGCGCAGCGTGCCGGGTTCGGCGGTGCCAGGAAGGGTCAATGTTTCAGTTTGGTCCATGATCGGTCTCTATTTCACTCCTGTACTGACTGGACGTCCGGTCAGTATGTTGAATTATAGTCACAGACGCAACGGGTGTCAAGAGATTGAGCAGCCTGATTTTCCCGGCGCGCGCACGATCCCCAGGAGGGGTAAAAAGCTATTCTGCTTCGAGGTCAAGTGGAGAAAGAAATAAGCAATGGGTCAGAAGATTGACCCGCCCCAGAGGAAGTTGACGAATCCGGGAGTCGGGTATTTGCCGACCAGCCAGGATTGCGGCAAATTATTTTTTGGGGCAACTCGTTTTAATTTCTGGTCATCTGAAAGGGTGGGATGGTATTTTACTTCCAGGCCGACTGCTTGTGCTGATGGTGTTGTCAAGACAAAATCAATCTCATATTCATTCCCTCTGTTGAGATAAGTCAGCTCACCATACTCCCGAAGCTGGTTGAAGATTGCGTTTTCAAAAAGCGCGCCTTCGCCAGGGTTTGCCAAGGTGCTTGCAATCCCATTATCACGGAAATAGAGTTTTTTACCCAATGCTACAGCTTTATCCGAACCGGCATAAGCGGGCAGCTGGTAGATGACGTAAGTCTTTTCCAAAAATTCCAGATACTCATTCAATGTGGGTCTCGAAATTCCGGTGATCTGGGATAATTTGGTGTAATTGATTTTGTTGCCAACCCTGATAGCCAGCGTTTTAAGAAGGTTTTGCAGCTCATTGATTTTACGGAAGTCAGCGATTGCCTGAACATCAATATTGATGTAAGAGGAGAATATATCATTCAGGATTTCAGACTTGATTTCCGAATTTGACGCAAGAACAACGTCCGGCAGTCCCCCAAAGGTTACAAACTCCTCATAATGACCTTTAAGCCGTTCAAATTCATAAGGATCAAAACGCATTTCTTGCAGAGAAGTCCGGCGTCGATAGGGAACACCACGAAAATCAAGAAACTCCCCGAAACCAAGTGGGTACAACTCGTAAACTAT
>ENA-ORXD01001307-ORXD01001307.1-sediment-metagenome-genome-assembly--contig:-NODE-1307-length-21519-cov-4.085113_pt1 | contig 21519 bp, 17 predicted proteins | sample MGYA00237862_ERZ511471 | MGnify/ENA metagenome assembly ERZ511471
TGAGGCGTTCGCCGCGCGGATGCTGCTGGCCACGGCGGCCGAACGGACGCTGGACGTCCAGTATTACATCTGGCATGGCGACATGACGGGCACCCTGCTGTTCGAATCCCTCCATGCCGCCGCCGGCCGCGGGGTCCGCGTGCGCCTGCTGCTGGACGACAACAACACGTCAGGACTCGACGACACCCTGGCGGCGCTCGATTCCCACCCCAACATCGAGGTCCGCCTGTTCAACCCGTTCAGGATCCGGAAGCCCCGGGTACTGGGTTACCTTGCCGACTTCTCCCGGATGAACCGGCGGATGCACAACAAGTCCTTTACCGCAGACAACCGGGCCACGATCATCGGCGGCCGCAATGTGGGCGATGAATATTTCGGGGTCTCGAGGGGAACGCTCTTCGCCGACCTGGACGTCATGGCCGTGGGTCCAGTCGTCGGGGAAGTGTCGGCCGATTTCGACCGCTACTGGACCAGCGCGTCGGCGCGTCCCGTAGACCGGGTGCTGCCCCCGGCCGATTCCCGCCGTCTCGAAGCGCTGGCGTCGGCGGCGTCGCTCATCGAAGGCCGTCCGGCCGCCAGGGCGTATATGAACGCATTGCGCAGTTCCGGGTTCGTCCAGGACCTGCTTCGGTGCAATCTGGACCTGGAATGGGCGGCGACGCGCATGGTCAGCGACGACCCGGGAAAGGGGCTCGGACGGGCCGCGCCGGAAAAGTTTCTGACCCGCCAGCTGGCGGACATCATCGGCGAACCCGCTGCATCGTTGGACCTCATATCCCCTTATTTCGTCCTGAGGGACGCCGTCGTGAGGGCGTTCACGTCATGGGCCGCCCGGGGAGTGAAAATCAGGGTGCTCACGAATTCCCTGGAAGCCACCGATGTGGCCCTCGTGCACGCCGGTTACGCGAAAAAACGCAGGAGGCTGCTTCGGGCCGGCGTCACCCTCTACGAAATGCAGCGCCTGTCCCCGTATTTCGTGAAGATCCGGAGGCCCGGGCGGATGGGCGGTTCGGGCGCAAGCCTCCACGCGAAAACCTTCTCGGTGGACCGGTCGCGCGCATTCATCGGTTCGTTCAATTTCGATCCGCGCTCGGCGGCGCTGAACACCGAGTCGGGATTCATCATCGAGAGCCCGTCGCTGGCGCAGCGGGTCGATGCCGTGTTCAACGACGTCATTCCCGACAATGCCTATGAGGTGCGCCTGTCCGACGCCGGGAAGCTGTACTGGCTGGAGCGGCGTTCAGGGGAGGAAATACGCCATGATACGGAACCCGGCACGGGTATCGGCAAGCGCGCCGCCGTGGCCGTGTTGTCGGCCCTGCCCATCGAGTGGCTCCTGTGATCGGAGCGAAAGGGATCGAAACGCCCATGACGGGGGAAGGGGACCGGCTGGAAATCATCTACTGCGCCGAATCGGGATTTCGGTCCTTCGCCGCCGGCCTGGCGGAGCGGATCGAAAGGAGGTTCGGGCTCGTCGCGGATCTCGTGGAAGGACACGACGGCATCTGGGAGGTCCGGATGAACGGGAGGGTCGTCCACTCCAATCGAAGGGCCTGCGGCGCCATGGTTTCCGGCGACCGGATCCTCCGGGAAATCGCCAGGCGCAGGTCCGCCCCGGCCGCACTGCCCGTTTCCCGGTCGACGGCGGGGGCGTCCCGGGAACACCCGCCTCCGGAGGGGATTCCGAAGGGGCGGGAGAAATGACGGATGAAACCGGATTTGAACCTGAAAAAGAAAGCACGGAATACGGGAGAATTGCATTGAAAGGTCTGAAGCGTACCACATCGGTCACACTGAGAACGACCGCCTTCCTGGCGGCCGTCATCCTCCTTGCCGTCGTTGGAGCGGCGTCGCCCTCGCGGGCGGACGGGGTTCAATACGTCACGCTTTTGTATACGGGGGATTTGAAGGGGGATGTCCTTTCCCGAAAGGGGTGAGGCGGCCGACCTTCGGGCGGTCTTGCTCGAAATGCGGGATTGGTGAACAAACTGCGCGGGACGGAGGCGAACGTCGTCCTCCTCGACTGCGGGGACTTTTCCTCCGACTGGGGGTACGGCCAGGAGATCGCCGCCGAGGCGACCCTCAAGGCGATGAACGGGATGGGGTACGCCGCCGCCGCCCTGGGGCCCCTGGATCTGGCCCTCGGGCCGGAAAGCCTGGCGGGACTGCTGAAAAACGTCGCCTTTCCCGTCGTCACCTCCAACCTGGTGAACGGAGAAACGGGCCGGCCGTTCGGAACGGGCCAGGCCGTTTTCGAGCGGGGAGGGGTCCGGATCGGCGTGGTCGGTGTGCTTCCGGGGGATGAGGTGAAGGAGACCGCCCCTGCCTTCCTGGAGAAGGGACTCTTCAGGATTCTTCCCATGGAGGAGGCGGTCCGGAAGGCCGTGGGGGAGATCCGCCCCAAGGCGGACGTCCTCATCCTGCTTTCCCAGGGAACCTTCGAGGAAACCTGCCGTCTCGTGGAGAAGGTTTCCGGCATCGACCTCGCCGTCTCCGCCGGCGTGGGAAAGGCGGTTCCGGGAGCCCCCGTCCCGAAGACGCCGGTTGTCACATCCCCCGAGCGGGGAAACGAACTGGGTTTTGTCCGATTCAAGGTCCGCAAGGGCAGGGCGATGCTGCTGGAGAAAAGGATGATCGGCCTCGGCTGCTATGATCCCGACATTCCCGAGGACGAAACCGTGGCCTCCTTCTTCGGCGACGAATTCAAGATAAAAATGGCCAAGGCCCGGCGGGAGCGTTTCGGGCGGCGGGAACGGCGTGAACCGATCATGGGGAAGGAACCGTCGCGGCCCGCGCTCCCGGCGGAGACGTTGAAGAAGGGCGAAGGAACGGGACCCGTGTTGCCCGGGACCGTTCCCGTCCCCGGGAAAAAGCCGTGAAAGTCCCGCGGATGCGCGGATGACGCTTGCGGCGTCGTTCCGGCGAAGAACTTGAAAAAACTCTTGACATGGAAAAACTTTTCGTTTAATCTCCACAGAAATAGTGGAGAATCATTCCATGCTGCAGATATCCACGAAAGGAAGATACGGCGTCCGGTTGATGATCGATCTGGCCTCCCGATACGGGGAGGGACCGGTTCTTCTCCGTGAGATCGCCGGCCGCCAGGGGATATCGGAGAAATATCTCTGGAACCTGGTGTCGCCGCTGAAGAACGCCGGCCTGGTCGTATCGTTCCGTGGGGCCCACGGCGGGTACAGCCTGGCGAAGCCGCCCTCGAAGATCAACCTGGGCGAAATCATGCGCCTTCTCGAGGGGCCTCTCTGCCTTGTCGGCTGTGTCGAGAAGCCCTCGGAATGCGGGCGGTCCACCATGTGTATCACCCGCGATGTCTGGGAGGAGGTCTCCCGAAGGATTTCGAAGACGCTCGAGTCCATAACCCTGGCGGAGATGGTGAGGAAGCACCGGACGAGGGAAACGGAAGTTTCTATGGAAGGAAAACAGTGAGAGGTCGCCCGTGAAAGTCCCCCATGGTTTCGTCATGACAATGTGTTGCTTCATGTGCCGGGGAAAAGCCCGCCGGCAGGGGGGAGGCTTGGTCTGACGATTGGTTCCGTGGATCCGAAGAAACCCGCCCGCCGAAGAGGAGAGCGGGTTTTTTATTTCCGGCGTTGTCATCGGCAAGTCAGGATTGCTGCACGGAAGACGAACATTACGGGAGATGCGTCCATGAAAGAAAGAAGACTGGACACCACCGTTCTCCACGCGGGCCAGGAAGCCCCGGATCCGGCGACGGGGGCCCGTGCGGTCCCCATCTATCAGACGAGTTCCTACGTCTTCCGGGACACGGAACAGGCGGCGCGCCTTTTCAACCTTCAGGAATTCGGGAACATCTACACAAGGATCATGAACCCGACGACGGATGTCTTCGAGAGGCGCATCGCCGCCGTCGAAGGGGGAACGGGAGCCCTTGCGGTGGCTTCCGGCCAGGCGGCCGTCACCTACGCCGTTCTCAACGTCACCGGCCCGGGGGACGAGATCCTCTCGGCGAACAACCTCTACGGCGGGACCTATCAGCTTTTCCGCAACATCCTGCCGAAACTGGGACGGACGGTGCGGTTCGCCGATTCGGGGCGGCCGGAGGATTTCCGGAAGGCCGTCACGAAAAGAACGAAGGCCCTTTACGCAGAAACCATCGGGAACCCCAAGCTCGACGTTCCCGATTTCGAGATCCTGGCGGGGATCGCCCATGACGCCGGAATCCCCTTCATCGTGGACAACACCGTGGGGATCGGTCTGGTCCGGCCCATCGACCACGGGGCGGACATCCTTGTCGCCTCGGCCACCAAGTTCATCGGCGGCCATGGGACCTCCATCGGCGGCGTCCTCGTCGATTCGGGAAAATTCGACTGGGGGAACGGAAAATTTCCGGAGTTCACCGAACCCGACCCGGCGTATCACGGCCTCGTCTTCAGGGACGCCTTCGGGGACGTTCCCGGCATGGGGAACGTCGCCTTCATCGTCAAGGCCCGGGTCCAGTGGCTCCGGGACACGGGGGCCTGTCTGAGCCCCTTCAACGCCTTTCTCTTCCTCCAGGGTCTCGAGACCCTGACGCTGCGGCAGCGGAAACACTCGGAGAACGCCCTGGCGGTGGCACGCTTCCTCGGGAACCATCCCCTGGCCGCCTGGGTGCGCTATCCCGGGCTCCCGGACCACCCGAGCCACGGAACGGCCCGGAAGTATCTGAAGAACGGGTTCGGCGCCCTGGTGGGGTTCGGCATCCGGGGCGGTTTCGACTCGGGAAGACGGTTCATCGAATCGGTCCGGCTTCTTTCCCACCTCGCCAACATCGGCGACGCCAAGAGCCTGGTCATCCATCCGGCCTCGACGACCCACCGGCAGCTGACCCGGGAGGAACAGGAGGCCACCGGGGTGACGGAGGATTTCATACGCCTTTCCATCGGACTCGAAGCGGTGGAGGACATCCTGGAGGATATCGACCAGGCCCTCCGGAAGGCCGTCCATCCGGACGGAACGGGGGACGCGAATCCCCGGGGAGGAAACGGAGAATCGTGAAACGGAGTTTTACGTCGTTCCCGCGGCCGGGATTTTCGGCACGGGAACCGGTCATCGTCATGGAGAACGATCATGAAAATATACGAAGACATCACTGAGACCGTCGGCGGAACCCCTCTTGTCCGGCTGAAGCGGATGACGGAAGGGAGCCGGGCGGAGGTGGCCGCCAAGCTGGAGTCCTTCAACCCTCTTTCGAGCGTCAAGGACCGCATCGGCGTCGCCATGATCGACGACGGGGAAAGCCGGGGGCTTCTGAAAAAGGGATCGGTGATCGTGGAGCCCACGAGCGGAAACACCGGCATCGCCCTTGCCTTCACGGCGGCGGCGAGAGGCTACCGGCTCATCCTGACCATGCCCGACACCATGAGCCGGGAGCGGCGTCAGTTGCTCGGGATCCTGGGGGCGGAAGTGGTCCTGACGCCCGGCGCGGAGGGCATGACGGGGGCGGTGCGGAAGGCGGAGGCGCTGGCGGCGTCCATCCCCGGCGCGTTCATGCCCCAGCAGTTCAAGAATCCGGCCAACCCGGAAATCCACCGGAAAACGACGGCCGAGGAGATCTGGAGGGACACCGACGGCATCGTGGACATCGTGGTCGCCGGCGTGGGTACCGGGGGGACGGTCACGGGCATCGCCGAGGTCCTGAAGGGGCGAAAACCGTCCGTCCGCGCCGTGGCCGTGGAGCCCGAGGATTCCCCGGTCCTCTCGGGAGGAAAGGCGGGGCCCCACAAGATCCAGGGCATCGGGGCCGGGTTCGTTCCCGCCGTTCTCAACCGGGACGTGATCGATGAGATCGTCCGGGTGTCGAGTGAAAACGCGGGCGTCACCGCCAGGCGCCTGGCGAGGGAGGAGGGCATCCTGGCCGGCATCTCCGGCGGCGCCGCCCTGTGGGCCGCCCTGGAAGTGGCGGGGCGGGAGGACAATGCGGGAAAACTCGTCGTCGTCATCCTCCCCGACACGGGGGAACGCTACCTTTCCACCTGGCTTTTCCGGAACGGACTGGCGGAAGAAACGGGATGAAACGATCGGGATGATCGGGAGAGAGGGTATGGGCACATCGGAAGCGCGGAATTGCTCGCTTGAGCCCGCCTTCAGCTGTTCGAGTGAAAAATGATTCAGGTGTTTTCCGGCGGATATCCCACCGGGAAAAAACAAATACCCCGAAATGAAAAAAGTCGTATCGCCGCGTGATATCGGGATCCGAAAAGCAAGGCCCGGGGATAAACGGACGGGGCTTTTCGACGCCGAGGATTTTCCCTTCCGGTGGTCCCTGAGGGAAAAAGACAGATCAGGGGGAAGCATCGTTATGGCGGAATTTTCCGGGATGAAGCGGTAAAGGCTTCACATTGCCCGTGGATTGTGTTAGCCAGTTGCTTGATCGATCCGAGCGCAGGGGAACGTTTTTCACCCCTCCATCAAAAAAGGAGGAATCATCATGAGAAAGATCCATTTTTTCGGAGCGGCCCTGTTCTCTTTTTTTTGTTTCTTCTTGTTGACGGCGATTCCTCCGGCCCAGGGGGCGCCCGTCGTCCTCAGTGAAGTGGGGTCCCTCGACACGGCGGGAACCGCGGAGGCCGTGGCGGTTTCGGGAAATTACGCCTATGTGGCCGATGGTTATTCGGGACTGCGGATCATTGATGTGAGCAATCCCGCGTCTCCCTCCGAAACGGGTTATTACAACACGACAGGATACGCTTTTGATGTTGCGGTTTCGGGAAATTACGCCTACGTTGCCGACGGCTCCAAGGGACTTCGGATCATCAACGTCGCCAATCCCGCCGCCCCTTCCGAATCGGGTTTCTACGACACCCCCGGCAGCGCCCGGGGAATCGCCCTTGCGGAGAACCTCGCCTGCATCGCCGACAGCGACGGCGGTCTTCAGATCATCAACATCGCTTCGCCGGGATCTCCCTACCTGGTAGGAAGTCTGCCGACGCCGGGCAGCGCATACGGCGTGGCCCTGTCGTCCATTTACGCCTTCGTGGCGGATGCGACAGGCGGGTTGACCATCGTCAACATTTCCAATCCCGCCTCGCCCGTTCAGACCGGCAATTTCAACACCAGCGGCCAGGCTTATGCCGCGGGCCTCTATAACCAGTATGTCTGTGTCGCCGATTACAGCGAGGGATTGCGGGTCATCGACGTGTCCACCCCCTCCGCGCCCGTGGAAGCGGGTTTCTACAATCCCGCCGTCGTGAAATATTACCGCGACGTGGCGATCCTGGGACGGTTTGCCCTGATCGCAAGCGATGCAAACTCCGAGGGCGGGACCAACGGCCTCAGGGTCATCGATCTTTCCGATCCGGCCCTGCCGGAGGAAGCGGGATACTGCGACACCGCCGGAGACCCGAGAGGCGTCACCGTTCAGGGGAAGTACGCCTATCTTGCCGAGTATACGAGAGGTCTCAGGATCATCGACATCTCCCCGGTTCTGGTGAATTACGTTTATTATGTGCCCTATTACACCGGCGACCCCGAATACTGGACGGGGCTCGGGATCCGGAACGAAAGCGCCGAGGAAGCGGCCAATGTTTCCGTGGTGGTCCGGGAATCGGACGGTACGGAGATCAGTACCGATTACCTGACCCCGATTCCGGCCCGGGGACAGAACGCTTTCATGGTCGCACCCGGGACGGCCAGGGAAGGATGGTTCCAGCTGAACGCGAACCAGCCCCTGGCGGGGGTGTGTTTCGTTGCCTTGTACGACGAGCCTACGCTCATGTTCGACATCCCCTTCGTGAACGAACTGTCTGAAGTTCTTTATCTGCCCCACGTGGCCCAGAACGACACCTGGGACACGACCCTCATGATCTGCAATCCGGGAAGCACCGCGGCCCAGGTGACCCTCACCTTTGTCCAGGACAGCGGGGAAGCGCTCACGCCCTTCGTGGTATCGATTCCGGCAAGGGGAAGCGGCAAGTACGAGGTGGCGGCCTTGACTCAGGGAACCGGGTATGCCAAGGGAAGCGTGGAAATCTCCGCAGACCAGGGGGTGGCCGCCTTCGCCCTCTATCGAAACACGAAAGCGCCGAACAACGGCTCCAGTTACGCAGGGATCACGGCGGTAAAGCCCCAACGCTGATTGAAAGCGAAGAAGGGAAAAAAGGCCGCTTTTCCTGATCCGTCCGGTTTCGGTCCATGCCCGTCCGGAGGGCCGGATCGATCCGTACCCGCGTCATCGAAGACGAGATCGAATCCCGGCATCAATCAGTACCGATGCTTCAGGTCTCCATCCACGGTACCCCTGACGCATTCCCTTTCCTCCGCGAAGTCGAATCCGGTCCAGATGCCGATGGATTTCAGGATACTTTCCTGCGGATGATATCGTTTGAAGATCTCGAAGTAATAGGCCGCTTCCTTGCTGTTTATGACGGCGTGAGGGTGTTCGCGTTTGACCCGCTCGTATTTTTCGTCACTCATTTCCGCGTCGGCAAGTTTCTCGCCGAGACTCTCGCAGCCGGCGCCCTGGGTGTATTGAACCTTGTACCTCCATAGGATTTCCTCGGGCAGATAATCCGTGCCTTCAAAAGCCTTCCGGAGAATCCATTTCTCGATCTTTTCGCCGTTGTGCTCCCGTATTTTAAGTTCGGGCGGTATCTTCATGGCGAGATCGATCATGGCAACGTCCAGAAAGGGAACCCTGAGCTCGAGGCTGAAGAGCATGCCCATGCGGTCCGCCCGCTGGAGGTTGATATTGTGAAGACCGGCAATCAATCTACGGGCCTCGACATTGACCGTGTCGAGAGGAAAATTCTTCATGTAATGATAACCGGCGAACACCTCGTCGGCGCCCTCGCCGGTGAGAACGACGGTCACGTGCTCGGCCGCCAGTTTGCAGGTGAAGTAGCAGGGAACGGCACACCGCACGAGGGACGGATCGTAACTCTCCAGCTTTTTGATTACCACGGGCAGTGCATCGTAATATTCTTCCTCGGTAAAAATGAGTTCGTGATGGTCGGACCCGATATGGCCGGCGGCGATCCGGGCCGCTTTGATGTCGTCGCTCACATCTCCTCCCGAATCCTCCATGCCGACGGCAAAGGTGTGGAGACGGGGAATCTCGTCCGCCGCTATGGCGGCAATGATGCTGCTGTCGAGACCGCCGCTGCAAAAGGCCCCGACCGGAACCGTCGGATCGGCAAGCAGCCGTTTCTTGACGGCATGGATAAACGTCTCCCGAATCAAGCGACAGGCTTCCCGGCAGTCGGTAATCGGGGAATCCTGAATTTCGGGAACATGGTAGTATTCGACGAATCCATCCTCCGGGGTGTAATAGTGCCCCGCCGGGAATTCATGGACATCGTCCACGCCGGCAAGACTCATGGCTCCCAGCTCGGAGCTGAAATACAGATGGTCCCGGTGGTAACCGTAGTACAGAGGCTTGATGCCGACAGGATCCCGGGCCAGCATGAAATGGTCGTCATCGAAAAGGGCGAAGGAGAACATGCCGTCCAGATCGGCGACACAGTCCGGACCTTTTTCCTGGAACAGGTGCAGGATGACTTCCGTGTCCGAATTCGTCTGAAAAGGATACTTGCGCGACAGGGGCTCTCTGAGTTTCCTGAAATTGTAAATCTCGCCGTTACAGATGATTCCCTTCCTTCCGTCCTGCGTCAGAATGGGCTGATGCCCCCCGGCGACATCGACAATAGACAGTCGCGTATGACCCAGCACCATTTGCCCGCGGCTGTGAACGCCTCTGTCGTTCGGTCCTCGATGGCCGAGCGCATCCAGCATTTTTGAAATGGTCGTTTCATCTCTGACGCCAAAGCATCCTGCCAAACCGCACATGATTTTCTCCTTTTATGACTCGATGATTGTGCAAAGGATCGTTTCCCGTCGCAATGATCCATATGGTTCCGAGCAATAAACATACCATTCGAAATACTTTTGTTGAAATAATTATATTTCATATGATTTGTATTGAAATCTGTTGATGCATCCATCCGGGAATCTCACGTTTCCGTAGGATCAAGCATGCGATTCAACGCATTTGTAGAGAACAATGCATGCGGAACAGGCTGAAGTCGTAACCGCTCAACGTTGTGCAAGATGCCGGTGAGTTCCCTTTGCGGAAACAGCCTGTGTGACGGGCTGTCCGGTGCCGGCGCCAATGCCGAAAAAAACCCTGACAACAACAATGCCGTACCACGGCCAGTTTCAATCCACGCGCCCGCACGGGGTGCGACAGGGTGATTTCCCCATCCCGTCTGGAATTCAGAGGAGTTGCGAATTGACCGTCTGCAAATCGCAGGCTGGATTTTCTTATTGCGATGCAAAGAATGCTAACGGGAATACTTGTGTCTCATATCCGTGAAGCCTTGAGATGCTTATCTTTTTTAACTTGGCAGCATTTCATGACACATTGCCGGCGAGGGACGGGCGCGCTAATGACCTGTCATCGGATATAGATCCGGGAAAAGATATCCTGCGACCGAAGCGGGGAACCCGAACCGCACCGGTCCTTTCGGGGTGTTCGATACCAGGAGTCCCTCCCGCAAGAGCTGTCCCAGAAGGATTCTGCCTGTCCTCTCGGCCATTCCCGAGCAGCGGATCACGCCTCCCCTGGACACTTCCCCGCGCAGGAGCACATCCTGGAGCATGTATGCGGCCTCTTTTTTCAGAGGAGGCGACGCTGGCAGGGGGGAGACTATTGATTGCTCCTTCCTGAGGTTCACGTAGCCCCGGATCCTGTCGAGAAGACCATCCAGGGCAAGCATCCTGCCCATGTAGTCGATTTGATCCAGGCAGACTTCGAAGAAAAATTCGCAGAAATGCGTCAACCCTTTTTGTGAAAGATTGCCTCGGCCGTTCAGATCGCCGTGACGCGGGGCATCCGCTTGAACGAGGGCGGAAGTGTATCCGCGCTTCTGCCGTGCGATGCCGCGGCTGATGTTCCATAATCCGTACCCCGCGAGGGGCAGCTTCATGAACCATGCGTCCGTGTGAAGGCGCGCTACGCGTCCGTTTCCGTCCAGGAAAGGGTGAATCCAGGTAAGGCGGTGATGGGCCGCCGGTGCGGCCACGAGAGGATCGATCCCATGGAATGATGCAGGGTGATAAAAGGACGCAAACCGATCGAGAAATTGAAGGAGGACGTTTTCGCCGGGGCCGATGTGCCGCCCGACTACAACCGTCCTGTGCCGGATCTCGCCCGGAATGACCTCGATTTCTTCTCCCGTCTCCTCGTTTCTTACACGTCGCAGTTCGGAGGGAAGCTGTTCAAAGAAGATCCGGTGCAGCCATTTCAGGAATTCAGGGCTGGATATATTTGCGGTGGGGTCCGCCTCCAGCCGTTCTTCAATCATACGCTGGCATTCGATGTGCGCAAGACTTTCCATCTGCAGACTTCTTTTCGCCAGGTCGTTCGAATAATCCTTGCGCATGGCCCGCTCGATGTCAACCGGATGCGTGCTGTGTCCTTCTATGAGATTTGAGTAATAGCTGTTGGTGATGCGCAGGAATTCTGTAATCGATTTCTTCGTGATCGGATGAAGACGGCCTTCAAGGATTGCGGATCGGCTTAGAATCTCACGGGCAATATCGACAAGCTTGGGCGACAAAGAAGGGTAGAGAGGCTCCATTTGCGAAACATGTTCCCACATATTCATTGCCGATCTTTATGCCGATAATTAGCTGTTCATAACAGTATAAATATATATTGATATTGTCAAGATGTTTATACATTTTCAACCGTATTGTTGCCGATTATTCTGCCGACGGTGATCGAGCTGCCTGCTGATGACTTGCCTGCCCCGCAAACATGGAATGAACCGGAACCATGATGCCAATCCATTGGGTCCCGTTTTTGGAAGCTTATCCCGCCCGGCTTCTCTCCCGGCGGGGGATCGTCCAATTACGCCCTTGTCTCCGGAGTTCTTCCTGTTTCCTGCATTCATTCCTGCAGCCGCGGTTCGGTGATTTCGCCGGCGGAACCCTTTCGTACATCGCGGAATCGGGAAGCGTCGGAGATTACATCAATTCCATATCGTCACTGAGCACGCGCAAAATCCTTGAAATCTATCCCGGTCACGGGGACATTTCGACAAGTCCCGAGGAGGACATGGAAAAGGCGGTTTTCAATGCGAAGGCGTTCCTTCAGAGCGAAGACGCCGTCAAGGTGGCCCGTTTCAAAGAGGCCGATACGGCGGGGGCCGGCGGCGGAGAAAGGGTTTGAAAAGACGCCGCCTGCGACTTCCCGTGGAGGGGCTCCCGGGATCGCCGGTTTCGGGTCGCCGTTTCCCCGCCGGAGGGCACTCCTTCAAAAACGATTTCGGTGGATCCGTTTTCACCGCCCGTTCCTCCATGCCACGTGAAAATCGGCCCCGTCGCGCGGCATCCCGCCAGGGTGTCAAAGACCCTGTTCCGGAAATTCAGAATCCCGTCCGTTGAAACGCATCCCGCCCGTCGCAGACAATCTACATAATTGAATGCGCCGCTACCGACATTATTGTGCAGGTCCACAAAAGTGTCCGGTGTACGGCATGCCCGGGAGGCCGCTTCCGGAGGAGGAATTTATTTTTTTAACATTGAATTCCTCCGTTCTTACGGGCGGCTGTCGTTCGCAATACGTTTCGGCCTTTGGATCTGGCACGTTCCTTGGACTATGCGCTTTCAAACGGAGAGGAACGGAGACGGACGATGGCGATGACGGGAGATATGTGGAACGGGTCGGGAGGCGCCGGCGGCCGGAGGCAGCCCGGCGGGGGGGCATTCCATGAAGGCAGCCTCTCTCATGTTCTTGATACCGCCGGGATTCAGCCCGGCTGAAAGGGGTTTCGTCGGGGCGATGATCGCCGACGGCATTTCACAGGAGGCGAGAGAATGGATGAGGCAATGGGTCAACTGATCAAGACGCCGCGCGAGGAAAACTGGCAGACGGGAAACACCTTCGCCGGCCCGTTGAGGAATCTCCTCGACAGGGACGTTGAGAACACCGCCCAGGAGAGACGCTGTTACGACATGTGCGTCTGTCCTCCCTGTTCCTGTTCGGGAACGCTCAGCATGATCAATAAAACGGTGATTCTGTTCAACAGCCCCCCCGGCTGCGGAGAGGAGGGCATGATCTCCTGGCGGACGTTCCACATGCAGAGCTGGCAGCAGATGGGCCTGAAAAGCCAGCCCGAGTGGTACACGACGGTCGTGGTGCACAACAACATGGGGCAGAAGGAGATCGTTTTCGGCGGCGGGGACAACATGCACCGGTCCGTCCACTGCGCCTATGAACGGTACAAGCCCAAAATGATCGTTATCCTGAACACGTGCCCTCCCGCCATCATCGGTGACGACCTGGAAGGCGTGGGGACGCTTCTGAAGAAGGAATTCAAGGACAGGTGCCACATCATACCGATCAGAAGCGAAGGAATCAGCACGCCCATCTGGAGCAATGCGTGGGATCTCAGCCTCATTTCCCTGATGGACAACGTCATGAAGCCCCCCGAACGGAGGGTCTCGAACAAGATCAACATATTTTCCAACTTCACCTATTTTTACGACGACTGGCAGGAACTGGCGAGAATGGTCCGGGCGATCGGCCTGGAACCTTCGGGACGTTTCGGAAGCCTGCCGGGTTACAGCGAGGTGGAGGACATCGAAAACATGGCGGATGCCGCCTGCAATGCCGCCGTATGCTCCAATTATGCGCGCTCGGCCTTTGACAGGATGGAAAAGGAGTACGGCATCCCCTTCGTGGAGTTTCCGAGCCAGGCGATGGGCATCGAGATGAGCGAGGAGTGGCTGACGGCGGTCGCTTCCGTATTCGGTCTGGAGAAGAAGGCCGCCTCCTTCATCGGCAGGGAGAAAGATCAATTACGGGGATCCATAAAAGATTTCGCTTCCGGCCTCAAGGGCAAGAGAATCCTGGTAAGCGGCGGAATCGCGAGAGCGATACCGAACGCCTTCATGTGCCATCATCTGGGCATGGAGATCGCCGCGATCAACCTTTTTCACTACGATCACAGAAACGATCGGGAACTGGAGAAACTCGCCGATCTGATCGGCGGCGACGTCCCCGTGCTGGTGGGTATGCAATTGTACGAGGACATGCAGCTTCTGCGCGAGCTCAAACCGGACATATACCTCGTCGATCCCCACTATGCCGGGATCGGCGCACGGATGGGAGTCCCGACGGTAAGCAATCATTTTTCGAACAGGGGCTCCTACGTGGGGTTCAGGGGCGCCTTCAATCTCGCAAAGTCTCTGGCCATGGCGCTCGCTCGAAAGGATTTCTTCGCGAAATTCTCGGGGCTGGGAGAGTGCAAGTACAGGGGAACGGAGTTCTTCCCCTGGAACGAGCCTTATTACGGAATGCTGAAATCCGGCGTTTATCACGGCGGCAAGCGCCGATGCGGATGCTGAATCAAGGAGCGGCCATGGAAACGACAGCGACAGCGACTCAGGAAAGACCGTGCGTGCGGGAGGTCACTACGTCCTGTTCCGCACTGGGAGCAAATTATTTCGCGTTCGGAGTCGAGGATGCCATATCCGTTCCGAACACGGGCCAGGGGTGTCTTTTTACCCTCATTCACGGATTGAAAGCGAAAGGGAACAAGGATTTCGGTCCCGTCTGCGGCACGGGGCTGTGCAACAGGGAGGTGGTTTACGGAGGCCAGAGCAGGCTGGAGGAAACCATCTTCGCCGCCGAAACCATGCACGATCCCAATCTCATCTACGTGGCCGACGGCTGTGTCCCGGCCATCATCGGCGATGACAACGTCGGGGTCATCCAGTCCATCAGGGGAAGGTTGAAGAAAGCGAAAGTCGTCTACGTGGACACGACCGGTTTTGACGGGGACCTCGTTTACGGGTTCAACAAAGCGGCCCTGGCGACGGTGAACCAGGTCATGGATCCGCCCCGGGAGAAACTGGACCGTACGGTCAACATCATGGGGATTGCGTACTGGTATGACTCCTTCTTTGAAGGCAACGCCCGGGAAATGGCCAGGCTGATGGATCTGATCGGATTGAACGTGAACTGCGTGTTCGGCTGCGGCTGCACGCGACGGCAGATCGAGGACATGCCCGAGGCCGCCCTGAACGTGGTCGTGTCGGACTATATCAATGTGGATGCGGCCGAACGGATGGAGGAAAAATTCGGCGTTCCTTTCGTGTACGCAAGAAGAGGGACTCCCGTCGGATTGGAGGCGACGGAGGAATTTCTCCTGGAAGTGGCAAGGAAGACGGCGCTGAACCTCAAGGAAGTCGAGGGAAAAATAGCGAAAGAGAAGAAAAGGATCATGGAGAAGGTATCCATCGGCCTCGATTACTGGTTTGAAAGAATCGGCAGGCATAAAGTGGCCATCGTCGCCGACTCGGGCCGGGCGATCGGCCTGTACCGTTTCCTGGTGAACGACCTGCAACTGGAACCGGCGTTTGTGGCCATGACGACCATGGGCGTCGAATCGAGAAGCATTCTGGATGAGATCATTTCCCGGAACGGAATCGGCTGGCGGCCTCCCGTCCTGGAAATGCCCGATGGATACGATATCCGGAACATGGCCGATCGTACGAAGCCCACCCTGATGCTGGGCAGGACGCCGGAAAGGGAATGGTGCCTGAACCATGGAGCCAATTACCTTCCCATCACGCACCCGGTTCTGGACAGCATCGAAATCCTGGGAAGAACGGACATCGGGTTCAACGGCATGAGAACGTATCTCCATGAAATGGTGAACGTGCTTCTCAAATAAGTCTGGAAGAAGGGACAAATCATGAGACAGATCGCGATTTACGGAAAAGGGGGAATCGGCAAGTCAACGATTTCATCGAACCTGGCTGCCTCGATCGCCGGGGAAGGCGTCAAGGTCGCCCTGATCGGATGCGATCCCAAGGGCGATTCCACGCGGAACCTGATGAGGGGAAGGAAGATTCCGGCGGTGCTGGACATTCTGAGGAAAAGCGGGAGCACGAAGAACATCGAGAAGGATTCCATCATCTTCAACGGCTTCGCCGATGTGACCTGCGTCGAGTCGGGGGGGCCGGAGCCCGGGATCGGGTGCGCGGGCAGGGGTGTCATCGAGGCGCTTTCCACCATCAGCTCCTTCGGTTTCTATAACGACGGTTTCGACATCGTTCTTTACGACGTTCTCGGCGATGTGGTGTGCGGCGGATTCGCGACCCCCATCAGGCAGGGGTTCGCCCAGGAAATCTACATCGTGGTCAGCGGGGAATACATGTCCCTTTACGCGGCGAACAACATCTGCCGGGGTGTGAAGGTCTTTGCCGACAGGGGCGTGAAAACGCACGTGGCCGGGTTCATCCTGAATTCGAGAAACGTGCCCCGGGAGCGCGAGCTCGCCGAGATCGTAGCGGAAGCGATAGGCACCCGGATCATCGGAATCATCCCGCGGGACAACACCATCGGAAATTGCGAACGCCAGGGGATGACCACGATAGAGAACGCCACCGGGTCCGACATCGAGAAGACGTTCCGGGAACTGGCGAGGTCCATCATAAACAACAAGAGACTGGTCGTTCCGACGCCGCTTTCCAACGACGATCTGGAAAGCCTGCTGATGAATTTTCAACTCGAGGAATGCGCAAAAGGGTAATCGAAATGCTTCAAATCTGGGAAGTGAGCAAGGACTATCAACTGAACGGCAGGAAAGTCAGAATACTGGATGACGTGTCTCTCAAGGTGGAGGACGGCAGGTTTCTGGCCATCCTGGGCGCCAGCGGATGCGGGAAAACCACCTTGCTCAGGATCGTGGCCGGCCTGGAGGAAGCCAATGAGGGCAAGGTTTTTTTCCGGGGGGAGGAGATCACGAAACCCAGCGCCCAGTGGGGCATGGTTTTCCAGGATCATGCTTTGTTCCCATGGCGCAACGTTCAGGAGAACGTCGAACTCGGCCTTGAAATCAAAGGGTTGAAAAAGACGGAGCGGCGGGAGCTTGCCGTGAAGTATCTGACGCTCGTCGGGTTGTCCGACCATCTGACGAAACTGCCGAACGAGTTGAGCGGGGGCATGAAACACCGGGTCGCCCTTGCCCGGACCCTGGCATCGAACCCGTCGATGTTTCTGATGGACGAACCCTTTGCGGCCCTCGACACGCAAACGAAAAAGGAGTTGCAGCGGGAACTGCTGCAGATCTGGTCGATTGAAAAAAAAATGGTTCTTTTTGTCACCCACGACGTCGAAGAGGCCGCCTTCCTGGCGGACATGATCTGCGTCCTGTCCTCCTGTCCGGGGAGGGTGAAGGAAGTCGTTGTCAATCACCTTCCCCGGAATGAGGACTGTTCCAGAAGCAAGGGAAAGGAATTCTACGAGTTGAAGGAGCGGCTGCTCTCTTTGATCGACAAGGGGTGGTAGCGGTCCTTTCGGGAGAGGTCCGTTCAATCCGTCGAACATCTGCGGTTCCGGTGTCTTCATGCCGGTTTTCACGAAAGCGAGGCGACCAGATGTCTGAACACGAAAAAGGAAGAAACGCGGAAGGGCGCCAACCGACGGCGTCGCCGGGGAAAGCGGATGCCGCCGGCGGGGATCTCTCACGGGCGGGGTATACCCGGAAGGATTTCCTGAGAATCTGCGGCAGGGCGGGATTGGCCGTGACGGCGTTGACCGTCGGCACGATGTGCGGCAGCCTGTCTCCGGGACACTCCTTCGCCGAGGGGAAAGAGGACGTTCTCAGGATCGGGTACATCCCCATCACCGATGCGACGCCCCTTCTCATCGCCTATGCGAAGGGTTTCTACGCCGAGGAAGGGATTGAAGCGGAACGGCCCGTTCTGATCAGGGGCTGGTCCACGTTGTCCGAGGCGTTCATGTCGAAAAAATTCAACTTCACCCACCTGCTTCTGCCCATTCCCGTCTACATGCGCTACAGCCTCGACTTCCCCGTCAAGGTCGTTGCCTGGGACCACTTGAACAACTCGGCGATCACCGTCGGGGAAAAGAGCGGAATCAATTCCCTTCGGGATCTGGGCGGTAAACGCATCGCCATTCCCTACTGGTATTCGATGCACAACATCATCCTTCAACTCTGTCTGAAAAAATACGGCATCAGGGTGGTCACCAGGGAAGGAAAAGTTCTCGAAGACGACGAGACCTATCTGTTTACGATGAATCCGCCCGACATGCCCACCGCCATGGCAAGAGGTTCCATCGACGGGTACATCGTTGCCGAACCGTTCAACGCGGCCGGTGAAATCTTCGCGAAGGGCCGGATCATCAGATTCACGGGAGATGTCTGGCAGAACCATCCGTGCTGTGTGGCGGTGATGCGCGAGGAAGACATTCGAATGAACCCGGAATGGTGTCAACGGGTAATCAACGCCGTCGTCAAGGCGGAACTGTGGTCGAAGAACAACATGGGGGAAACGGCTCACATTCTGTCGAAGGAGGGCGACGGCTACCTGCCCCTGCCGGAGAAGGTGATCGCCCGCGCCATGATGAAGTACGATCTCGACACCTACGGAACGGAGAAGGGGACCGGCGCCATCACCCATGCGGACTGGCCGGTTTCGAGAATAGGGTTCCAGCCGTACCAGTTCAAATCCAATACCGTAAAGGTTGTGGAATATCTGAAGGAAACGGTCATGGAAGGGGATGTGTCCTTCCTGGACAAGGTTTCTCCCGAGTTCGTGAGCGAGGACCTGATGAATTATGAAATGGTGACGAAGGCAATTCTGAAGGCCGGGGGGATGAAACGCTTTGACGGAATCGAACGGGATGACGCCCTGTTTACAAGAGACGAAATCATATCCGTCTGAGAAAGACAACGTGCCGGGGGAGTCGAGCCGTGAAGCATCCTTTGCTGTTGAAAGCGATGGGAGTCGTTATTGCCCTGTTCCTGTGGCAGATCGTTGCCAGTTCACACGTGCTGGGTGACGATTTCGGATCGTCCTTCTCCCCCGTCAATGCCCTGACTTCCCTTTTTCATCTGGCCTTGAGCGGGGATCTGGCCAAACAGGCGGTCCCCAGCCTGAAAAGGATATTCGTCGGGATGACGGCCGCCACCTTCCTGGGAGTGATCGTCGGGATCGTCATAGGCCTGTACGGATCGATTCAATACCTGACATACACGCCCTTTCAGTTCATCCGGATGACATCCCCCCTGGCGTGGATGCCCATCGCCATCATTCTGCTCGGCATCGGGGACAGGCCCGTCTATTTTCTCATCGCCGTCGCCGCCGTCTGGCCCGTCATCATCAACACCTATTCGGGAGTCAAAAGGGTCAGCCGGATATGGATCGAAGTCATCAAGACGCTGGGCGGCAACGACTGGCTGGTTCTCACGAAGGTGATCGTACCCGCCATCATTCCGTATGTCATGACGGGCCTGAAGGTGGCCGTCGGAATCTCCTGGATCATCCTCGTGCCCGCCGAGATGCTGGGAGTGAGTTCCGGCCTGGGTTACTTCATCTTGGATTGCCGCGACAGATTCAGCTACGACGAGATGATGGCCGTCATCCTGGTCATAGGCATGATCGGTCTGATTCTGGATTCTCTGATCGGGATTCTGCAGGACCACTATAACTGGAGTTTGTGAGAGAGGAAATCATGCACGTTACGATGACGAACGGAACGGCGGCTGCGGTGCTGAGCGATCCTGAAGAATCAGGCATCAGCGGGGAAAGAAGGACCGGACATCCATGTTTTGACAGGGCCTCCGTCGAGCATGTGGGACGAATGCATCTGCCGGTGGCGCCGAAGTGCAATATCAAATGCCGTTATTGCGAGCGCCGGTACGGTTGCGTGGATGGGGACGGCCCCGGGTCCGCCGATCGGGTTTTGAGTCCGGAGACGGCGCTCCAGAGGGCAAGGAAGATTCTGGATCGGGACGGAAGCATACGGGCCATCGGCATCGCCGGGCCCGGGGATCCCCTGGCGAACGAGGAAACGATGACGACCCTGCGGCTCATCGGCAGGGAATTCCCGGATTATATCAAGTGCCTGTGCACAAACGGGCTGGCATTGCCGGAAAGGGTGGCGGAACTGAAGGAAGCGGGCCTGAACAACCTTACGGTTACGGTGAATGCCGTGGATCCGCGGATCGGGGCGAAAATCTACGCACACGTGATCCGGGAAAAGAGGATATACCGGGGCGAGGAGGCGGCGGCATTGCTGTGGAGCCGGCAGAAAGAGGGCATCGAAAGAGCCGTCGATTGCGGCTTGCGCGTGAAAGTCAATACGATTCTCATCCCGGGAATCAACGATGAGGGAGTGGCCGACGTGGCCCTTGCCGTGAGCCGTCTGGGGGTGCCCCTGATGAATCTTGTGCCGTTGATCCCCCGCGCGGATTTTTCCCATATTCGTCCCCCGAGCGGACACACGCTGCGAATCATCAGGGCGCGGTTGCAGGAGTTCCTGCCGCAGATGGGCTGGTGCCGCCAATGCAAGGCCGATGCAGTCGGCCTGCTCCATGACTCAGCCCGTTGCCGCACCGGATGCCGTTCGCGCCTGTCGATATGAGTCTTTCCCACGGAGGGATCGGAAGAGGGCCGCGTTGATGGATATATGCCGCATTTTGCGGAACCTATCCGCCGAGATCGCCTTTTTGCGCGTCCGTCCGCCGCACCGGCCGTCGCGCCGTCTCCCTCCGGGGATGCGTTTCCTGTCCGGCCGAAACCGTGCCCTCTTCGAATATCAAACAAATATGTATGGATGAGTTGTCAACGTTACGAATACGGGTGTTTTGCCCTTTTGCCCGGCAGGGCCCGGGCATGCAAACTTCCTCTTCTGTTTTCGGACGGATAGCACCCGTTTCCCCGTCGACGACCGATTGGCACACACATTGCTATCTTGATTTCAGAGACTTGAAAACCTACGGCACTGAAAGGCCTGGCCTCCCGTTCATCCCGAGGTCGAAGAACGCGGGACATGGATGAACTCATACGAAAGAATCAGGAACTCAGCGCCATACTTCACATCAGCCGGGTCCTGACCAGCTCCTTCGATCTGGAGAAGAACCTCCATTCCGTGATGGAGTTTCTCGCCGGGCAACTGGAAATGCAGCACGGGTGCGTCTTTTTGCTCGACCGGATTTCCCGCGAGCTGCGCATCGTGGCCGCCTACGGTTTGACCCAGGGAGAGATTGAGCGGGGAAAATACCGCATCGGAGAAGGCATTGTGGGCCGGGTGATCGAAACCGGACAGCCCATGTTCGTTCCCAACATCGGCGACGAGCCCAAGTTCCTGAACCGCACCGATTCGCGTCCCCGGAAAAGCGGGATCTCCTTTCTATGCCACCCCATCGGACTGGACGGCCACATCATGGGGGTCATCAGCGTGGATCGCATTTATAACGAGGTGCGGGGCAATGTGGACGACGATCTGCGGGTGCTCACGATCGTTGCGTCGTTCATCGCCCAGTTCGTGACGCTGTGGGAGCACCACCAGCGAACCGAGCAGGAATGCGGCCATTTACGCTCCCAACTCAGGGATCGGTTCGACCTTTCGAACATCATCGGAGATTCTCCGGCCTTTCAGCAGGTGCTCAAGCTGGTGCGCAAGGTGGCCGCGACGGATACCACCGTGCTGCTGCTGGGCGAAAGCGGCACCGGAAAAGAGCT
>ENA-ORXD01001308-ORXD01001308.1-sediment-metagenome-genome-assembly--contig:-NODE-1308-length-21493-cov-4.125467_pt1 | contig 21493 bp, 19 predicted proteins | sample MGYA00237862_ERZ511471 | MGnify/ENA metagenome assembly ERZ511471
TTTTATTGCTATGAAAGTTTTGAGGAGTATCGACAAATAAAATATTGGGCAAAAAATCATGTCTCAGTAAGTGATTACAATTATAACTCTGGAGATTCAAGCTCTCTTGATTTGACATACAAAATCCCTGGTCAACGGTCTCGAGAAGAAACTAACAAAATAATAGTTGCTCATTTTAATAAAGAATTTGAGAGGTTTATTAAAGGGAATTTACCTTTTCATAATACCGATGAAGGGCGTGATGAGTGGTTTTCTGAACTCTATAAGAAATACGGGGGAAATGATAATTTTTTTGAAATATTACAAGCGCAAGAAGAGGCAAGGAGAAATTCATTATATGGTCCAAACCCTGGAGCTGTATACTGCCTAATCAGAATAGAAAGGCGTGATTTTCCTGTACTATACGAAATGGAATGCAGCATCATAGCAAACAAAGACCTCATTAATCGAGGTGGTTTAGAGGAAAAACAGCTTGGTTACAGCAGTCCAGAGCTTATTGTGGGAGAACTTAAAAATTCTATTACCACGCAGCTTGAAAAACTAAGTAACACATTGAGAAAAATAAGAAATTGCAAGTAAACGTCAATGCCGAACCATTGCATTCACCAGACGGCAAGAAGCGCGGCGGCGCTAGACGCGGCAAAGTTTGGTGGACGGCGGGTTACCCAAAAGTTAAAGAGCATGATTGAGAGTGTTGCCCACAGTCTGAAAAGCTATCTGCCTTCTCAAGAAATGAAGGTATATCCACCCGTGGGCAGTTGTATTTACTGCGGAAGCACTCATGATTTAACGCTTGAGCACGTCATCCCGTATGGGCTCGGGGGAAATATAAAACTTCCAGAGGCAAGTTGCCGCGAGTGTGCGAAAACAACTAGCAGCTTTGAACGTACTTGCTTAAGGACAATGTATGGTCCATTGCGACTGCTTTACGGGATGCCGAGCCGTAGAAAGAAAAACAGGCCAAGTACCCTTCCACTAAAGATTAAGAGAATTGCTACAGCAGCATGGTCGTACACACAGGTCGAGCAGGAAAAATATCCTTTTCTTATTCTCTTTCCCTATTTTACTGCACCATTGCTATTGGCAAAGCCACCATTGCCTGAAAATCGTGGAGCGGCTACAGATCGTTTCTGGATTCGGGGCGCCTCTCCAACTTATGTATTCAAAGATCTGCTTGAAGAGCTAACAAAAGAATTGATGGTTTACTCAATCATGCCGGAAGCGAAGGCTCATGTTGCTGAGTTTTGTCAAATGTTAGCCAAGATTGCATACTCATATGCAGTGGGCGAGTTCGGCTACGGGAATTTTGAGCCTTATTTGCTGCCCGCTATTGTGGAAGCCAAATTAGATGATTGTGATTCATACATTGGAAGTTTGCAAAAAGAGGAACCTCCTTCAGTATCTCTTCACGAACTGTCGATGGACGAGTCAATCAAGAGCAATCATATAGTTGTTCGGGTGCGCTTGCTAGCCAAACTGGGCACACCCACATATTTTGTTGTGGTAGGCAGAAGAAACCGTGAAAAGTACGTTCAGCCCTAGAGATAGCCACATGTAACATCTGGAAAAGTCAAACATCAATCCCTCGGTTGAATTTGCTACTGAAGTGAGCTTAATTGCCGGGCAACTAATGATTGCTCCTTGAATGTTCAATTGACATATTTGTTCAAAATCTCTTACGATAGAATGCAAAATCGTGTCTCAGTTTTTACACTTAGCCCTGTTATTCTGCATCTAAGTGGCCGAATGCCCGCTCATAAGCTCTTTTATTTTCTCGGTAAAGTTTTTCTAATTTTGATTCACCCAAGTAGCCTCGGTGGCCAGGTTTTAAACCTTTCTGGTCAATTTCAAGGGAAGTTTCAATTGCTGCCTCTTCAAGGGTTTTACCGGCGGCAATTTTCTCTTCCATGAGGTTGATTGCGGCAAAAGTTTTATCGCGAGCATTTTCATGGAGTTGGCTAAGCCGGTCAAAGCCAAGGCAGGCCACCACGCCGTTATCTCCTTTTGCTTTGCGGTCACATTTGTTCACCAGATTGTCAGCAGTTGTTGCAAGATACTCTCTTATCCATAGGGGGTATTCTTTTATCTTGTCCTCCTCACAGAGAAGAATAGCTTTCCATACATGGCGTGGGTTGTGGTCTCTTTTGAAAAACGTTTCTAGCCACCAGATTTCTCTGCTGTTAGGCGTGGTTTTGTAATGAGAAAGGGACTCATCATGAAGACCTTTGAGTACCATTATCATGCCTCCCTGGTTACAAGCCGGTTGCTTTCACATGCAAAGGAATTATCTCCGCTCCCTGCTTCAATGCATCAAGATAATTCGCCCATGCCTGCATCATTTTTTTTCTCTCCGGCAAGTGTTCTGCATGGTTATAGGCCGCTTTTACCTTATTGCGCTCCTGGTGGGCAAGTTGCCTTTCGATAATAGCAGACGGCCAGCCTTGCTCATGGAGAATAGTGCTTGCCATTGCACGGAAACCATGGCCCGACATCTCGTCTTTGGGGAAACCCATGCGTCGCAAAGCGGCTAAAATGGTGTTGTCACTCATTGGTCTTGAATTTGTTCTAATGCTTGGGAAAACATATTTCCCGTTGCCGGTGAGGGGGTGTATTTCCCGGAGCAATGAAACTGCCTGCTTTGATAATGGAATAATGTGCGGGGATTTCATCTTCATCTTTTCTGCTGGAATGCGCCACTCAGACCGGTCAAGGTCGAACTCCTGCCATTCTGCATGTCGAAGTTCTCCAGGGCGAACAAAAAGAAGGGGGGCAAGTTTTAAGGCACACTTTACGACAAATGTCCCCTGATAACTGTCAATGGCGCGAAGAAGTCCCCCAACTTTTGAGGGGTCGGTGATACTAGCCATGTGCTTTGCTTTAGCGGGAGTCAGTGCCCCTTTTAGGTCTGCCGAAGGGTCACGCTCCGCCCTGCCAGTAGCAATAGCATAGCGGAAGACCTGGCCGCATATCTGTTTTACACGGTGAGCGGTTTCTACTGTACCCCGTGCCTCAAGTTTTCTCAGTATGGCTAATAATTCCGGTGCGGAAATGCTATTAATAGGCCTTTTGCCGATAGATGGGAAAACATAAGATTCAAGCCGCTTAATGATTGTCTCTGAATGACGAGGAACCCAAACTTTTGACATTTTGCTGAACCATTCATGGGCTACGGTCGCAAAGCTGTCATGGCCGGATTCTGTTAATTTGGCAGCCTTTCGCTCAAGGGAAGGGTCAATATTGTTTCGGAGAAGTTTTTTAGCCTCGTCTCTTAGCTCCCGAGCTTCTTTCAAGGAAACCTGGGGGTAAGTTCCCAAAGAAAGCAATTTTTCCTTACCCCCAAAACGGTATTTAAAGCGCCACCACTTCCCTCCCGTGGGGGTAACTAAAAGGAATAGCCCGGCTCCGTCAAACAGCTTCAGGGGCTTGTTTTCGGCCTTTGTGTTGCGAATGGTGGGATTAGTCAGCGCCATGGGGGTGCCTCCTTTGGGGGTAACTTTGATTTTGCGATGCTTTATACCCCCATAGTTACCCCCAGTTACCCCCACTTGTCAATGGATTTTGTTGGACATGATTGGACATTTATCAAAAGAAAAAGCCCGCCAGAAGCGAGCTTTCGAGATTTTATCGGATTGTGTTGTGTTTTCATTTGGCGGAGAGGGTGGGATTTGAACCCACGGTACCCTCACGGGCACACCGGATTTCGAGTCCGGCTCATTCGGCCGCTCTGACACCTCTCCGTTTATCGCCATCCGTCCTGGCGGATCGGCGTTCGGCACTGCAGAGTCATCATACGCAATTGCAGTTAATCCTGCAACAACGACCCTCAGCATATATAATTAAAACAAATCCGCCCGAAAAACAATAATGAGTAACATCTGCTCCTGAAGAAGTTCGGGGCAGGCGGCAGTTGGCCGGCAATAACAGAATCAAACGGAAATTACGGCAAGTTGTATAATGTAATATAGTTCACGATTTCAGTATGTTAAACTGCGAAAGTTGAATTGTAAAAAATGACGTTAACACGATCATTGCTGATTTTTTTGGCAGGCTGCCTGTTGTGGGCCTGCTCGCCGCATTTCATGCCTCCGGGAAAGATGACGGAAGAACCGCGACTGACAGACAACGCATTCATCAGCTTTGACGGCAGCGAACTGCCGCTGAAAAGCTGGCTGCCGTCCGATTCCCCCGGGGCGGTTATGATCGCCCTGCACGGCTATAACGACTATGCCAATTTCATCAGGGATGCGGCTGGCTGGTTCAGTAACCGGGGAATCGGCGTTTATGCTTACGATCAGCGGGGTTTCGGCAGTGGGCCCCACCGGGGGAAATGGGCCGGCCATGGGGCCATGTGCGAGGACCTCAGGACCATCATTAAACTGGTGCAGAAAAAACATCCGGATGTCCCGCTCTATCTGCTCGGCGACAGCATGGGCGGCGCGGTGATCATGGTGGCGGACCGGCCGGAAGATCCCCTGCCCGGCGACGGCGTGATCCTGGTCGCCCCTGCGGTCTGGTCGCGCAGCACCATGCCGTTTTATCAGCGCTGGGCGCTGTGGCTGGGGGCCCGGATCATGCCCTGGCTGCGGCTGACAGGAGAGGGGCTTGACATTACCCCTTCGGATAATAAGGAAATGCTCAAGGCCCTGGGCCGGGACCCGCTGGTCATCAAGGAATCGCGCATCGATGCCATTTACGGCCTGGCCAATCTGATGGATGACGCCTATGAGGCAGCGGCCCGGTTCAACAGGAAGGTCCTTTTTCTCTATGGCGCCAGGGATGAGATAATTCCGGCCAGGCCCATGGAGGATGTTTTCAGAAAAAGAGTGCACGGGCAACTTGCGGGCCCGCAGCGTCTTCTGGTCTATGCAAACGGCTATCACATGCTGCTGAGGGACCTGCAGGCCGAGGTCGTCTGGAATGACATTCTCTTCTGGCTGGCTTCCCCCTGTGCAGCATTCCCTTCCGTCCGGGAAAAGGCGGCGGCTGAAATTACAACGGAACAAGATATAAAGGCCTGTATCCGCCCTGCAGCCGAGAACTGAACCGCCAGGCCGGCAACAGATTCAAAACAAAAAAGCTGAAAAATGAAACAAAACCGCCGGTGATCCACTCTACATAAGCATGACTCCGGATTGCGCCCCGCGCCTTGTTTTTTATCCGCAGTGTTCAGGCAGCCAGGAAATAAGATCATTTGCTGTGCCCCGCTTAAAGAGCTTTTCATCCGATAGCTTTGAAAAAATATGCTCCTTGATAGTTGCCGGAAAGGACGGGCAGCAGGCAAAGGGGGTATATAAAATTGAAAAAGGACCATTATGCCGCGTAAAATGATTGCGTTTTTGCTGGTGCTTTTTTTTGCCGGAGGTTGTGCCCAGAAAACAGCCTTTTATTCCACCCCGCCCGGCGCTCTGGTTTTCGTAGACGGTGAAGCGATCGGCCAGACGCCCTGTGAATTTGAATATAAGAGCAGCACCGCCAGAACCTACCAGGTGGAGTTGCTGGCAGAGGGATATAAACCATTACAGAATGAAGTCGCCACCGACGAGGTGGACCGCAAGGCCCGCAGCCGATGGCTTTCGGCCGGCCTGCTGTGGAGCCCGCTGTTCATCGGCGCGGCCTTCACCAGAAAGCTCAAAAATGTCTACCACTTTTTCCTGGCCAGGGAGAATGCCGGCGAAAACCGGGGGCTCCATGCCATGCTGGAAGATCCCGGCGCTCCAGTCTCGAAAACCAATTGAAATGTTTCCGTCTGTTTCGGTGATTGCCCGGGCCGGCGGCGGATCTGATACGAAAACTGCAAATAAGTTCAACAGGCCATTGACGAAACCGGCGAGCTGTGGTTTATCAGAGCATATGGGGCTGTAGCTCAGCTGGGAGAGCGACGCGTTCGCAATGCGTAGGCCAGGGGTTCGATCCCCCTCAGCTCCACCACGACATTATCCCTTAACAGTCTGTCCAAATTTGTCCGACAGGCTCTGTAAGACCGCTGAACTTCAGCACAAGGAATTGGCGGGTTCCGGGGCCATAATCCATAATTGTTTTCTCCCCTTGGATGCAGCAGCCTGACGCTTACCCCGGCGCGGCAGTTTCGTGATCAGCCGGGTTTGTGAAATTGCCCGCTGGCCTGCCTCAGTGAAGCGGCACGATCTTCTCGCCTTTGAGGCAGCATTTCTTGTATTTTTTGCCGCTGCCGCACGGGCAGGGATCATTGCGGCCGATTTTGGCCGCATGAACCGGCCGGCCCAGGTGCTGGATTTCCTGCAGCCGGGCCTGTCGCTCCTTTGCGAGTTTTACCGCATGGTTCTGCAGCGACTGGACCGCAGCCGGCAATAAGGAAAAGAGAGAGGCCCAGAAGGGAATATCCTCTTCGCCGAACTCGGGAGCCGCTTCAAAAAGCTCGCCGGCGCTTTCCGGTTCGGCAATGGCGATGATAACTGCCAGGCAGTCCATATTCTCTTCCCCGTTTTCATCCGCCAGGAGGGGTATCTCTTGCCGCAGCCAGCATTCGGGCCGCAGCATGAGGGCTTTATGAAAACCGTATGTCCACTCCTCCGCCTCCTCCAGATGTCTGCCTTCCGGATCAGCCATATTGTAGGGAAAGGCCAGCTTGCCGTTATGAAAGGCATCGGAGAATCTGTTGTATACCAGAAACAGCGTATCGAGGCTTGATTTCGCCTGTTTTTCCGACGGGAATTCCGGCAGTTCTTCGCCGAATATTGCCGCCAGCCATTCACTTGGCACGATCACCTCCGGGGTGATGGCCACTCCATAGAAAAATCCCAGCAGTTCCGTAAGCGAGAGGTCATCGCAATCCTGGGTAGCCGCCAAGGCAAGCAGTTGTTCGAGGTTCTTTTTTTCTTTTTCGGAAATCATAGGCGTGGTTCTTTCGCAAAGAGGTTTTTTGTTGTCCAAGCGCCAGGCGCACAATATTTAACACCCTTACTCCGCCGCAGGCAGCGGGGAGTGCGCCCGTTATTTCGGTTTACTGAAAATCAGCTTCCCTTTTCCTTTCCTTATAACACCGTTGCAAAGGGAGCGACAGCACAGATAAGGGCAAAATCACAGGTCAATACCCATGCGGCCAAAGTACAGGAGGTCGTAGTGCTTTTCATTGTCAGAGCCGTCATCCAGTTGCGACTCGTATTCGTGCTCAATCCCTAATTCAAGCCCCAGTCCCCTGGCAATGGAGAGATTAATCTCCCACTTTGCCTGGGTCTGGGTCCGATATTCTCCGACCTCATTCAAATCCGGAAAAACAAAAAACTTTGCTGCGACGGCATGGATGCCGTTCGGCAGCCAGCGAAATTCAATGCCAAGTTGTGCTTCAGGGGTGAACTCATTTTCAGATCCCCAGGTTCTGTTGCCGCCAAGACCTATTCTTCCATGAAGCTTTAATTTTTCCTCATCAATGAAACCATATCCGGTCCCGCCGATAAGAGAAAGACGATGCTCCCATAATTTGAATTCGTCATAGTCATACTTGCTGTAGGAGTAATAAAACCATGGAGTTCCGGGAAACAGCCAGTCCCTTACATAACTGGCGTTTCCTTTGCTGGTATTTTTTACTTTATTCTGTGCCTCATAAAAATAGGCGGCACCGACAGTCAGACGATTGTCTTGATCTTCGTATGAGGCGTCAAAAGCACCATTGAAATTGAAACTGACATCATTACCTTCTTCGCCTTTGACGCCCAGCGCCACGCGGCGGTTCCACCCCTCGAGAAAGCCTGTCCCGAAAACTCCGGGAATTGGGGGCTTAATGACCGGCTCCAGGGAGACAGCCATACCGGCATCGGCTTGCAGTTTGCTCTTCGGCAGTGTCAAAATGCCGAGGATTTCATGTTCCAGTGTTATTGAGTCACCGGTCTCTTTAATAATTTTCCCGGAAAGGGTATCTCCGTTTTGCAATATGAGAACTTCGCCCAGGGCGAAAGAGTAAGGAAGAAAAATGACAAGAAAAACAACAGAAATTTTTAAAAAAAATAGCATTATCACCTCAACTTAAGGGGGTTCATATCGCTGGTTCAACTTGCTGAGCGGGCATAACGGATTGAAATCGTGGATTATATGACATTATTGCCGGTGGTCGTTCCGGCATGACGGATTGCGTGCTGTTTTTTTATACAACTCATTGTCAGATCGCGCAATTCAACAACTCAAGAAAGTTGCATTACTGGCTGGCCCTGCATGGGAGCGCGACTTTGGCGGAAGAATACCAACAACAGGAGGTGGCATGGAGTTGAAACAGCCCGGCAGGCTGTTAAACGAGATTTGTTTTTTTCCGTGATTTTCCCGGCTAAAAGCGAATAATTGCGCCGGCGCCCCAGCCAAAATCTGAATGCCATTGGCCGATCAGGGAAAAGCTTTTTGACAGCATGCAGGTGAGGCCTGCCTTGCCTTCCCATTTTGAGTCGTGGGTATCGTATTCGGCTTCACCGGTCAGGGCCAGCCGCGGGGTCAGGGCAAATTCCTTTGCAAAACTGAAACGGCCGCCGCCATCGGTATCCAGCCAGTAGCGGGACTCAATGTGCAGCGGCAGCAGCCAGGTGATGCCGGCTACTCCCCTGGTATGGTCCGTTTCGCTTCCCTGGCCCAGCATATCAAGACCGGCAAATAGAGTGAAAAAACGATTGATGTATCTATCCCCGAAGAGAAGCCCTTCCCACTCGTTTTGCTCAACCCCCTCCCAGCCGGACTCCCATTCCGCCCCAATGGTGTTTCGGGTGTCGGCGGCCTTGAGAAAACCCTCGGTCATGTTGCTTGCCACCTCCGCCTCTCCCCAGAAGTGCCACATCTCACGGTAAAGCTGCGGACGGATGGCGGCAACGGCGTCCGGCATCGGAAAATTGTCGTAGTGGACCAGGCGGGCCATGCCGCTTTCCATGTGGTAGAGGAGATGGCAGTGGAAAAACCAGTCGCCGACCTCGTTGGCGTCGAATTCGATAACCGTGGTGGACATGGGCGCGACATCGACGGTGTGTTTCAGCGGCGCATGGTCGCCCTGGCCGTTGATGACCCGGAAGAAATGGCCGTGCAGATGCATGGGATGGTGCATCATGGTACGGTTGATCATGATGAAACGGACAACCTCACCCTGGCGTACGGGGATGTCGTCAGCCTCGGACAGGGCCTTGTTGTTCAGAAACCAGACATAGCGTTCCATATCGCCGTCCAGGGTGAGACGGATTTCCCGCACCGGCTTGTTGCTGGCAAAGGCGGTTGAAGCGGTGGCCCGCAGCCGGTCATAAGGGGGCCAGGGCCGGCTCTGGTCCATGCCGTCCATGGCGAGATGGCCGGCTGAGGAAACATCGGCGGCCATCGGCCGGAAATCGGCGGCGTATTTTTTGCCGTTACGCTCAACCCCGCTTGCCGGCATTTGCTGTTGGCCCTGCCCCGTGCCGGGCATGTCTGCCATGTTCGCCATGTCATGGCCGGCGTGGCCGACGGCAGGCTGGTTCCCATCGCCTTTTCCCATGTCACCGGTCATCGGCGCCGCATGACTTCCCATGTCATGGCCCATAGGTGGGGAAGCTGCGCCATGCTCCATGCCGGGCATGGCGGGTTTATCCGTCATCTCCCTCTGGTCCATGGCATGCCCCATGTCATGCCCCATATCATGATCCATGTCGTGCATGCCGTCCATGGCCATCATGCCGGGCTGGTCGAACATGCCGGCAGCCACCGCCTCATCCCCCATGTCCATGCCGGCGGCCGGATTGAGAGCAAACAGGGTGCCCAGGCTGAGATCGCCCATGCTGTGATACAGATTCGGTTTCGGCACATCGGGCGCGGCGTGGAAATCACCCTGGCCGAGCCACACGGTGGTGAAGCCCGACCCATCGTGGGCGGTTGCCCGAAATTCATAAGCGCCTTTTTGCGGAACCTTGATGAGCACGTCATAGGTTTCCGCCACGCCGACAAGCAAACGCTCCGTTTCCACCGGTTCAACATCGATACCGTCAGCCGCAATGATCTGCATGGGGCCGGCGGCGAATTCCAGGTGGAAAAAGGTGGTGGAGGAGCCGTCGATGATCCGCAGCCGGATTATTTCCCCCGGTTGGGCGTCAAGGTGGATTGCCGGCCTGCCGTTGGCGAGAAAACGGTCATAGGCGACATCGGCGATGTCCATGGCCGGCATGCGTTGCAGCTCGCGCTTGAAATAATCGGCAAGCATGCCGAGGCGGGCGGCGCCGATTATGCTCTGCGCGCTGCCCTTGGCAATGGCAAACCATTCGCTGCCGCGTTTTAAGGTGCGCAAAATCTGGTGCGGGTCTTCATCGGCCCAGTCGGAAAGCAGGAGCACGTAATCACGGTCAGCCTGGAAACGCGGGGCAGGCGGTTCAATGACAATGCCGCCGTACACGCCTCGTTGTTCCTGCAGACCCGTATGGGAGTGATACCAGTAGGTGCCGCTCTGGCGGATGGGAAACTCGTAAGTGAAAGCAGCGCCCGGGGCGATCGGTGGAAAGCTGATATACGGTACCCCGTCCATGCCGGGGGGCACCAGGATGCCGTGCCAGTGAATAGAGGTTTCAACATCCATCCTGTTGCTGACATGAATGCGGGCGAGATCCCCCTCCCGGAACCGTAACACCGGACCGGGAATGGAACCGTTAATGGTCATGGCCGTGGCCGGTTTGCCGGTAATGTCGACAGGCTCTGAGGCGATTTCCAGGTGGTATTCGGTGGTTTTCGCCTGCACCGTTGCCAGGTTGAGCAAAACAAAGATGACGGCAATCACGACTTGCCACAAAGAGGATATGCGTTTTTTTTCAGCCATTGCTGTCTCTCATTTCAGTTGACAATCAAGCTGGCACCATTATGTCGTGCCCGTCCCCATCTTCTGGGGAGGGTAACTGCAGCGGGATTATTTCATCATCATTTCATGCTGCATCATCATGCCATTCATCATCTCCTGCATCATCATCATTTTTTTCTCCATCATGCCCATCATGCCCATCATTCCTCCCTGGCCCATCATCTTTTCCATCATCGTCATTCGATCAGCCATGGGCATGGCGCTGGTATCCTGTTCCATCATCATGCCCTTGCCGCCCATCATGCCGGACTTATCATCCATCATCATACCCTTGCCGCCCATCATGCCGGACTTATCACCCATCATCATACCTTTGCCGCCCATCATGCAGGGGTGAGTACCCATCATCATGCCATGGCCACCCATTTCGGTCATCATCTTCATGCCGTCCTGCATCATCTGCATGTGCTGGTGCATGAGTTCCTGCCGCGCTGCCGGATCTTTTTCCATTGCGATCTTTTCGCGCATTTCCTGCATCTGCTGCAGCGAGGTGTCCATTTTTTCCATATCCATCGGCGCCATTTCCGATGCGGCCTGGTCGCCGTGATCATGCGCCATCTCGGGTGCGGCCTGCTTTCCGTGTTCCTGCGTCATCTCGGCACAGGCGGGCAGGGTGATGACAAGGGCCAACAGCAGGGAAGCGGTCAGGATCAGTTTCTTCATTTTTTGTCCTCATTCTGGGGTATTGTTAAAAAGGGCATTATGCCCGTTAGCTGGTCGATCGTTCACAGCAGGTAATTTTCTGCCGTAATCCGCGGGCATTGCCGGCCACTCATCCGCCGTCTTTATGATCGGAGGGTGGGAGCACCGGCGGCGCAGATGATAGTGCCGCATGCTTGTTTTTTACCGGACGGAATCGGTTGGCGTCCGCCATGAGACTCAACTCCCTCTGGTTACATCCGCGCTTTCATGATAAATATAGAGTATACATATTTGTCAGGGAGGAAGTCAAAGAGTTTCTCGTCCTGCCTGGAGCAGCACGAAGTGAGCGGTCAGTTGGCTGATGAGCAATGCCCGCATGCCTCCCGTTTTTTGTCACAAATCAACCATGTCATGCTGTATAGTGAATACTGTCATTATGAAACCGGACTCCGCATGAGGAGCCATTCCGGACCGCAAAGGGACTGGAACCGGTTTGCACAGGAGGTTTTGTTTGTTTTTATCCACCGGCCAGAAAAGCTGCTATGACGAGGGAGGGATGGAAATTCCATGCCTGGGCAGCGGGCAGGATGGTGAGTACCGTATCGGTGCATCATGGCCTGAACCGCGTTTTGTCGCACTGGAGGAAACGGTGCGCGACCGGCTCACCGGTTTGACCTGGACCCGGGATGCCAACCCGAACGGATTTCCGGTTACCTGGCAGGAGGCGCTTGATGGTATCACGGCCATGAACCGTGACAATCACTTAGGCTGCAATGACTGGCGTCTGCCCAACCGTCTGGAGCTGCGCAGTCTGATGAGTTACCAAAGCAAAAAACCTCCCTTGCCGGCCGGTCATCCCTTCGTCAACATTTTTCTCGGCTGGTACTGGACTGCAACCTCGGCGGCCATCAACCCGGCCTATGCCTGGTATGTCCATCTGGAAGGGGCCCGGATGTTTTATGGCCGAAAGGACCAGTATTATCTTTTCTGGCCGGTGCGGGGAACAGGTAATGGTCTGTTACACCGCACCGGGCAAGAGCTCTGCTACGACAGCCGCGGGGAGATCATTCCAGGCGCCGGCACCGGCCAGGACGGGGATTACCGTCTCGGTCATCACTGGCCCGTGCCCCGCTTTGTGCCGGGGGAATTGACCGTGCTGGACCGGCTGACAAATCTCTGCTGGGCCCGGCAGGCGGACAGCGGTAATGGCCCGGTCAGCTGGCAGCAGGCCCTTGCGGAGGTCCAGCGGCTGAACCGGGAAGGCTTTGCCGGGTCCCACCGCTGGCGGCTGCCCAACATCAACGAACTGGAATCCCTGGTAGATTGCGCGGCCCATGGCCCGGCCCTGTCCGCTGACCATCCATTCACAAGCCTGCGCGAGGGATACTGGTCAGCTACCACGAGTTTTTTCGAAACCGATTGGGCCTGGGTTCTTTACCTGGCAAAAGGGGCCTGCGGCGTTGGTCATAAACCAGGCAAGACATTTTTTGTCTGGCCCGTATGCCCGGCTGATGCAGCGGAAACATCGCAGCATGGTCACCGGAAATAATCGAAATTTTCAGTAATCTGCATGTTTTCCCTGGATTTTTTTCCAACCGCTGTCTCTGGAGCCAGAACGGCGAAATGTAATGTGCTGTTTTGTGAAATAGTGTGTGTTTTTATGGATGAATTGCTGCTGTTTATAGATGGAAGTGTCAATACCCGGACAAAGATTGGCTATGGGGCTTACCTCGCGGTGTCTGAACATGGACTTCCGCCGGCTTCCCTGGGTCCGCGCGTGCAGCTGAGGCGATTTGCCCAGACGTCTTCAACGAAACTGGAATTGCAGACTTTACTTTGGGCGCTCAACGATATACAGGCCTTGGGGAGAAAGGTCGTTGTCCATACGGATTCGCAAAACATCATGGGGTTGCGGAACAGACGCGACCGGTTTGAGCAGCATGATTACCGGGCAAAAAACAAGAGACGTCTCAACAATTATGAGCTGTATAAGGAGTTTTACCGCATGACCGATCAGTTGCAATGTGAACTGGTGAAAGTGCGTGGTCATAAGGCAGCGAAGCAAAAAGATGATATTGACCTGCTTTTCACCCTGGTGGATAGAGCTGCCAGGAATGCGCTCAGAGGAGATAAATGAAGATATGGGTAGACGCAGATGCATGCCCTGTGACGATCAAGGATATTTTGTTCAGGGCGGCGGAACGGACCGGGGTGGAGCTGACCCTTGTCGCCAATAAACCTGTCTACATACCGCGCGCTCGCTGCATCAACATGCTGAAAGTGGCATCCGGTCTTGATGCCGCTGACAATGAGATCGTAAAAAGGCTCAGCGCCGGGGACCTTGTCATCACCGCCGATATTCCGTTGGCGGCGGAGGTGATTGCCGGGGGAGGGCATGCCCTCAACCCCCGTGGCGAACTCTATTCAGCGGACAATATCAGGGACCGGCTGAGTATGAGGGATTTTATGGATGCTCTGCGGGGGAGTGGCGTCGATACGGGTGGTCCGCCGCCCTTAAGCCGGAGTGATCGGCAATCTTTTGCCAATAATCTGGATAAGTTCTTAACAAGGTATGCAAGAAATGCGTAATCCGGCAGCGGGGGCATGCTGCGCTCCCGCCATCATCACTGCCGGCTCCAGAGCGGACAGCCGTTAACCGGCCATCTCCCGCGCAACGGGAAAGCGTCTCATATCAATCGGAACAGCTCCACCGAGAAGCGGTCATCGAAGCTGTCGAGCAGGATATTCGGCGGGGCATTACCCGCCGGTTCAGGGGCCTTGTTCTCCAGGATCTCATAGTTGAACATCAGCCTGGTCTTGGGGGTGAAGCAGTAATGGCTGCCCAGGGTGAGGGTGGTGTATCGGCGTTCGTTGCTGCTGATTTCCGTGCCCCGGTCCAGACGGTCGTAGCGTACGTCCAGCCACCAGTCCTGCCGCACCTGATAACCAAGGTCGACATACCAGCCAAAGGCGTCTTCTTCCGGCAGCAGATTATTGGAAGCGACCGCACGGGTCCCCTGTTGAGAATTTCCTGGCAGCTCTTCCTGGCAAACATAGTAGCAGCAAAGAAATTTATCCGTCAAGCAGAGGAAAAAGCCTTTTTCACCCTCTTCCTTTACATAACCCCTTTTCCTTGATAGAAATATTTACAAAGGATTGCCCATGTGATAGGAAAATAACAGGGTGGAAAAAATGTAAAAACAGCATGAGATATGGTCGGGTTTAAAAAAAGTTGCTGACTTTGAAAGCAATTTCTCATCACCATCGCCATCAGCTTGGACGCCTTTGCCAGACAAGGTATTTTCTCGCGGCTACCTTTTCCTGCAGGAAAGGCATCAGGAGGCAGATATGTCTACCAGGGAACACCATCTGAACAAGTTATGCCTGATCATGATGGTACTATTTGCGATCATCAGCGGATGCACCGGCTTGAAAGAGTCAAAGCCGATTCTGCCTATCCGAGAATATGAAAAGATGATTGTCGGCAACCTCTACGCTGACTACGTCGGCACCCGGAACTGTCTGGCCGCCTGTCATGAGCATGATAAGCTGAAGCTGTTTTTTGACGCCAGCACCATGGGGGCGCAGTTGAAAAAGGAATCCGGCATGCCCCTGGTGGATTGTGAATCCTGCCATGGCCCCGGCAGCCTGGCGGTCAAGGATTTAACCAGGGAACTGGTTGAGGCCAATGCCAGGCAGGGCATCAAGACCGCATGTGATTTCAACACCCTGATCGACCTGAAAAACCTTCCCGCCACGGCCCAGTCCCTCATCTGCCTTAAATGTCATACGGTCAACGCAACATTCAACCTGCATAACTGGAATGCCGGACTCCATGCCCTCAACGAAGTATCCTGTTTTTCCTGCCATGATATTCACGCCGGTCCTGATTTGAAGGTTACCCCGCTGGCCTCGGGCAAATTGTGTTTTTCCTGCCATCAAGCCGCCCAGGCCCAGTTTTCCCTGACCAGTCATCATCCCCTCAAGGAGGGACGGGTATTCTGTGTGGACTGTCACAACCCCCATGGAGGATTCGCCGCCCGGGACCTGCTGCAGGACAGCGTCAAGGAAACCTGTGTCCAGTGCCATCCTGACAAGAGGGGGCCATTTCTTTACGAACATGCCGATGTGGTGGAGAACTGTCTCAACTGCCACAGCCCGCACGGTTCGGTGAACGGCAAGCTGCTGAATGCGCGGGAGCCTTTTCTGTGCCTCCAGTGCCATGAGGGCCACCGGATAAACACGGAGGCCGGCGGCAGCATTTCCGCCGAGCGGGCCAGGGCTTTTTATACCCGCTGCACGGATTGCCACTCCACAATCCATGGTTCTGACGTTCCCTCAACCTCCGGCGGGGGGAGGTTCACCCAATGAGATACAAAAAAATGCATGGTATCCTGCCGGTCCTTGCAGTCGGACTTGTTCTCGGTTGCCCTGTTGCCCCGGGCATGGCGGCGGAAGATGGAGAACCACGGCAGGCTGCCGGGGCGGCCGGCAATCCGCAACAACAGAAAGAGCCGGATGTCTATTACGAGACGGAAGGGGACTATTTCCTGGGATACAGATGGGTGTCTACCGACGATGCACTCAAAGCGGCGGAATACATTTATCCTCATTCATCCGTCACCTTTGGCCTGAACCTGCTGTCCTGCCCGCTTCCCTACCGCTATCACGTCAATGCCGAGTTCCTCAGTAATTATGATTTTTATACGGATGCCGGTTTTGCCTATAAGGACCTGGTCCTGTTCAGGGACATCCTGGTCGGGGCCCATCACAATCTTGATCATTTTGATTATCAGTATGCCGGGGAGCCTCCCGGCCTCCTCTATTCCGACCGGAATACGGGGGATGATTATTATCTCCACTTTGTCAGCAATCTGTTGTCCCTCAGGCTGAAGGCGCCGGATTTCCCGTTTCACACCTTTGTAAACCATCGGCATATTGAACGGGAGGGCAGGGAGCAGCAGAGGTTTTTGCAGGGAGACTTTAATCAGGCCGGCAAGATTTCCGCGGCACGGGATGTCGACTGGGCGTCAAATGCATTAAAGCTTGGCACCAACAGCCATCTCGGGCCGGTTGAGGTTGAATACGCCTTTGATCAGGCCGAGTTTGATCCGGGCCGCAGCGACATTCTTTATGACCGTTATCCCGCCTCCGCCGATTTTGCCAGGCCGGGCGACCTGTATCCGCACAATGTCGTGCCTGAAACCGAATCATCGGCCCATTCCATGAAGCTGCATTCATCCTATACCGGCGGTATTGTGACCGCAGCCACCATCAGCAATCTCTACCAGAAAAACAACTACAGCGGGACGGAATCCACCACCTGGAAAGGGGCCTTTGATTTCAGCTGGATACCCGATCCGCTTGTCGGCCTCTTCTTCAAGTACCGGCACCGGGATGTGGACATGGACACGCCCGATGCCGTCACCCTGTACGGGTTGAGCAATACACTGACTTATCCGGTCAGGCAGGGCATTTCCTATGATAAGGATGTCTTTTCCCTGTCAACCAGGTACAGGCCCTCCAATATCCTTTCTCTCCTGGCATCCTATGAGTTTTCCCATCTCAATCGCAAGGATGTCGATGAATGGGTCGTGCTGCCGGGGCAAACCAATATCCACACCATTAATTTCACGGCAGATGCCAAACCCCTTGACCGGGTCAAGGTGAAGGCAAGTTATGAATATAAGAATTACAGCCAGCCGGCATATAACAACACCCCGGACAGCTCCAACAAGGTGCGGCTGACAACCACCTATATGCCGGCTGCCTGGCTCAATGTCTACCTGGAATATATCCTGTCCTTGACCGAGCGCGATTCCCTGAATTACCTCAACAGTGACCCGGCTCTGCTGCTTGAGATCGGCGAAAGAGAGGGCCGGCATGACCAGTTTCTCGCCAGCCTGACCGCAGAACTTTCCCCCAGGGTTTCCCTGACCGGCAGCTGGTTTTATCAGCGCTGGGATGTAAAACAGGACCTGGCCTACGGGAAATGGCTCACAACAGGGGCCGGCGACCTGCCGTATCTTGATGGCGGTGTTCCCTATACCGATGAGGCCAACTCCTTTTCATTGGCCCTCTTTTATCTGCCCCGGGAAGATATCACCGTGGGCGCCGATGTAACCTACACCATCATTGAGGGGGAAACCGGCTATGATGATGTCGTTGGGGGGGCGCCGTTTTCTCTCTCTTCCTTTTCAGCCTTAAAGGCATCGGAAACGATCTTTTCCGTTGAGATTGCCAAAAAGCTTTCCAAGGAATGGGAAGTCAGGCTCAGATCTTACCTGGATATCTATAATGACAAAGAGTACGACCTGCTGGACGGCGAGGTATACACCACCACCTTCAGTATAAAAAGGTATTTTTAAATTGGCTACTTTACCTCCGTTGCTGAGAATACTGCTTGCCGCTCTTTTCGTCCTTGCCGCCGCCCCGGATCTGCATGCGGAAAAGCGGATCGGTGTTATCATGACCGGCGATGTCCCTTATTACGGGACAATGCACGAGGCCTTTGTCAGCGAGCTCAACAGCAGGTTTGCCGGCGGCGAAAAAATCGAGATCATCCTGCAGAGGCCTTTCCCCGACCCCATATCATGGAGTAATGCCGCCCGGAAGCTCATCGCCTTTGATGTGGACCTCATCGTCACCTACGGTTCCCCCGCCACCCAGGCGGTTATTCATGAAAAAAGCAGGATCCCCTTGGTCTATGCCGGCCTGTATGAGCCTGACCAGGCAGCCGTTGCCGGGAAAAACGTAACAGGCTGCGGCTTCAAGGTGCCCCTGTCAAGCATTATCAGATATTTCAAACAGCTCAAGACCGTCAATACCCTGGGTATCGTCTGCAGCAGCATTGAAGAAGATTCACTCCGTCAATATGAAACAATGAAAGAAGTCGCTGAGCAGCAGAACATCAAGGCTGAGAAGGTCGATATCCGTTCCCGCGCCGACCTGGAGGAGCTGATGAGCAAAAATCCGGATGCCGTCTTCATTACAGGGAGTTCTCTCGTCCATTTATGGCTCGATGATATCCTGGCCATTCTGAAAAAAGAGCAGGTCCCGGCTGCTGATATTTTCCCGGACGATTCGGAGGCCGGGGTGTTGATGACCCTGTTTCAACCCCCGCATCTGCAGGGGACAATGGCGGCGGCAATGGCGGCACAGATTCTGCGCGGGGAAAAGCCCGCAGACATTGCCTCACATACCTTCCGGGATACGGAACTGGTGTTCAATCTGGTGGAAGCCCGGCATCTCGGCATCGCGTTCCCCATTCATCTGTTAATTGAAGCGACAAGGGTGATTGAATGAGCCGGCGTCTTCCCGCAGCCCATCATTTCGCGCTGAGGCTTATCAGCTGCCTGCTCCTGTGTCTTTTCACCCCAGTCATGCCGGTTGCCGCATCCGAACCGGCGGAGGAACTGCTGATCGGCATCGAACCCGAGCACAACATTTTTGACCAGATGGAACGGTATCGTTATCTGGCCGGCTATCTGTCCGAGCAGCTTGGCGTGAAAGTCAACCTCACCATCATGAGCCGTTACGGGGAGGTGCTCAAACGGTTTAAATCCCTCAAGCTCGATGGCGCTTTTCTCACCTCCTATACCGCCACCATGGGTTTCAACGAGCTGCAGTTGGAACCTGTGGCCAATCCCGTCAATCCGAACGGGGAGTCAACTTCGCAGGGATACATTTTTGTGCGCAAGGACAGCGGCATCCGCGATATCAAGGATATGCAGGGGAAAAGCATTGTTTTTGTCGACCCGGCAACAATGGAAGGATACCTTTTTCTCCTGGCATATCTGGAGCGGCACGGCATCAGGGATATGAACCATTTCTTCCATCGGTTTTATTTTTCCGGCAGCCATGCCTCGGCAATTTTTGCGGTACTCGACGGCAGGGCCGATATTGGCGCGGCAAAAAATACGGTTTTTGACAGACTGGTTGCCAATGACCCATCCATTGCCAGGGAACTGGACATCATTGCCGCGTCGCCGAAAGTCCCTGAAATCACCCTGTGCATAAAAAAGGAAATTGACCCGGTTTTACGGGAAAAACTGGGCGCCGTGCTGCTTGACATGGATAAAACGCCGCAAGGCAGGCGGGTTCTCAAACAGTTCAATGCCCTTTGTTTCGTAAAATCAAGCAGAGCGGACTTTGTCCGGATAGAAGAGATGGCGCGGGAAGCCCGGGCAGCCATAGCGGAACACGGGAAATAACTGATGAAGAAAAAAATTCTCATTTCCTTTCTTTTGTTATTTCTGCTGTTTCTTGCCGGCATCGTCACAACCCTGCACATCATCAACAAGACAACGGCAAATCTCACCGCCCTGCTTTTGCTGCACAAGGTGGAGGTTATCCGGCAGGACCTGGTCATCAACGTCCAGACGGTGCAGTCAAATCTGTATACCACCGGAACGTCGTTCGGCAAGGAGTTGGATATCATTGTCGATAACGTCCTCAAGCTGCGCGACCGCGCAAAAACCTGTACGGATTGCCATCATGAACCGCAGGTGGAAATAGAAATCCTGCACCTGCAGGAGCTGACTGAACAGTACAAGGAAGCCCTCAGTTATTTCATAACCTCCACGGCGGACGCCCAGAGGATCAAGCGGCTGCAGACCTTCGCGGCCGATATCGGCGACAGGATCATTGAAAAGTCGCAGTGGATGGCCATGACGGCCAACGACGCCCTGCGGGAAAGAACAACCGCGGCAATGGCCGAGGTGGCTGATTCCAAAAAGATATTAACAGGCACCCTTGCCTTTGCATTCCTGCTGGGGGTCGCCATCTCCATCTATTTCATCAAAAGCATTACCAGGCCCGTGGCAGAGCTCCTGGGCGCTACCCGGAAGATCAAGGCAGGCAAGCTGCAATACCGCATAGAGAAAAAATTAAATGACGAGTTCGGCGAGCTGGCCGGGTCGTTTAATGAGATGGCCGCCTCGCTGCAGGAGCAGTATAACAGATTGCAGGAGACGGAGCGGCTGGCCGTGGTGGGTGAGCTTGCCGCCGGCATGGCCCATGAAATAAAAAACCCCATGGCAGGGATCAAGGTGTCCATGGAGGTCCTCAGTCAGGATTCCCCCCTTGGGCCGGAGGACAAGGAAGTTCTGCATCGGGTCATTAATGAAATTGACCGGATTACCGCCCTGCTCAAAGGACTGCTCAACTATGCCCGTCCCCCCAAACCCGAGATGATCTCCCTGAATGTCAACCAGATACTGGAGGGAACAATGAAATCTGCCCGGTATGCCCTGCAGACCCCGAAAAACAGGGGCAAGGACCAGGACAGGCAGATCGAATTCGTCAAAGATTTCAGTCCCGACCTGCCGCAAATCATTGCCGATCCCGGCCAACTGCAACAGGTTTTTCTGAACCTGGTGCTGAACGCCGTGGACGCCACCACCTCCCTTTCCGGCAGACAGGGCGTCATAACCCTGCAAACCCGGCAGTCCCCGGATGGGTTCGTGCAGATCTCCATTGGCGACAATGGCAAAGGCATAGACAGCAAATTGCTGGAGAAAATATTCAACCCGTTTTATACCACCAAACCGCAGGGAACCGGCCTGGGCCTGGCCATCACGAAACGGCTGGTCGAACAGCACAACGGAGGCAGCATTAGCGTAGCCAATAACCCCGGCGGGGAAGGGGTGACCTTTACCATCACCTTGCCTGTTGACCCGCAGAGCGGCGTGAAAAATTAATCTGGCTGTTCATGAAACTCGGCTTATTCAACTTGCTGAATTGCCGAATTATGCAAGTTTACAATAAGTCAGCTGAAATAAACAGCAGGTTATCCGTCATGCCGGACGTGATCCGGCTCCAGAAAACTCTCGGATACTGGATTCCGGCTAACCCCCATCTCCGCAAGCGGGAACAACGAACAATGAAAGTCTCGTGCCGTAGGAGCGGGCCTTGCCCGCGATAGAGATCGCCGCAATGCCACGGAGGTCGCGGGCAAGGCCCGCTCCTTCTATGAGCCTGCAGCTGTCAAGCACTATTTTGTTTCACCTCGGTATATGTAAACCGTCGGGTTGC
>ENA-ORXD01001311-ORXD01001311.1-sediment-metagenome-genome-assembly--contig:-NODE-1311-length-21451-cov-4.816459_pt1 | contig 21451 bp, 16 predicted proteins | sample MGYA00237862_ERZ511471 | MGnify/ENA metagenome assembly ERZ511471
AACCGGCGTGCAGAGTCAGGTGACCGCGGTGCTGCTCAATTTCCGTGGTTACGACACCCTGCTGGAGGTAATGGTCCTGTTTCTTGCCGCCCTGGGCAGCTGGTCATTGACCCGGATCAGGCAACCGCTGCCGGAGGAGGTGGCTGCCCCGGTGCTGGCCTCTCTGGTGCGACTGCTGGTGCCGCTGATGATCATTGTCGCCGGCTATCTGGTCTGGATCGGCAGCAGCAGGGCGGGGGGCGCTTTCCAGGGCGGGGCCGTACTGGGCGCAGCCGGCGTGCTGCTGTTGCTGGCCGATGTGACGGTGGTGAGACAAATCCCGTCGGCTCTGCTGCGCTGGGCCCTGGTGCTCGGTCCTCTGCTCTTTCTCCTGTCCGCCATTGCCTGTATGTGGATCGGCGGCAATTTGCTTGAGTATCCGCGGCAGAGCGCCGGCGCCTGGATTCTGCTCATTGAATCGGCCACCGCGGTTTCCATCGGCGTGACTCTGGCCGCCCTGTATGCCGGGGGCAGGCCCCTTGAGCCATCAGCCCTGGAGGAGGCTGGTGAAGTAGCCTCGGAAAGCGGTGGTGATGAAGGAGAAGGTGAATGAACACCATTTTTCTCTATAATTTTTCCGGACTGGCGCTCTTTGCCATCGGCCTGCACGGCCTGATCCGCTCATCCCATCTGCTGCGCAAGATACTTGCGGCAAATCTCATGTCCAGCGGTGTTTTTCTGATCATGATCGTCGGCGCTTACGGCACGGACAAAGGCATGATCGATCCTGTGCCCCACGCCATGGTGCTGACCGGTATTGTTGTCTCGGTCAGCGCCACGGCCGTGGCGCTGGCGCTGGTTTGTCTCGTGCAGGAAACAACCAACCGGGTGCTGCTGTTGCAGAAAAGAAAAAAAGAGCAGGGGAGGCGGACGGATGCCTGATACAGCATTCTGGGCTGTATGCCTCGTCGTTGTGCCGCTTTTTTTTGCCATCATCTGTTTTGTAAGAAGCGCCCTGGTTTCCATCCTCGGGCCCCTGGCCGCCTGGCTCAATGCCATTGCCGCGCTGGGGATGACCGTTTCCTTTGTCCACTCCGGTCCGGTGCGGTATGCCATCGGCGGCTGGCAGGTCCCGCTGGGCATCAATTTCCGCATCGACGGACTGAGCGTGCTGCTGATTGCCATGACGGCCGTGACCGGACTGAGCGTCAGTATGTATGCCAGCGGTTATTTTTCCCTGCGCATCGGCCCGGCCCGGGAACAGGGCCGTCATCAACACCAGCGGGCCTACTTCTGGCCGTTATGGCTGTTGTTGTGGGCCGCCTTGCACGGCCTGTTTCTCTCTGCCGATCTGTTCAATATCTACGTTACCCTGGAGATAACCGGCCTGTCGGCAGTGCTTCTCACCTCGCTGTCCGGTAAAGCGGCGGCCCGGCTGGCGGCCATGCGCTACCTGCTGGTAAGTCTGCTCGGATCGTGCAGCTACCTCTTTGGCGTGGCCCTGCTCTATCGCTGCTATGGCATCCTCGATATGGCGGTTCTCGCCCGTCTGGTCAGTCCCGCCCCTCTCATGTGGGTGAGTCTGGCCCTGCTGACAACGGGCCTGGTGCTGAAAACAGCGCTTTTCCCCCTGCATTTCTGGCTGCCGCCGGCCCACGCCAATGCTCTGGCGCCGGTGAGCGCCATTCTGTCCGGGCTGGTGGTGAAGGCCTCGCTCTATCTCATACTGCGCCTGTGGGGCGATGTCTTTGCGCAGGTGTTGCCGCTTGCCGCATACCTGTTACCGGGGGCGCTGGGCTGTGGCGCCGTGCTGTGGGGCGCTGTCCAGGCCCTGCTGCAGAAAAGGCTGAAGATGCTGATCGCCTATTCCACCGTGGCGCAGCTTGGCTATATGTTCATCGCCCTGCCCCTTATCCGGCTTGATGAAGGATCATCGGCATGGGAGGCGGTGATTTTTCTCATCATGTCCCATGCCTGCGCCAAATCAGCCATGTTCATGGCCGCCGGCTCTATCTTCCTCAAGGCCGGCCATGACCGGATCAATGACCTGGACGGCATCAAGGAGGTGCTGCCGGTCACGTCCTTTGCCTTTGTGGTGGCCGGGGTCAGTCTGATGGGTTTTCCCCCCAGCGGCGCATTTATCGGTAAATGGCTGCTGCTCGGCGTTTCCCTGGCCAGCGGGCAATGGTGGTGGGGCATCATGCTGGTCATCGGCAGCCTGCTGGCCGCAGGCTATGTCTACCGTGTCGCCTGTCATCTTCTTGTTTTCAAGGCGCCCTTTTACGCCAGGCGGCAATTTATTCCGCCGGTCATGGAATGGTCTGCGCTGCTGCTGGCGGTGCTGGCCATGCTCCTCGGTTTGTTTGCCGGCTATCCCCTGGGCCTGCTTGAGGCCGGCAGCCCGTTTCCCGGCCATGCCTGCCTGGAGGTCATGCCATGAACTGGGGCGGGCTGCTGCTGGTCATGATTATGCTCAGTTCCCTGGTGCCGGGATTGATCATCTTTGCCCTGCCGGAGAAAAGTGTGCGTCCGCGAACCTTTCTCAATCTGGGCAGCGCCGTCTTCAAACTGCTGCTCATTCTGGTGATGATCATCGGCATCTATCAGGGCCGCCATTTTGCAGTACGCTGGCAGCTGCTGCCCGGCATTGAACTCGCACTGAGCTCCGATCCGCTGGCTGCCCTGTTTTCCACCCTGTCCACCGTGCTGTGGCTGCTGACCACCCTCTATGCCGTGGGATATCTGGAGCAGTCACCCAACCGGCGGCAGTTTTTCGGCTATTTCAGCATCTGCGTTACCGTTACCGTGGGCATCGCCCTGGCAGGAAATCTCATCACCTTTCTTCTTTTCTACGAGCTGCTGACCCTGACCACCTATCCGCTGGTCACCCATCGCGGCACCAGGGAGGCCCTGGCCGCGGGCCGGGTTTACCTTGCCTACACCTTGTCCGGCGGGGCGGTGCTGCTGGTTGCCGTGGCCTGGCTGCAGATGCTGGCCGGACCGGTGGATTTCGGCGGACCCCCTGCCGCGGCATCGGTCGCCGCAGAGCACAAGGCGCAGCTCATTGTCATTTTTTTCCTGTTCATTGCCGGCCTGGGGGTGAAGGCGGCCCTTGTGCCGCTGCACGGCTGGCTGCCCCGGGCCATGGTCGCCCCGGCCCCGGTCAGCGCCCTGCTCCATGCCGTTGCCGTGGTCAAGGCCGGGGTGTTCGGCATCATCCGTGTTGTCCATGATGTGTACGGCATTCAATATGCCGCCGGTCTCCATCTGCTGCTGCCGCTCTCCATCCTGGCCTCGCTGTCGATTATCTATGGTTCACTGTGCGCCATGCGGGCGGATGATCTTAAAAAGCGGCTGGCCTATTCCACGGTCAGCCAGCTGTCCTATATCGTCCTCGGAGTCAGTGTCGCCGGGCCGCTGGCTGCCATGGGGGGCCTGGTCCATCTTGTCCATCAGGGGCTGATGAAGATCACCCTGTTTTTCTGTGCCGGCAACCTGGCGGAAACACTGGGGGTCCATCGCATCAGCGAAATGAACGGCATTGCCCGGCGCATGCCGCTTACCATGGCGGCCTTCAGCGTCGGGGCCCTGGGCATGATCGGTTTCCCTCCCATGGCCGGCTTTGTCAGCAAGTGGTACCTGGGCATGGGGGCGCTGGCGGCAGACAGGATGTGGGTGGTGGCGGTCCTTGCGGTCAGCACCGTGCTCAATGCCGCATATTTCCTGCCCATCCTCATCAAGGCCTGGTTCAGGCCGCAGGATTGCCCCTGGTCCGAACAGGGGGCGGTGGATGACCGGCTGGAAACCCGCTGGATGCTGCTGGTGCCGCCCGTGGTGACCGCCTTTCTGGTCGTTGCCGTGGGTTTGCTGGCCAATGCCCAGATAAGCCCCCTGGCCTGGGTGAAAATGATCGTCGGCAGGGAGTATGGCCCATGACAGGACAATATCTGATTCCGTCACTCCAGGTCCTGCTGCTCTCCCTGGGGCCTGGGTTTCCCCTTTTTATTGCCCTGGGGCTGATGATGCCATCCTGCCGCAGGCTGGCCGGGAGCATGGCGCCCTGGGCCCCGCTGCCGGCCCTGCTGGCCTCGCTGCACGGACCGTCGGCCATAGCGGTTGAGGTGCCCTGGTTTTTTATGGGCAGCCTGATCGGCCTTGACCGCACCGGCCAGATCTTTTTGTTTTTTACCTCCTTTCTCTGGCTTGTCGCCGGGATCTTCGGCCGCGATTACCTGGCGGCTGATGAAAAAAAATACCGTTTCTGGGGCTATTTTCTCTTTACCATGAGCGGCAACTTCGGTCTCATCCTGTCCCAGGGCGTGCTGGGGTTTTATCTCTTTTTCTCCCTCATGAGCTTTGCCGCCTATGGTCTGGTCATTCATCACGGCACGGAAGAGGCGATGCGGGCCGGCCGCATTTATCTTGGCCTGACCGTGATCGGCGAAGTGCTGCTCTTCGTCGCCATGCTTATCGTCACCAGGGATTCAGGGGGTGCGCTGGCCTTTGCCGCGATGAAGACCAGCCGCTCCGACACCCTGCTGATGCTTCTTCTTTTTCTCGGCTTCGGCATCAAGGCCGGGGCGCTGCCGCTGCATGGCTGGCTGCCCCTGGCCCACCCGGTGGCGCCGGCGCCGGCCAGCGCCGTGCTGAGCGGGGCCATGATCAAGGCAGGACTGCTGGGGTGGCTGCGCTTCATGCCTCCTGAGCAGGCTGCTGCACCATTCTGGGGGGGGCTTTTTTTTGTTGCCGGCTTTGCCGCTGCCTTGTACGGGGTGGCGATCGGCCTGACCCAGGTCAATGCCAAGACGGTGCTGGCCTATTCGAGCATCAGCCAGATGGGCCTGATGACGGTCATGGTCGGCTGCGGTCTGCTGGCCCCTGACCACTGGCCGCAGGCAACCGTCGCGGTCTCCCTCTACGCCGTGCATCATGGTCTGGCCAAGGGGAGCCTCTTTCTCGGGGTCGGGGTGGCAAAGAAAAAGTGGACCGGCGGCAGGCAGCCGTGGTGGCTGCTGGCGGGACTGTGGCTGCCGGCCCTGGCCCTGGCCGGTCTGCCGTTGACCAGCGGGGCAATCGCCAAGTACGGGATGAAGGAGATGATCGCGGCAATTCCTGAACCGTGGCACGGCCTGGCCGTGGTTCTCCTGCCGCTGTGTGCCATGGCCACCATGCTGCTGCTCTGGCATGGCATCAGCCTGATCCGTCCGGCAGCCAGCAGGATAAAGAAGGAGCAGGGGCAGGGAATGCTTTTCGCCTGGGCCGTAAACCTGGCTGCCGTGGCAGCTGTTCTCTGGCTCTGGCCGGGCAGTCCAGTTGGGGCCAGCCAGCCGCTTGCCGCAGCCGTCCTGTGGGGCGGGTTGTGGCCGGCCGGGCTCGGGGCGCTTGCCGCGCTGACACTGCGGCGCTCTGGCTGGCGAGGGGCTTGCCGGGAGAAGGCACTGGTGCCGGCCGGTGATATGATTGTTGCCGCACAATGGCTGGTGGAGAGGGTGATGCGGTGGCCGTGGTGTCAGTTCCTGGGAAAAAGCAGCGAGGATTTCAGCCCGGCGGCAGGACCGGACCGGCAGATCTGGTTGCCCGGCATCGAGGCGCGGCTGAAAAAGGGTGAAAAGATCCTGCAGCGATGGGCCGTTGTCGGCGGGATCTTTCTGGCGATGATGATTTCCCTGGTTTATCTCTTTACCGGGGGGAATTTATTCCGGTAAAGGCCGAGTGGTGCAAGGCGGCGGTGGCCCTTAGGTTTTTCACTGCGGAGCACACCGCGATCACAGGGAACGTCTGCATTTCAGTCAGTCAGCTCTGGGGACCCTGTGCTTTCCGAGGTTAATTTTCGGTTTTTTCGAATTCATCATGGCTTGCCCGCCGGAAGCAGTTCGCCCGAGGGCTTATTGACGGACAGCCATTCACCCGCTCAGTTGTCGCCTTCTTCCGGTTCGGGCTCTTGCTCCACATTGATCTCTACCGGCTGATTTTCGTCATATCCCTGTTCAGGCACATATTCCTCATCAGGGGCTTGGGGCTGATCGTCATATCCGTGTTCGGGCACATATTCCTCATCAGGAGCTTGGGGCTGGCTCTCATCATAACCGGGTTCAGGCACATACTCCTCTGACGGTTCCCGGGGCTGGTTTTCGTCATATCCCGTTTCCGGTTCAGGCGCATATTCTTCGTATGCCCCCTGGGGATCTTCCGCTTCCTGCAGCAACTGTTCTTCCTGGTCGGACAGGACTTCAATTTCCTGTTGATCGTCGGTGAGTTCCGCGGGTTCGAGCCCCTGTTCTTCCTCAGCCAGCTGCGCAAGCACAAAGGCATGGGAAAATTGTTTGCCGGGATAGAAAAAAATTGTTGCGGCAAATATGATAACAGCTGCTTTCAGTATGGTTTTTTTGCTCATGACCATCCTCGGTAATATTAAGATAACTGTGAATGCATTTGTTCCGGATAATTATAATCCTTATTTTTTACTTGCACCATGCTATTTTTTTTTATAGTGGTATTGCCTCCCGGCCAATACAAAGGGAAAATGCCTTTCTTGAAACAATCCTGCTGTCTGATAGGGTTTTGTCTTGCATTTATCGGCAATCTGTCATAGCAATAAAATTAAGCATCGTGAATTCATGCAAAGGGCGACGGGCATAAATGTGATGTTTCGATCAGCAACTCTTTTATTTTTTTTGCTCAGTACGGTTGCTTTTTTCAGGGCAAGCGCTGTTGCCGGTGATGGGTGCGCCACCATGATCACAACCCGCTGTGAGGTGTGCCACTATCAGACCCGGATCTGTGAGAGTCTTGGTAAAAAGAATAAAGGTTCCTGGAAAAGAACGGTGCGCAACATGGTCTCATACGGGGCAAAGCTGAGCAGGGACGAACAGCTCGCGCTTGTCGACTGTCTGAGCGGCCAGTCAGCGGATATTGTGGCATTATGCAAAGAACAGTGAGCAGAAGGAGAGGGCATGGAACAAATGCAGGAGCAGCTGTTTAAACAGTGCCCATCCTGCCGGAGAAAATGGTCTGATTACACGGAATTTCTGGCAGACCCGTGCCTGCAGCTCATCGGTTATCAGGTGCTTTTCGAAAACCTGCTCGATGGCCTGTTTCTTTTCAACCATTCCTGCGGCACCACCCTGGCCATCACCGTGGAGACCCTGCAGCATCTCCACCACGGCCCCGTTTTTCGGGAAAGGGCCACAGGCAGTAAAAGCTGCCCCGGGCTCTGCCTCCTCAAACATGAAACCGGCCCGTGTCCGGCGGAATGTGAAGGCGCCTATGTGCGATCAATCATGCAGACCATTAAGCGATGGCATAAGGCGGAAAGAAGGGACTGCTGAAGGCGGATGCGAAAGGGGTTGCGATTTTGCCCCGGGAGAAATGACAACGAACAGAGGCGCTTATTCAAAGTCCTTTTTCAGCTGATCAAACTTAAATTGAAAGAAAAGGCAGTCTTCTTCGCTTTCAAAATAGATTTTATAGGGCAGGGTCTTCAGGATATGGAGCATGGCCACATTTATTTTGAGCACTTCGCCGGTAAAGCCCGCCACTCCTTTTTCCCGCGCCACATCAATGAGCTTTGCCAGAATGAAACGGGTGAGCCCCTGGTTGCGGTACTGTTTGGTCACGGTGAAGGCGACTTCCGCCTGATTGAGAGAGCGGTCAAGATAATAGGAGCCGATTGACACAATCTTCTGCTGCTCCGCCGTGCCGACCAGGCCGACCAGCACGAAAACGGATTCATAGTCCACGTTGACGGCTGACTGGGTCTCCTGATGGGGGAAGGTGCTTTTCGGCGAGAAGAAGCGCAGCTTGCGGTCGTTCTGATCAAGCTCATAGTAAAGTTCCTGCAGCATCCGCTCATCCGTCGGTTTGACCGGCCGGAAAAAGACGGGCGTCTGGTTGCGGGCCGTGAAGTGCCATTCGAATTTCTCCGGATAAACCACCACCACCCCGTCCTGGGTCTGGGGCAGCATCTGGTCCGCGTAGGCGATATGCAGTCTTTTCGCCTGTTCCAGCAGCTCCATGCGGAAGCGCGGATGGGCGATGCCGATCATCTGCATCACCCTTTCCCTGATGCTTTTGCCGTGCAGATAGGCCACCCCCCATTCTGTGACCACATAATGCACGTCGCTGCGCGGCACCACCACCCCTGATCCCGGTTCCAGGGTGGCGACGATGCGTGATTTTTCCCCGTCTTTGGTCAGGCTGGGCAGGCAGATGATCGGTTTGCCCCCCTCCGAGAGGGCGGCGCCCCTGGTGAAATCCAGCTGCCCTCCCACCCCGCTGTAGAAATGCGCGCCGATGCTGTCCGAGTTGATCTGGCCGGTCAGACAAACGGACAGGGCGGCGTTGATGGAAACCATCTTGCTGTTTGCGGCGATATTGGCCGGGTTGTTGATGCGCGAGGCGGGGTGGAACTCGATGAAGGGGTTATCGTTGACGTAGTCATACAATCTTCTGGTGCCGATGACAAAGGAGATCATCACATGGGGGTGGATGTTCTTCCGGCAGTTGACATTGCCGGCCTCGATCAGGTCGATGACCGAATCGGACAGGACCTCACTGAAGATGGCCAGATCACTTTTGTCCCCCAGATGGCGGAGCACGGCATTGGGAATGGCCCCGATGCCCAGCTGCAGGGTGGAGCCGTTTTCAATGAGACGGGCGCAGTACCGGCTGATTTTTTCCGTCACCTCATCCGGCGGCGGGTATTGAAATTCCAGCAGCGGCGCCGTGTGCTCCACATAATAATCAATGTCGGCAAAGGGGACAAAGGAGTCGCCGCTGGTCCGCGGCATGCAGGGATTGATCTGGGCAATAACGATCTTGGCGCATTCAAAGACGGTGCGGTTGATATCCACGTTGATGCCCAGCGAGCAGAAACCGAATTTACCCGGCGGTCTCACCTGCAGCAGGGCAACGTCAATTCGCAGCCGGCCTGATTTGACCAGCTTGGGGATGTCTGACAGGGAGACGGGGATATAATCGGCCTTGCCCTCATTGACCGCCTGCCGGATCGTCTTGCCGACAAACAGGGCCTGGTGCCGGAACGGGGAGGGCTCATCGCTGTCAAAGAATTTGTTGTCGGACAGGGTGAGGAAATGGAGAATCTCACAATCGGTGAAGAAATGCTTTTTTAAAACCAGCTGGCTGGTCAGAATGGTCGGCTCGCTGCAGCCGGTGCCGATAAATATCCGGGAGCCGGGCTGGATGATTTTCGTGAGGTCTTCCGGGGAGATTTTTTTGCTCATGCTGATCCGGTGCTATGGAATTTTTAAATTTCAGGTGGTTGCTGAAAATCCCTGGTGAAACACGATGGTGCCTTTCGGTATTTTTTCAGTAAACGGCAAGGCAAGAAAAACTTCCTGCGGAATGCCCTCATGAATGAACCCCGGGATATTTTTAAAGCCGAAACGTTGATAGAACCCTGGGTCCCCGACGAGAGCACACCCGTTGCCGCCCAAGGCTTTCAGCCTGGGTAGCCCTTCCTGCATAAGCGCTTTGCCGATGCCCTGCCGTTGATATTCCGGCAGCACGCTGATGGGGCCGAGCCCATGCCAGTCCGGGCTGCCGTCGGAAATTGTTACCGGCGAGAAGGCGATATGGCCCACCACCTGTCCGTCAAGCTCCGCGACCAGTGAAAGAGTGAGCGCCCCGGCACTCCGCAGTGCCTTGACGATGAACTGTTCGGTTTGATGGCTGAAGGGGTGATTTTTGAAGGCAGCTATGGCGACGGCGTCTATTGCGTCGATATCGGCTGGTGTTTCAGGTCTGATGATCATTTTGGCTTCTCAATTTTCACAGCGTTTTTGTGGTGGTAAGTTCGTCATTATTAGTAATGAGGGCCGAGTGTTGCTGACTTGGCCAATAAAGTTATAATTTTATGGACGTCCTTATCCCACGCTATTATCCGCGTAATACTTGTCCCTCATTTGTCCTCTTTTTGTCATAACAAGTAAATTTTAGGTTTCTTGATATCTACACAAACTCTAGAACGTTGACAATGTAATTGAGCCATGCTCGTCTATTTCTAATCCGATATCATTCATTTCCGGCTTGGTATAAGGAACAAATAGCAACATTCGTTGCACGATGTTCCAGCGTTGTAACGTTTAATCGTTTGAACGTTGAAACATCTGTTCCATCAACACAGCAGAATTGCTTTCCCTCGCCGGTCCTGCTATCATATACGCCAGTTGCAAAAGGTTATTCTTCTCTCACGGGCACAGCACAAGGAGGATTTTATGGACAGGCGGCAGTTCATCAAGGATGTTTTCCTCTGGTCAGCCGGGCTCAGCCTGGCCATTCCCCGGTTTCGCATCATCCCCAGCGCCCTGGCGGCCGACAAACCCCAGCCGTTGCTCTCCGTGGCCAAGGGTGCGGACTATACCGCTCTCGTTTCCCGGGTGCTGGCCCCCCTGGGCGGCATGGGCCGGTTCGTCAAAGCAGGCGACAGGGTGGTGATCAAGCCCAACATGGGTTGGGACCGCAAACCCGAGCAGGCGGCCAACACCAATCCCCTGGTGGTCATGGCCCTGGCAAAGGAGGCCCTGCAGGCCGGGGCTGGCAAGGTGCTGATTTTTGACCGTTCCTGTAACGAGGCCCGGCGCTGCTATGCCAACAGCGGCATCCAGGCTGCCCTGGCCGGCCTCGATGACCGGCGGCTGAAAATGGACCATATGGACAGCCGCAAATTCGTGCCGGTGCAGATCAGCCGGGGGAAATCGCTGACCAGCTGGGAGATCTATAAGGACGCCCTGGATGCGGACTGCTACATCAACGTGCCGGTGGCCAAGCACCACGGTCTGAGCCGGCTGACCCTGGGACTCAAGAACAGCATGGGGGTGATCGGCGGCAACCGGGGCGAAATGCATCACGATCTCGGCCAGAAGCTGGCTGATCTGGCCACGGTCGTCAGGCCGAAGCTCACAGTGATCGATGCCACCCGCATCCTGCTGCGCAACGGCCCCCAGGGCGGCGATCTTGGCGATGTGCAACAGCTCGACACCCTGATCGCCTCAGCCGACCCGGTGGCGGCGGACGCCTATGCCACCACCCTTTTCGATCTGCAGCCGGCTGACATCGATTCCACCGTGGCTGCCTACAACATGGGACTGGGCGAGATGGACCTGGCCAAAATCAAGGTATTGACCGCATAGGCCGCCCATGGTCCGTAAGCGCAAAATCCCGGTCTATCTGTGGCGCCGGCTGAGCCAGCTGCTCTTTTTCGCCCTGTTTCTCTTTCTGTTCATCAAGACCGACTATACCGGCTCCGACGAGCTGGAGTATGCCGTCAATATTCTCTTCCGCATTGATCCGCTGTTGGCCCTGGCCGCCATTTTCGCAGGCAAGACCATTGTAGCCCTCATGCTGCCGGCGTTCTTTACCCTCGTTTTTACCCTGGTTTTCGGCCGTTCCTTCTGTGGCTGGATCTGCCCCATGGGCGCCCTGGTCGACGGCGCGGCCGCCGTCATCCGGCCCCCGCAGGGAACGGTGGGCAAAGACCTGCGGCCGGTCAAATACTACCTGCTCATTTTCATCCTGGTGGCAGCTCTGCTGGGCCTGCCCCTGGCCGGTTATCTGGACCCCTTTTCCCTGCTGGTGCGCGCCTTTTCCTTTGCCGTCTATCCGGCCTTTGACTTTGCCGTCTCCTCTTTCTTCACCTTCACCTATCAGCACGCCCCCGACTGGGTCAATGCCGTCAGCGAGCCGGTGTATGATTTTTTGAAAAACACGGTGCTGCCCTTCAGCCACCGGGTCTATGGCCTGGGCCTCCTGTCCCTGCTGCTTTTTGCCCTGGTCCTGGTGCTGAACCACTGGCAGCGCAGGTTCTTCTGCCGCAACCTCTGCCCCCTGGGCGGCCTGCTGGCCCTGGTCTCCCGGTTTTCTCTGCTCACGGCCCACGGTGGAAACGAGGATTGCGGCAAATGCCGACAATGCCGCGCCATCTGCCGCATGGGCGCAATCGATGAGGACAGGCGGATCTCGCCTTCGGACTGCAACCTCTGTCTGGACTGTGTCGCCCTCTGCCCCCGCAATAAAATCCACCTCTCCTTTCATCGTCCGCAGCCTGCTGCCGGCCCCTACGGCATGACCCGCCGGGCCTTTGCCGGCACGGTGGCCACGGGTGCGCTGCTGCCGCTTTTCCTGCCGGGCAGGCCGCTGGCCCAACGCCCGGACCCCTTGCTGATCAGGCCCCCCGGCGCCCTGCCGGAGGAGGAGTTTCTCGGCCGCTGCGTGCGCTGCGGTGAGTGCATGAAGGTGTGCATCGGCAATGCCCTGCACTCCGCCTTTCTTGAGGCGGGTATTGCGGGGATGTTTACCCCCATGGTGCGCAGCCGCATCGGCTACTGCGAGTATAACTGCACCCTGTGCGGTCAGGTCTGTCCCACCGGGGCCATCAGAAAACTGGCCCTGCCCGCCAAGCACGCCATGGTCATCGGCCGGGCGTTCTTTGACAAAAATCTCTGCCTGCCCTATGCCAAGGGCATCCCATGTATTGTCTGCGAAGAGCATTGCCCGACCCCGGACAAGGCCATCAAATTCCGCCCGCAGCCGGTGGTCAATAGCAGGGGTGAGACAGTGACCGTGCTGCAGCCCTTTGTGGTTGATGAACTGTGCATCGGCTGCGGCATCTGTGAAAACAAATGCCCGTTGCCCGGCAGGGCAGCGGTCAGGGTGACCAGCGAAGGCCAGGCCCGCCCGCCGGGGCAGGCCCTGACAGGGTGGTAGACATTTTTTGCGGCAGTCGGCTTCGGCATTGACAGCAACAGTCAATTTGTCTATGCTGGCCCTGTTTCTCTTATCAAATAACGGCAGCAGCAAGAGAGAGCTTTTCCCCCTCTAATGGATCGCACACCCGATGGACAAGAAAGAGATTAAAAAAATTCTGGTGGTGGATAACAACACGGTCATCCTGCGTCTGATGAGCCATATGCTTGAGGAGATGGGTTACCAGGTCTTTACTGCTGTTGACGGGCTGGATGCCCTGGAAGTTCTCAACCGCTTTCTCCCTGATGTGATCTTTGTTGATCTGGTGATGCCGAAAATCAATGGTGAAAAGCTGTGCCGCATTGTGCGCAGTCTGCCGGAGATGGAGGGTGTTTTTCTGGTTATTTTTTCTGCCATAGCCGCGGAGGAACAGGTCGACGTCAAGAAAATCGGCGCTGATGCCTGTATCGCCAAGGGGCCGTTCAAGGAGATCAGGGAGCACGTAAAAAAGGTGATTGCCCTGGCCGAAAGCCAGCGGAGAGCGCCCCCGACAGGGGAGATCATCGGCTCGGCGAGTATCTTTGAACGGGAGATCACCAAGGAGCTTCTGTCGACCAAGAAACATTTTGAGATCGCCTTGAATCGCATTTCCGACGCATTTTTCGAACTGACTCCGGAGGGTAAAATCGTCTATGCCAATGAGGCCGCCTGTAAACTGCTCGGTCTTGCCGAAGAAAAGGTGCTCTCCCTGGGGTTTGAAAGTTTTTTCCCGGCCGAGCAGCGGTCCTTGCTCGAAAAGCTGATCTTGCAGGTCGGGACAGAGCTGGTCACTGAGGGTGAGGATAAACCGCTTTTTATTCTTGACCGGCAGGTGCTGTTGAACATGGTGGCGGTCACCGACCTGAGCCAAAGGTTTATCATCGTCATCATCCATGATATCACCGAACGCAAGAGGACGGAGACGCACCTGGTCAAGCAGCAGGAAAATCTGGAGAAACTGGTGGCGGAACGGACCATGGCCCTGATGGAGGCCAACACCAAACTGCAGCGGGATATCGTCGAGCGCAAAAAACTCTACGACCAGCGCGAGGAGCTGATTTATGAGCTGGAGAACGCCCTGGCCAAGGTGAAGACCCTGAGCGGTTTTCTGCCCATCTGCTCATCATGCAAGAAAATCCGCGACGACAGGGGTTACTGGCAGCAGCTGGAAGCCTATCTCGGCAAGCACTCAGGAACGGAATTCAGTCACAGCATCTGCCCGGAATGTTCGAAAAAGCTCTATCCCGAACTGCAGGATAAGCCCTAAAGGACCGGGAAGTTGTGCAATCCCCCGTCTCCCCGTAGGGGCAACCCTTGTGGTTGCCCGGACGTTACCAACCGGTGACAAAAGATTGCCAAGGCATGGTGTCTTTTGTTAACATCAGAAGTGCCATGCAGCTCAAAACCAAATTCATCATCGCCCTCTCCGCGGTGGTTATCGTCTCCTATGGCATAACCTTTTACCGCACCTCCTCCTTCCAGGAAGATCTGGTGGTGGCCCAGGCCGCCAGCCAGGCCCGCATGCTCTACAAACAGCTTCGTCTGACCCGCAAGTGGGTCGCTGATCACAACGGGCTCTTTTTCATGAAAAAAGAGGGGGTGACGGTCAGTCCGTTTCTGCCGGATGCCGAGATCGTCACCGCTGACGGAGAACGGCTGGTCAAGCGCAATCCCGCCATGGTTACCAGGGAGCTTTCCCTTTATGCCGCCCGCGAAGGCATGGGGCAGTTCGGCGTGACCAGTCTCCAGCCGATCAATCCGGCCAATGCCCCGGATGACTTTGAAAGACGCAGTCTGCTCCGCTTCAAACAGGGCGTGCAGGAAATGATGGAGATCCAGGAAAGGGAAGGCCAGAAGCGGCTGCGCTATATCGCGCCCCTGGTGATCGAACCCTCCTGCCTGGAATGCCATGTGGAGCGGGGGTATAAGGTGGGAGATATCCGGGGCGGGCTCAGCGTGACCATTCCCATGGGTTGGGCCTATGCGGACATCCGCAAAAACAATCACATGCTGTTGTTGATCGCCGTGTCAACCATCTGCGTGGTGTCGGTTTTTCTCTTCTGGCTGGTGGATAAACTGGTGGTGCACCGGCTGCGGGACCTGGCCGATGTGATGGACCGTTACCCGGGCAACATCGCCCCGGAGGAATTGGCCCGTCTGCCGGCGGAAAAGGACGAGATCGGCAAATTGACGAAAAAGTTCAAGGACCTCTGCCTGCGCCTCACCATTTCCCAGCAGGAGCTGAACCGCACCCAGGAGCAGGTCTTCCAGAATGAGAAGCTCGCCGCCCTCGGCCGGCTGGTGGCCGGGGTAGGCCACGAGATCAACAATCCCCTGGCCGGCATGCTGAACTGCGTGAAAAGCATGCAGGAGGCGCCGGATGATCTGGCCCAGAATCGCCGTTATCTGCCGCTGCTGACCAAGGGGCTCGACCGCATCCGGCACACGGTGCGGCAGCTGCTCAACTTCGGCCGCCGGGAGCCCCTGCATCCCCAGCGGGTGGAGGTGGACGGACTCATCCGCGAGTGTTTCGAACTGCTCGGTTATGGGCTGAAAAATATCGAGCTCGTCCTGGATCTCCAGCTGTCCCGGCCCTGCTGCGTCGATGTGGAGGCCTTGAAGCAGGTCGTCATGAATATCGGCATCAATGCCATCCATGCCATGCCTGACGGCGGAACCCTTACCGTGTCAAGCAGGGCGGGTGACGGCAGGATCCATCTGCGCTTTACCGACACGGGGGTGGGCATTGATCCGGAAAACATGCAGAAAATCTTTGATCCCTTCTTTACCACCAAGGAGGTGGGGGAAGGCACCGGGCTTGGCCTGTCCGTCACCTTTGCCCTGGTCAAAGGCATGGGCGGGGAGATCAGGGCGGAAAGTGAGAAGGGCAGGGGCGCCTGTTTTATGGTTGATTTGCCGGCGGAACAGACCTGCGCGGACAATGGGGGAAAAGGTCATGACATCAGCTGACACAGTGCAGGGCGCCCGGATTCTCCTGGCCGAAGACGATGAGATCATGCGCATCACCCTGGGGGACAGACTGGTCAAGAACGGCTGGCAGGTTGATGAGGCGGAGGACGGCAAAAAGGCCCTGCAGCTTATTGAAAAAAACAAGTACCAGGTGGTGCTTTCCGATATCCGCATGCCGGGGCTCGATGGTGCAAGGTTGCTTGAGGAGATCAAGCGTTTGACCTCTGATACGGATGTCATTCTCATGACCGCCTATGGCGGCACGGAGGATGCCGTGGCCTGTCTGAAAAAGGGCGCGGCGGATTATATTCTCAAGCCTTTTGACATGGACGACCTGACCATCCGCATCAGGCGTCTGCTGGAAATTCAGGCCATCAAGGTGAAATGCGTCACCCTGGAAGAGGACAGCCGGGTCCAGCGGACGCCGATGATCGGCGGCTCCCGGGTCATGCAGGATATGCTCAGGCTGGTGGGCCAGGTTGCCCTGTCCGATGCCACGGTGCTGGTGTCAGGGGAGAGCGGCACGGGCAAAGAGCTGGTGGCCGCCGCCATTCACCACGGCAGCAAACGGGCAAATCAGCCCTATATCCGCATCAATTGCGCGGCCATCCCGGCGGGGTTGATGGAATCGGAGCTTTTCGGCCATGAGAAGGGGGCCTTTACCGGCGCCATGGCCCGCAAGGTCGGCAAGTTTGAACTGGCTGACCGCGGCACCATTCTGCTTGACGAGATAGGGGACATGCCCCTTGATCTGCAGGCCAAGCTGCTGCGGGTGCTGCAGGAGCATGAGATAGAACGGGTGGGAGGCACCAGAAGCATCCCGATCAATGTCCGGGTCGTCTGTGCCACGGCCAAAAATCTGGCTGAGGAGGTAAAAAAAGGTTCATTCCGCGAGGATCTCTTTTACCGCCTCCAGGTCATCCCCATTGCGGTGCCGCCGCTGCGGGCGCGCAAGGAGGACATTGCCGAACTGAGCCGCTATTTCCTCGGCCAATTCAGCCGGGACCGGGGCATGTCGCTGCAACTCTCAGACGAGGCCCTGGCCAGCCTGCAGGCCTATGATTTCCCCGGCAATGTCCGGGAGCTGAAAAATATCATTGAGCGCGTTTCCGTGCTTGCCACCTCGCCGGTGATCCAGCCCTGGAACCTGCCGCCGGATATCAGCGGGACCTGCGAACCGGAAACGGCTGACATTGTGCAGCTTGCCGCGGCCGTTGCCCAGGCGGAAAAAACATGCATTGTCCGGGCGCTGCGCCGGACAGACGGTAATAAGACCGAGGCGGCCCGGCTGCTGGGCATCAGCCGCAAGAATCTGTGGGAGAAGCTGAAACTGTACGGTTTGTAAAGCAGGGCCTGCCGGCCCTTTTCCCGGCAGGCAGCGGACAAAGCCGGGATCTGCTTGTTTTCCCTTGGCAAATATGCCGGTTTGCCTTGATTATTGGGCTGATTCTCACTATGTTGTGGGGAACGCCGCCCGGCCTGCCTGCTGGACCTTGATCCGGCCGCGGGCGATGGCCGGACGCCGCAGCGCTGGAACTGCGGTGAGCGGGTTGCAAGCTGCCGGCCCGCATCATTGCGGCTTGGCTGGGATAAACGGCAATGACAGGTTCTGGAATATGGAAAGAGCGGATTACCGGGGCGATTGCTGAAAAGGCTACAGGGACGCAAGGCTGCGTCTGAGAGAGGGCAGAACGGGCATGCGTTTCAGCTTTATCTGCACCCGGGCCCAGGCGGCCAGAATGGAGCGGGTGATTGTCCATGCCGATGGACGGGTCGTCTCCAGGCAGAAGACATCGGAAGGGATTATTTTTGAGGTGGAAAAAACCTAGTTGCCGCAGTCCTTGCTATTGAATCTTGAGGGTTTCGTCGTCTTCGTAAATGTGACGGAACCCGTGTATCTCTTCCAGTTCGATCATTTTCTGGATGGCCTCTTCCCTTGAGATACCCAGGGAGTCGGCGATATCATCAATATGATAGCAGGGCTCACCGTCCGGAGTGTATCCCGAAGGTTTCAGATCAGGGTAACAGGCGCTGGTTGCCGTATGGGAGGCCTGGCCGAGCACTTCCCGGATCTCGGGGGGGCCGTAAAGCAGCAGCCATTCAACAGCTTCAGACCAGGTTTTGCTGTCAATGGTTTTGTTTTCAACCACCGCCATGGCCATTTCCAGTGTCCAAGTGTTTTTGAAATTATCCATTGCTTTTCCTGTGTTGCTCAATGCAGTTTTGTAGACTTGGGGGAACATTATTGATTGTAATCATCTCCATGTCATAAATCAACAGAGGTGAATTTTCTCTTTTGCAAGAGGCTCAAGTATGCGCCCCTTCCTTTCACATTAACCACACAAGGTTTTCGAAATGAAATCAGATTGCCACCACGCTGAGTTTTTGCTGTTGCTGCTCTTTTTTCTCTCCCTTTTTCCCCTGTTTGCCGCAAGATATGCCGCTGCCGGGGAGCTGCGCTGCGATCTTGCCGTCTCCTTTGACCCGGCCGCCCATTTCCTGAACGGGACAATCCGCTGCAGCATGGCAGCAGGTGAGTCGCTTGCCCTGCAGACCGCGGGCCTTGACCTCGGCAGCGTTGTGGTCAACGGCGTGAAGCAGGAGGTCGGCATCGGTGAGGACGGGCTGCTGGCGCTCCCAGCGACCGGCGGCAGTCAGGCGGTGGACATCGCCTTTTCAAAAAAAATTGAGCCGGGCTCCTCTGCCAGTTCCATGATCGACAGCCAGGGGATTGTGCTGCTTGATCTCTGGTATCCTCTCCCCTTACAGCCGGCCCGGATCAACCTCATTGCCGGGATTCCCGCCGATTTTTCCGCGGTTTCCGAGGCGGATGAGATTATTTACCAGCAGTCGGGGGAGACCAGAAAGGTGTCGTTTTCCTTCGCCCAGCCGCGGGCCTTTATCCATTTCATCGCCGGTCCCTACCAGGTGCGGGAGGAGAAGATGGCCGGCGGCACCATTGTCGCCACCTATTTTTTCCCGGAGGACCAGGAGTTTTCCCAGGTTTACGGGGCAAAGACCATGGAATATCTGGCCCGTTACGAAAAACTCATCGGTCCCTATCCCTATAAGCGTTACTCGGTGGTGGAAAACCGGCTGCCCACCGGCTTTGCCATGCCCACCTTCACCCTGCTCGGCCAGAGCGTGGTACGTCTGCCTTTTATCACGGAAACATCACTGGGCCATGAGGTGCTGCATTCCTGGTTCGGCAATGCGGTGGGGGTGGACCATGAGCTGGGCAACTGGTGTGAAGGGCTGACCACCTATCTGGCGGACCAGGCCTATGCCGCTGACAAGGGGGAGGAGGTGGACTTCCGCAAGGGCCAGCTGATCAAATACCAGAGCCATGTGGGGCCGGACAACACCATGACCGCGGCCGACTTCAAGGATGCCGGCGACCACGGCATCGCCAGCCAGGCGTCCCGGGCGGTGGGTTATAACAAGGTGAGTATGCTGTTTCACATGCTGCGCAAAAAGGTCGGCGATGAGATTTTTTACGCCGCCCTGCGCGATTTTTACCAGCAGCATAAATTCCGCAACGCCTCGTGGGAAGATGTGCAACAGAGTTTCAGCAAGGCCGCAGACCTTGATCTGAGCGCATTTTTCGATCAGTGGCTGCTGCGGCCGGATGTGCCGGCGCTCACCGTGCAGAAACTAAGAATTGAAATCAAAGACGGCGCGCCGGAACTGACCTTTGATCTGGTGCAGCAGAATACCCCTCCCTATGAGTTCACCGTGCCGGTGCAGGTAAAGAACGGCAAAGAAATGGTCAGACAGGACGTTGCGGTAACCCAGGCAAAAACGCCGGTTTCCTTTTCTCTCACCAGTATGCCTCCCACCATGGAGATCGATCCTGATTATGATCTGATGCGCAAGCTGGTGCCCGATGAGGTGCCGCCGGTGTGGTCCCGCTTCCAGGGCGGGGCGGAGAAGATGGCCGTGCTGGCGGACGGCAGTGAAGAGAAATTTGCCCCATTGCGGCCCATGCTTGAAGAGATGGACTGCGCCATTGTCACGGAGAGTGAACTCAATGAGCATGATCTGGGGGTAAAAAACCTGCTGTTTCTGGGCACTGATTCCAAGGCCAGCCTGGGGCTTTTTGCCAGACCGGCCTTCCCGGCCACCGGCTTTACCATGGAGGTGCGGGAGAACCCGCTTGCGCCGGGCCTGGTTGCCGTCATGATGCAGGCCGAGACCCGGGAGCAGGTGGCGGCGGTTGCCCGCAAACTGGGCCATTACGGCAAGTACGGCTACCTCCATTTCGAGGATGGCAAGAATACGGAAAAGAGGGTGCCCGAGTCTGATTACGGCATCGGCTATATTCTTGATCAGCCGCCCAGGGGCGCTGCCGTGGAAAAGAGCCTGGAATTTGATGATGTCATGGACCGCATAGCGGACAGCCGGGCTGTGTACGTGGGGGAGACCCATGTGAATCAGGCTGACCATCTGCTGCAGTTCCGGGTGCTGCAGGCCATCCACCAGCGATATCCGGAGGTTGCCGTGGGCATGGAGATGTTTAACCGCAGCAGTCAGGCCGCCCTTGACGCCTATGTCAAGGGTGACATCGACGAGCGGCAGTTCCTGAAAGATGCCCAGTATTTCAAGAACTGGGGTTACGACTACCGTTATTACCGGGATATCCTGCAGTATGCCCGGCAGCACAGGCTGCCCGTCATTGCCTTGAATCTTGATAAGGACATTGTCAGCGATACCTTCAGGGAGGGGGGCATTGCCGGCCTGGCTCCGGAAATAAAGGAAACCCTGCCGGTGGAGCGCGATCTTTCCATGCCGGGCTACCGCCAGCGTCTGGTCCAGGTCTTCCAGAGCCACAGCGGGCCGCATTTTAATGCAAATGACCAGAAAATGGCCAACTTTGTCCAGTCCCAGGCACTGTGGGACGAAACCATGGCCGAGACCATTGCCGGGTATCTGAGTTCCCATGCGCAGGCCAAAATGATCGTCATCGCCGGCTCAGGTCATGTGGTGAAGGAAAATGCCATCCCGCCCCGGGTGGCAAGACGGATCCCGGTCAAACAGACGGTGGTGGTCAATGTGCAGCAGGGGGATCTGCCCCCTGATGAAGCGGATTACGTTTTCTTCTCGAACCAGGTGAATCTGCCGCCGTCGCCGATGCTGGGCGTCATGCTGGCTGACAAGAAGGACGGGCCGACCATTGACGGATTTGCCCCCAACAGCGGGGCAAAAGCCGCCGGCATGAAGGAGGGCGATGTGGTCCTGGCCGTGGAAGGGCAGGAGGTGCAGACGGTGGATGATATTAAAATCAGTCTGCTTTACAAGGAACATGGCAGCAAGCTGAAGGTCAAGGCGCGGCGGCCGGTATTTCTGCTGCCCGATGCGGTGCTTGATTTCGACGTGCAGCTGTGACGGACACGTTCCAGCGTTTCAACGCTTAAGCGCTTAAACGTTGGAACACTTAAGCGCTGGAACGTTTCTTCGTCCTTGCCGTGGGCCGGGCCGACAGGGGATCATCCGGCCAATGGTGTTTCGGGTAGCGGCCCTTGAGTTCCTTTTTGACCTCCGGATAGGCGCGCTGCCAGAAGCCGGCCAGGTCCTCGGTCACCTGGATGGGCCGCCCGGCCGGCGAAAGCAGGTGCAGCAGCAGCCTGATTTTGCCGTGGCAGATGGTCGGTGTCTCCTGCAGGCCGAACATCTCCTGCAACCGGACGGCCAGTACCGGCGCTTCACCGGGCCGGTAGTCGATACGGATGCGGGAGCCGCTGGGGACCTCCAGCCGGTCCGG
>ENA-ORXD01001313-ORXD01001313.1-sediment-metagenome-genome-assembly--contig:-NODE-1313-length-21413-cov-3.639576_pt1 | contig 21413 bp, 17 predicted proteins | sample MGYA00237862_ERZ511471 | MGnify/ENA metagenome assembly ERZ511471
AAGTAAATAATGATGGATAGTAATTGGTTATCTTTTGTAACCGGAACAATCCGTGCATCAACTGGAACAGAATCGCCATTACGATTATGAATATGAACAATACCTAAACGATGGATGTCAAAAGCTGTTTTAGCTGATTCTAGAAGCGGAAAAAAATTGTCTGGCCCAATTAATATATTCTCAATAGTTCGCTCTGATACTTCTTTAAGTTGATATCCTAACAAGATTTCTGCACTGGGATTGATCATCCAGATATTCCAGAGTAGGAATATGTTTACCTTCAAAACGCAATTGTCCATAGGGATCATCCTCGATAATTGGCACGCCATAGCGGTCTGCCAATTCAATCAATTTCAAGCGGCGGTCATATGCCAGAGTCGCTCCAGTGGGATTCTGAAAATTTGGCAGGACATAAATGAATTTTGGCCCTGCTCTCAATCGGCCTTCCAGTTGACTGGTAAGCATGCCATGTTCATCCAGCGGCACCGGAACGAATTCTGCGCCATAGGCGTTCCAAGCCTGCAATGCTCCGATGTAAGTAGGAGATTCCACGAGAATCCGGTCACCACGGTTGATAAAAATTTTTCCTAATAGGTCTAGGGCTTGCTGAGAACCGGAGGTGATGAGAATATTGTCACTGTTAACCGAAATTCCATAGCGTGCGGAATGGCGCGCAATCATTTCTCTTAATGGCGTATAGCCATCTGTAGAGCCGTATTGCAAACTGGCAGGACCGTTGTTATCTAATACGCGCAGGCAAGCTTCTTTGAATTGTTCAATCGGGAAGACGTCCGGAGCGGGCATTCCACCCGCAAAAGAAATGACATCCGGTTTTTCTGAGAACTTCAACAATTCTCGTATAGCTGAACTTTCCATCCGTTGCGTTCTTTGAGCGAAGCGATGATCCCATAGTGTTTGCATGCCTTACCTCCTGAATTGATTAAAGTTTTGGAAAACGACTGATCACAGCTGCTTTATCAGGCAGTTGGATCTTTTCACCTGGTTTTAAATCGGCGGGGCTATATGATGAAATTGACTGTGAGTTCTGAATGATATAAATTGGCGTTCCCTCTAAAATGCTGGTTTTTTCGATCAATGCTTGGCCGGTAAGGTATTCTTCTTTATCTATTGCGCAGCTGGTTACGACTCCAATGACTTTCCCTTTCTCATTTAGAACCGGATCACTATAATGAGCCATGCGAACGCGTTTATCGTCAAAGCGGAACCTGCAAACCTCATTCTTCCGCTCAGCTTCTTTTTCCATGAATGCATGCCGACCAATGAACCATGGTTTGTAAGTTTTCACATAAGCAGAAAAACCTGCCTGTCCGACGCCGAGATTCATTTCACCGCCCATTTCATGACCATATAAAGGCAGACCGGCTTCAGTCCGCAGAGAATCCCTGGCACCCAAACCGCAAGGTTTTAAACCGAGAGGAGTCCCCACCTCAATCAATTTATCCCAAAGTTCAAGAGCATGCTCAGGATGAATGAAAATCTCAAAAGCGATTTTTTCACCGGTGTAGCCAGTTCTCGATATGATCAGATCAATGCCATTCCAGAGAACGTGGGCGAGCTGGGTTCTCTTGAGATGGTTGAAGATTTTCTGATGGTTTAAGGATAATCCGATTTTATTCAGAATTTCCTTTGAGCGGGGACCTTGCAGGGCAATATCCACTCGCATGGCTTTGCCTGCCTGGGGATCCCGCAGATTGAGCAGATTTACCTGGGACCCAAAGGTATGTGCCCAAGGTCGTTGGTTGTCAATTTTCACTTTTTGCATTCGAACAGCATTCAACCAAGCCCAATCTTTATCGTCATTGGCGGCATTCACAACCAGCAGATATTTATCTTGATCGTGACGATAGACCAGTAGATCGTCGATGACATTGGCATCCGCATCCAAGAAATGCGTGTAGCAAGATTCGCCCATTGCCAGGGCGCTGATGTCATTCGCACAAACAGAATCTAAGAACGACACAGCAAGAGAGCCTTCGGCTTGATAGATACCCATATGGGCGACATCAAATAAACCTGCATGGTTTCGCGTTGCCAAATGCTCTTCCAGAACTGAAGAATACCAAACCGGCATATCCCAGCCCGCAAAGGGGATCATTTTCGCACCCAGATCGATATGGCGTTGATGCAGCGGGGTTCGTTTGATGGTTTCACTTTCCTGTGATTCCCAATGAAAGGAGGGTAAGGCATCAGAGGCATGCTGCTCGCATTGCGGAAGACCGATAAAAAATGGTTTGGCGACGGAAATCATAGGTTGCGCAGAAGATGATTGTGCGATGTCGCTAGACACTTGCGTTACGCTAAAAGGACCAGGGATACGGCGAAATAAATCATCATCAAAGCGAATATAACCGTCTGACAAACCACGCAACCAAGCAGCTGCCTGAGTAGCTTGGTTGGTATTGAATGCAATCATGCAGGATTCTGGCGATTGGTAAGTAAGTTGCGCATTCACCAATTGATTATTGATGAATAATGACACCGGCTGGCTTTGATCGGGCAAGAGAGTCTCAAGGTCACTGGCGAGGATGAAATCAAGCGCTTGGAGGATATTTTCTCCCTGCAGAAGGAAAGAAACATTCTTATGTGAAGAGGAGGATTTGCGCTGATCATTAAAAAACGCCGGCTGATCTTCAGCCAGCTTGCTTAATGTATGGCTGGCAAGAGTTTTTTCCACCAGACTTTTCACTCGGATTTTGGACTTCTCAAAAACTTTAAAATCAACTTTCGCACGAGAGAGAATCTGAGATCCTGCATGATAGCTGTAAGGCTTGATCGCATCGAAGAGATCAGAGATGATATCTGCGAGTTCAAGCATGTCAGCTTCAACCAATCCTCGTTGGGTAATCCAGGGAGTTCCTAAGCGAATACCACTGGCACGCAAAGCGGATTTATCGCCGGGAATTGCATTGGAATTAGCGACCAATCCAGAAATATCCAGAATACGAGCGGCCATGTCGCCGGTGAGTGTAGTATCGTCCGCTCCTTTAATTGTTTTGCAATCCAGATTGAGAAGATGGGTATTCGTTCCGCCATAAGCCACTCGCAATCCGCGTTTTTGGAATTGCTTCGAAAGCGCCAGACAATTTTTGACAATCTGTTTTTGAAACTCAATAAAAGGTTTTTGTCTTGCCAAATAGAAGGTGGTGGCCATGGCTGCAAAGACTTGAATGTGAGGACCGCCCTGTTCCCCGGGAAATACGGCTTTGTCTATCTTCTTCGAAATATTTTCCTTGAAAGATAGAATACAAGCCCCGCGAGGTCCACAGAGAGTTTTATGGGTAGTAAAGGTAATGACATCTGCGAGACCTACCGGAGAAGGCAATACACCAGCAGCAATCATTCCAGCGATATGTGAAATATCCGCAAGCAAATACGCTCCGACTGAATCGGCAATTTTTCTAAATTCCTTCCAATTTGGAGACCATGGATAGGATGAATAGCCGGCGATGATGACGCGTGGTTTTGCTTCTTGGGCAATCCTGTGCACTTGTGCATAATCAATTTGTTCTGAGAGCGGATCAACGCTATAGTGGAACACGCGATAAAGCTTGCCGGATCGGTTGACAGAAGAGCCATGCGTTAGGTGACCGCCATGAAAAAGATTCATGCCTAGAATGGTATCTCCGGGCTCAATCAATGCGTGGTAAACAGCGTTATTCGCGGGAGCACCTGACAGCGGCTGCACGTTCACAAAAATATCGTCCGCACCGATGAGATCATTCGCAAAAAGCTCAGCACAACGACGCCGGGCTAATTCTTCCACAATATCCGCAAATTCCACCCCTTTATAGTAGCGCGGATCCGAATACCGGTGATAATGAGCAAGTTGTTGTTCGATGTTGATGATCTCTTCTTGCGAAAATTGCCGGCTTTCCTCGGGAGGATAACCTTCTGCATAGATATTCTGCAGCACTGACCCAAGACTTTCGCGGACAGCGAAGGGAGCCGAGCTTTCACTAGGAATCAGAATGAGCTTGTTTTGCTGTCTGACCGATTCTAGTTCAATGATCTTTTCAACATCCGGATCGACTGCATGAAGCGGTTCGTTGAGAATAAAACCTGGCATTGACAACTCTCCTTTGAAAAAGATAAAAAACCACTTGTTATTTTATAACAAGTGGTTCTGTGAAAAACCTTGTTATATGGGAATAGAAGACACAAGAGAAAAAGGTCAGACAGTAGAAAGATGCCATTCATCGCAAATATTTTATCTTTCCATATACTCGTGGTCAAGGATGAATGCACCACAATTCAAATGATGAATTTTCCTTTTTCAGAAATGCCTTGTTCAGCGATTTTTCATTTTTTTAATCAACCAAGCAAGGGAAAAATCAAAGACCTCTTGTTTTTCTGGTTCATTGTGAATTTCATGAAACAGTTCAGGCCATACCTTGTACTCCACCTTTGGCGCCAAACGGCAAAAATTGTCTACCGCTTCTTTGCTGACAATTCCCTCATTTGACCCGATCATTACCAGCATTTCATTGGTATTTTGCTGCGCGTGGGAGAGAATCCAAGCACCACATTGTATGATCATCCAGCCTAAGCGTGCAGACACCTTTTTATGCACTAAGGGATCGGTTATATAGGCATGCACGACCTGTTCATCGCGCGATAATTGCTTGACTTCCAAACCATTATCCATGGTAAAAGAAGGCAACAGCGTGTTCATCAGTTTTGCCAAAAAAAGCTTGAGGGGAGGGATCGGTACTTTGGTATCAATAGAAGGCGAAGTAACGATTACACCGTTAATTGAGGGATGACGATCTAGGGCATACCAAAGGGTAATCTCGCCGCCCATGCTGTGCCCATATAGAAAAATGGGTTTTGCAGGAAAAAGCTGTCTGGTCTTATCCAAGAGGGCATCAATGATGCCAAAAAAATCATCTGTCTCAGGAACGTGCCCGCGGACTCCAATTGTCTTGCCATGACCGGGCAGATCGGGCGCGAGAATCGCAAAACCGGCATTTGTAAAAAAAGAAGCGAAGTGGGAATCATAGCGACCGGCATGCTCACCTAAACCATGAATCAATAAAATTGAAGCGCGGGGTTCTTTTTCTGGCTGCCATAAATGGCAGAATAGTTTTGATTGCCGCAGGCCTTGAAGATAGAATTCGTGATGTTGCATCCATAACTCCTAGAAGTGAGGGTGTTTAACATGATAAGTTTACTGGATAATTGAATATAATCAAACCGGAAAATAAAAAAAGGTCAGCAAATTTCGCAATCAACTCATCACAATGACAAATTCATCCAGTAATGAAGATAGGACGCTTGATTTAGCCATTCAAGGCGATGAAGCGGCTTTCAGTATTTTGTATCAAGAAAATGTGAAAAAAATTTACAACTATATCTACTATCGAACCGGCAACGCTGGCGATGCAGAGGATCTAACCGCACGGGTTTTTCAAAGAGCATTGAAACACATTGGCAGATATAAAAGGACGAACGTGCCTTTTTCTGCTTGGCTTTACCGCATTGCGCATAATCTGGTGGCAAATTGGCATCGCGATAACCAACGCAGAAAAGAAGTCCCAATCGAAGATCAACTGCATATCCAATCAAAACAAGATATCCCAGACCACGAATTTGAAAAAAAACAGGAAGTGGAATCTCTGCTGAGAGCGGTGCGAAAATTGCCAAGCGACCGGCAGATGGTATTGATACTAAAGTATGTAGAAGATTTATCAAACAAGGAAATAGGCGTAATCATGGGAAAAAGCGAAGGAGCTATAAAGAGTCTTTATCATCGCACGTTGATAGATTTGAGGAACTATTTCAGCGGATAAGCGTGGTATTTGAAAATGCAAGGAGTAAAAAATGAATGAAATGGAATTGCGAGACATCTTTGAGAGAAAACTGAAAGGCATATTAAATCCGGTAATGCCTAATGCAGGCTTCATCAAGGAGCTGCAGAAAAAGCTCTCCTCAAAACCAGAAGTATCAGTGGAGTATCCCAATTATCTGATTCCTCTGCTGATGGTATCCTCCGGACTGGTCGCGGGTGTTGTAATCATCCTGGTATTGAGCAGAATATTCCGTTTGATCACTATTCGAAAACTAGAAAATTCCCATTAAGTGAAATGGCCAAAAGAAAAATCGTTTTTATGGGATCGCCGGATTTTTCTGTGCCGATCCTGCAGATGCTGGCTGAAAACTATCAGATAACTGGAGTAATCACGCAGCCCGATCAGCCAGTAGGACGGGGTAGAAAAATGGAAGCTCCAGCAGTAAAGCAAGCCGGTCAAAAACTCGGTTTACCAGTGTTTCAACCTGAATGGATAAAAGGAGAGGAATTTTTGAATATCCTTAAGAAACTGGAAGCGGAGGCGATCGTTGTGGCAGCCTATGGAAAAATTTTGCCAAAAAAAATTTTAGAGCGGCCAAAATTTGGCTGCATCAATGTGCACGCATCCCTGCTGCCACGATGGAGGGGCGCAGCGCCTATCCAATATGCCATTCTGAAAGGAGACAAGCATACGGGTGTGACGATCATGTTGATGGATGAGGGACTTGACACGGGCGCCATTCTTACCCAGGAAGCCGTTGAGATCAATGAGGGAGACACGGCGGGCATACTGAGTCAAAGACTTGCCATAGAAGGAGCAGAATTGCTTCAAAGGACTTTGGAAAAGCACTTTGCGGGAAAAACCAAACCCGAAAAACAAGTCGAATCTTCTGCAACATATACGAAAATGATCAAAAAAGAGGATGGCAGAATGGATTTCCATCTCAGCGCCGAGGAACTGGAGAGGCAGGTGCGGGCTTTCAATCCTTGGCCTTCCAGTTATTTTCTTTTTCATGATACTTTATTGAAAGTAAGGCGGGCGCAGGTGGGAGAAACAAAAGACAAGCAGCCTAGCGAAAGAGGCATTATTGGCGGTATTCCTTGCATTGGAACAAGCACTTCAGATTTATACCTGCTCGAAATACAACCTTCAGGGAAGCGGTCGATGAGCGGCAGGGAATTCCTCAATGGTGCCAGAAATTGGATTGAATGAAAAGAATAACTACTATTTGGAATAACAAAAGATGAGAATCCTATGCGTTGGAGCGGGCGCCATTGGCTTGCTGATGGGAGGTAGTTTTGCATCTGAAGGGGATGATGTGACTTTTTTACTTAAAGCAGGCAAGAAGAGAGGGATTGAAAAAGGAGTTTTTTCAATCAGACACAGCAGAGGGGAGAAGAAAATTAAAAAATATTCTATTGTAAAGAATGTGACGAAACTAAACCAGATGCAGCCATTTGAATGTGTATTCATTGCTGTGAAAACCTTTGACAGCGACACAGTCATCCGTGAATTGAAAAAAATAAAAAAAGGGTTTCAAGCGATTGTCTGCTGGCAGAATGGGGTTGAAAGCGAAGCAAAGTTCGCAGAAGCATTTCCTGATGTCGAAATCATCGCTGCCTCGATTGGCAGCGCCGTCAATATGATTGATGAACAGATGATACGTTTGGAGAAAAATCGCGGTGTTGCGATATGTGGGAGCGGATCAATTTGCCAGCATGTCGTAAAAATATTAAAAGAAGCAAATTTAAAGCCAAAAATGTACCAGAATTGCAGTGCCATGAAATGGACAAAGATGATTTCAAATTTATTCGCAAACGCTATCTCGGCGATACTCGATATGGCTCCAGAGGAGATTTATCAGAGAAAGGGTCTATTCCAAATTGAAAAGAAACAGGTCTTGGAAGGGTTGTCTGTCATGCGGCAGGCGGGTATCCCTGTCCTCAATCTGCCTGGTTTGCCTTTAAAATTGCTGGCGATATGCATGCAATATTTACCCAATACTCTTTTACAGCCGATTTTGAGAAAACTGGTGGCTGGCGGAAGAGGAGATAAGATGCCCTCTTTTTACCTCGAGAAGCATAAGGGATCCAAAAGAAGTGAAGCAAGCGACCTCAATGGAGCTATTGTCCGGTTTGGAAAAACATTTGGAATCAGCACGCCAGTTAATCAAGCATTAACCAAGATTCTAGAAGAGATTCTGGGAAGCGAACAGCAGCGCAAAAAATATTCACGGAACCCTGTATTACTGGAAAAAACCATTCTTAATATCTAAACGTATATGTTATGATGAAATATATCAAAAGGATAAGATATGAGCAAAAAAATCCAATTTGTTAATCGAATTTTTGCATTGATACTCTCCTGCTTCTTCGCACTCAGTTTGATGCTTTCATTCTTTGCGTTACCAGTTGAATTGGTTTTTTTTAATCCCCGATACTATCAGGCATTGATTGAAAAAACAGAATATGAAGAGGTTTTCCCTTCCATTTTGGCAGAGACTTTGGTATTCCAAGCTTCTGCAAGCAGTAAATATCCCCACATTGATTTGATCGCCAATAAAGACACGGTTACCTCAATTCTTACCGAGCGCATTCCTCAGGAATTGGTAAAGGCGACATTTGACAGGGTAATTGAGCAGATGCTGGCGTATCTCAATTTCCGCATTCCTACAAGCGATCTGAAAATCAACACCAGCGAACTGAAGGTATTTTTAGCATCCGACAGCCAGGTAATCGCAGCGCGATTTCTGGCGGCTTTGCCGAATTGCCAGCCAGCCGATGTGGCGGAAATGGATTTCTCTGGTGGCATTGATCCTGCTGATCTGCCAGCCTGCAAACCGTCAGGGAAGGCCTTGAACCAAATGGAAAGCATTTTGGCTGAAGCATTTGAAGATACTTTCAACGGATTGCCAGCCTCATTTTCTTTAACGACGATCATGCCAGTGGATCAGCGGATGCCTGACCGGATTTTCTTTTATTACAGTCTCATGCGCTGGGGATTTCGATTACTGCCTATCATTTCAATCGTGATCTTTATCCTCATTGCAGCGCTGCTGCGCAACCAAAGAAAAGTCATGTGGAAATGGTGCGGCCGGTTATTGCTGTTGGTATCTGCATCGGCATTGATAGGTTTGGTAATCCTGGTGATTGGCTTTGACCAATTCATTGCAATGCTTCTGAATCCTTTTCTTAAAAATTTGGTGAGTGGTTTTGGTTATTTCATGCTGGGAGCAGTGCAGGATGTTGGCTTTCAGACATTGTTGTGGGTGGTTATATCTGCTCTGGCGGTGATGGTCTTTGGCATCCTGCTAATACTGGCTGCGCGGATGATTCCAGAAGAGAAAGAGCAAATTACTGAAAGCCAAGCGATTGCGGAGGTTCCAGAGATGGAAACCGCGCAAGCTGCAGGTATGCAAGATACTTCCGCAGATGCTGAACCAGTGCAAAAAGCGATCCAACCGGAAACTCTGGAAGAAGTAGAAGAAGAAGAAAAGAAAAGAGCGAGGAGAAAGAAGCAGGATAAAATCTAATCCGATTTCCCCAAATCTTTTTTCCATTTATAAATCAGGTTCAGCGCTTCGATTGGACTGAGATTGTTAGGGTCGATTTGGGAAATCTCATTTTGCAGATGGGCTGTATCTGCGAATAAAGGTATTTGAGCGACTTGCTTGCCTTCTTTAATTTCGTTTTGAGCTGATTGCTTTTCTAGTTGTTCAAGGATCTGATTAGCGCGCGAAATCACCGCGTTTGGAATGCCCGCCAGTCGCGCCACATGAATGCCATAAGAACGATCAGCCCCGCCGGCCAGAATTTTATGCAGAAAAATAACCTGGTTATCCACTTCGCTGACCGCAATATTGAAATTACGAATATACGGCAGAATATCTGAAAGGCGGGTCAGTTCATGATAATGGGTAGCAAAGAGCGTCCTAGAATTCAGGCGCGGATGGTTATGAATATACTCCAACACAGCCCAAGCAATAGATAGTCCATCGTAGGTGCTAGTGCCTCTTCCGATCTCATCCAGAATCAGAAGACTTCTGGAGGTAGCATTATGCAGGATGTCGGCGGTTTCAATCATCTCAACCATGAAAGTGGATTGACCAGCATGGATTTCATCCTGCGCACCAATGCGGGTGAATATGCGATCAACAATGCCGATTTGAGCGGATGCGGCTGGGACAAAAGAACCGATCTGCGCTAAAAGAACGATCAATGCCACTTGGCGCAAATAAGTGCTTTTGCCACTCATATTTGGGCCAGTGATAATATGAATATTTTCATCATTCTCAAAGGCAGTGTCATTGGGGATGAAAGCCTTGCCCGCAAGCGATTTTTCGACAACCGGGTGACGGCCATCTTTGATGATCATGCGATTATCTTCAAATACCTGAGGACGTACATAGTTATTCTCCACCGCAACTTGAGCCAAGGCAATGAAGGCATCCAGCATTCCCAAAAAGCGTGCAATGGCAAGTATTTTCTTGGACGAGACCTTCAAACGATCACAAATCTCTTTGAATACACGGTTTTCGATCGCACGGATATTCTCCTCAGCATTCAGGACAATGGTCTCATACTCTTTCAATTCGGGAGTAATGAATCTTTCCCCATTGACCAGTGTCTGCTTGCGAATATATTCTGATGGGACCTGGTCGGCAAAGCTGTTGCTGATTTCTATATAATAACCAAAAATTTTATTGAATCCAACTTTCAAGGTCTTTATTCCAGTGCGTTCTTTTTCTTGCTTTTCAAGCCCGGCAATATAATCACGTGAATGCTGGGTGGTGGTTTTTATTTCATCTAATTCTTGGGAAAAACCAGAACGGATGATTCCAGTATGCTGCAGTGTGGCAGGCGGGTTATCTACAATGCTCTGATTGAGTAGGGTCAGTTCGGATGAACATTCATCGCACGAATCAGTGAAGTGAGCGAGCAACGGTATATTGCTCTGGGTAGCCTGCATGAAGTGCGGCAATAATTTCAAGGTTTCCCGCATGGCGACTAGATCGCGCGGGATTACATGACCTGAAAGGATGCGGTTTATGATGCGCTCTAAATCGGACACTAAGCGCAGGTCTTTCTGATGCTCGATGCGCTTCAAATTTTCCCGCGTAAAATATTCCACTGCATCCAAACGCTGATTGATCTCATCGAGCTGAATCAAGGGCTGGTTTATCCAACGGCGCAGCATGCGCTTGCCCATTGGAGTTATGGTTCTGTCAATAATTCCCAATAAGGAACCAGCTGGGTTGGATTTCAGGATCGTTTCTGTTAATTCTAAATTGCGGCGGGTGGCATTATCCAAGATCATGTGGTTCTCGATTGAATAAAAATTGATTTCTGAGAACAAGGCCAAAGATTGAGAATCTGTTTCTTTTACATAGGATAAGATGGCTCCCAAGGCTGCAATGGCAGCGGGCTTATCTTTCAAACCGAAACCGTCCAGGACGGACACTTTGAATTGAGATTTGATGATTTGTTCGCAGCGGCCGATCTCAAATTTCCATTCAGGCAAGAGAGTGACATGATAGGAATCCAGGAAAGGGAATTTGAGGTTTTCAGGCAATAGAATTTCAGAAGGGCGCAGGCGGGATATTTCAGCCTGCAGACGGTGGTGAAGTTCTGAGTCTGTAAAATGGGAGAGGTTCAATTCGCCAGTAGAGACATCCATACAGGACAAGCTAGTTTTCCCATCCAGAATTGAAATCGATACCAGGTAATTGTTCACTTCATTTTTAAGCAACCCCGGCTCGACCACTGTTCCTGGCGTTACCACGCGAATGACCTCGCGTGGAAAAAGGCCTTTGCGGGGCTGCTCTCCGACCTGTTCGCAGACAGCGATGTGATAGCCTTTCTCGATCAAGCGCGAAATGTAATTATCGGCAGCATGATAGGGAATGCCTGCCATCGGAATCCGTTTACCTTTGGCGACATTGCGAGAAGTCAAGACCAGATCCAATTCGCGCGAGGTAATCTCAGCATCCTCATCAAAGGTTTCGTAAAAATCTCCCAGACGGAAAAAAAGGATGGCATGCGGATATTGTTTCTTGATATCCAAGTATTGCTGGCGAATGGGGGTCGCATTAGTAGATGGCATGACGGATCCGTTGATCAAAAAAACTATAATTCGGTTTCAAATTCTTCGTCTAGATTTCCCACACACTCCAGATCAATATTCCCAAAAAGGGTATCCTGCTTGGCAGCGATAGTATGGTGTTTGATCAGTTCCAGCAAAGCCAGAAACGTCACCACCAGGTCCAAACGAGAAGGATTTTGGCCAAGAATACCTGCAAAATCTATGGAACGCTTCAATTTGAAATGATCAACGATCTCTTGGATCTTTTTCTTTATGGTCAACGTTGTGATGGTGACAACTTCGCTGAGAGGCGTGAGATTTTCATTTTGAAAATAAATTTCCAGCAAGATATCCATAAGATCATTAGCTGATAAACCAGCCAAATCGAGAACCTCGCGGAATTTTGGAGGAGCACCAACGCGATAATAACTGCACAGGCGTGTTTGTTCCCTTCCTTTCAGCCATAACGACGAATCTTTGAATTTCTTGTATTCAATCAATTGACGCGCCAATTGATCTCCCAGGTCTTCTTCTTCAGGTTCGTTGCTCTCAGATGAAGGTAGTAAAATTGTAGACTTGATCAAGACCAACTTGGCAGCGATTACCAGAAAGGAAGAAACTTCTATAGGATCCTGATCTGAAAGTGATCGCAGATGCAACAAGTATTGATCGGTAACCTTGGCTAGAGACAGTTTGGTGATATCCAACTCAGCCGCTTCAATCAGCTGAAGCAGCAAATCCAAGGGACCTTCATAAACCTCGGTAGAGATCTTATAATTGAGCGAAGAGTGCCAGAGAGCAGGCAGGGACATATCCGCAATTATAGCAGAATGAAGATTTGAAAATAAAGCATTGAGGATTGTATACTACAAATTGAAATGGATGATTACAGCATAAGCGAGACACCGCAAGAATTCATGGGAAGGATTGCCCTGAATTTCAAGGATGCGTTGTTATTGACGCGAGCATTAACGCACCGATCATATCTCAACGAACATCCGGATGCCCTGGAAGATAATGAACGGCTGGAGTTTTTAGGAGATGCGGTATTGGATTTTCTAGTTGGGGAATGGCTTTACAACCGTTTTCCGGAAATGGAGGAGGGGGAATTAACCCAGATGCGCTCTGCATTGGTGCAGACCAACCAATTGGCAGCTTTTTCTCGTCAATTATTGCTGCATTATGCCATCCGGCTGGGAAAGGGCGAAACCAAGTCAGGCGGAAAGCTGCGCAATACCCTGCTGTGCGATGTCTTTGAAGCCTTGATCGGGGCATTGTACATTGATCAAGGAATAGAAGAGGTAAAGCGCTTCATTGATCCCTTGCTGGAAAAAGCCATTCCGGAAATCATTGCCTTGCATAAAAATGAAGACCCGAAATCTTTGCTGCAGGAGTGGGCACAAGCAAACGGTTATCCCACTCCGAAGTATTTCACCAAAAGCGTCAAGGGGCCAGACCATGCCAAGTTGTTTGAAATAGAAGTAAAGGTGAATAACAAAATCATGGGAAATGGAATTGGCAAGAGCAAACAATCCGCTGAAAAAAATGCCGCCCAAAAAGCCCTGGAGCAGATCAATCACAATGAATATGGTAAATAAACTCGTTTCCCTTGAACTTCAGGGCTATAAGACCTTTGCCAACAAGACCGATTTTAATTTTCCCGGGCAAATCACCGCGATCGTAGGCCCGAACGGATCGGGCAAATCCAATATTTCGGATGCCATCCGCTGGGTGTTAGGAGAGCAAGCCTACAGCTTGCTGCGCGGCAAAAAAACCGTGGATATGATCTTTTCAGGATCAGAACAAAAAGCGCGCGCCTCCATGGCATCGGTCACAATCACTTTCGACAATCAGAGCGGCTGGCTGCCGGTGGAATTTTCCGAAGTCAGCATTACGCGGCGCGCTTACCGCAGCGGTGAAAATGAATACTTGTTGAATAAACAGAAGGTCCGCCTGAAGGAAATTAATGAACTGCTGGCGAATTCCGGTTTAGGCGAGCGAACCTACACGATCATCGGACAGGGTTTGGTGGATACTGCGCTCAGCTTGAAACCCGAAGAAAGACGGCGCTTCTTTGAAGAAGCCTCCGGCATCGGTCTGTACCGATCGCGGCGGGAAGAAGCCATTCAGAAGCTGGATAAAACACTGCGCAATATGGAAAGAGTGAACGACATCTTGCGCGAACTGCATCCACGCTTAATCTATCTGGAAAAAAGCAAAGAAAAAGCCAAACAATACCTGCAAGTACAGGACGATCTGAATGTATTGCTGAAAGATTGGTACGGATTCCATTGGCATTCAGTTCAGAAAGAACTGAAATATGCCCAAGATTTCAACTTCAAGCAGAATGAAATTTTAGACCTCAAGCGGGAAGATAAACAGAAACTCGAAAACCAATTGAACGAGATTCAGGTTGACCTGAATTATAAAAGAGAACAACTGGCGGACTGGCATTTGAACCTTGCGAGCATGCACACAACCAAAGAAGATGCCACCCGAGAAATTGCCGTGTTGGCAGAGCGGGATAGGTATCTGCAAGAAAGAAAACAAGAAATTGAAAGCGCTTTAATGGTTTTACAGGAAGAATGCGCGCAACATGAAACAGACCTGAAGGCTTTCGATCAGATCCAACAGAAGGCGGTCGAAGAATTGGCGCAAGCCGATAAAGCTTTAAACGAAGCCAGCTTAAAGCTAGAGGAGCGCAGCCTGCAGCGCGATCAGATCGAGAAGCAGATTGAAAATACCCGCAAGCAAATCATCACCTGTGAAGCGGAGGTTCTGAGAACAGAATCACATCTAGAGCAGATTGGCCGTCAGACAGAAAATGATGAACGCGAGGTTCAAAACCTGCAAAAAAATCAAGCTGAAATGCAGGCTGCTGCAGGCGAATATGAAAGAAAAAGACGGGATAAACTGCAGGAAACCAACCAACTACAAGATGAAATGCAGAGCACCCAAGCAAAGTTGGAAGAGCACCGGAAAATGCTCGATCAGCAGCGTCAGAAGATGAACGCAACCCAGCAAAGTCTGCAGAAAGCTGAAATGGCGGTGCTGAAATGCGAAGCGGAATTAAAAATCTTGCAGCAAGCAGAAGAAAACTTAGCCGGGTTCACTTCCGGGTCAAAGGATTTCATTCAGGCGGCACGCAACAAAAAAATTCGGGCTAAGTACGCGCTACTGCTGGATTATTTGAAAATCCCGCAAAAATACGAAATCGCGATTGGCGCAGCTCTGGGAGAGATGCTGGAAGGCGTCATTTTAGAGGAGGGTTCTTCAACTGACGAGATCCTGGAATATTTGGCTGAAAACAAAATAAACCGCACCTTATTTCTGCCCAATTGGTGGGCTGTCAGTGTTCCTCAGATAAGCAGCGATAGTTCGAAAGCACTCAAAGCCAGCACTTTGGTTGAAAACGTCAATGGATACTCAGATTTCATTCAAAAAGTGCTTTCTACAACTCTCATAGTTGAGAACGCAAAGGAAGCACATGACCTAGTCCAACGACTGCCGCTGGGGATGAGGGTGGTCACCCTGCGCGGAGAGGTTTTTGACACACGCGGAACGATCAGCGCGGGCAGCGAGGTTCGTTCTAAAAACCTCTCGCAAAAACGTGAAAAAGAAGACCTGAAAAATGAGGTCCTCTCTTTTCAAGAGGAAATGAATACCCTAAAAAGCGATCTGGATCAGAAGCACATACAGATGCAGCAATTGGAGCAAGAGATCGATGGCTTGATAAACAGAAATCAAATGCTGCAGAAAAAACAGCAAGCGCTGGAAATCGACCAGCACAAGCTTGATCTGGAAGCCAGGCAAAAAGAAGAACAATTGGGTGGAATGACTAAGCGGCTGGAACAGATCAGCAGCGCAATCATCCACTCTGCAGAAGAAAAAGAACATCTGCAGGATTCTTTGAGCGACCTGAAAAAGAAGGTGCAGGATTATAAAGATTCGTTGGAAGAGCTTTACACAAAGGCTGCAGAATTGCCGATGGAAGATCTGCGCTCTCAGGTGATGGGTTTGACGGCCGATAAAGCGGTCAGCGAGCAGCTTGCCTCGCAACATCGAAACAGAGCTGAGGAAAAACGACGCAATTTAGATGAAATGAAGGCAAAGATCAAAACTCAGCAGGAACGCTTGGCAGAGATCAAACAATCAAAAGAAATTCTCCAAGCTGAAAACCAACGTTTGCGCGATGAGGATACAAAGGTTTCGAATGAAATCAGCGAGTTGAGCATGAAAACCAAACCGCTGGAAGAGGATGTTGAAGCCAGCATTCAACAGCAAGGAAATCTGCTGGATGAGGTAGATGCCAGCCGCAACCAGTATGCCATTGCCGAACGGCATGCGCTGCAGTCTCAAATGAAATTGGATAAGTTGCGCGACCGATTGGATGACCTGCGCAAGAGAATCCAGGAAGATTTCGGCTTGCTGCCAGAAGAGGGTGAAGCAGGTTTGGTGAGCGCCAAACCGCTGCCGCTGGAGGGCATGATCGCTTCCCTGCCGGAAATTGAATTCCTGCCTCAGAATCTGGATGAACAGATCAAACAGCAAAAATCCTACCTGCGCCGATTGGGGCCGATCAATCCGGAAGCGCAAAGAGAATTCGACGAGGTCAACGACCGGATGAATTTCCTGAGAGAGCAACTGCAGGATCTGGAAAAAGCGGAGAAGGATCTGCGGCAGGTGGTCAACGAACTGGACGAACTAATGAAAAAAGAATTCATCAAGACCTTCCGCAAGGTTGAGGAGGAATTCAAGAATATCTTCGGGCAACTTTTCAGCGGAGGATCGGCGCGTTTGTTCATCGAGGATGAAGGGAATGTTATGGAATCCGGCATTGAAATAGAAGCCACCCTTCCGGGCAAGCGCCGGCAGGAGCTGGCGCTGCTCTCCGGCGGTGAACGCAGCTTGACAGCCGTCGCGCTGATATTTGCGCTGCTAAAAATATCCCCCACGCCTTTCTGCGTGTTGGATGAAGTGGATGCCATGCTGGACGAATCCAATGTGATACGTTTCGGCGAACTGCTGCGGGAACTCAGCGAAAGCACCCAATTCATTGTCATCACGCACAACCGCAATACCGTACAGTTAGCGGATGTGCTGTATGGCGTGACTATGGGCAAGGATTCTGTCAGCCAGGTGATCAGCCTGCGTATGGATGAATTAACCGATGAAATGGTGCAATAAAAAAAGACTTTGCCTTCAGTAAGCAAAGTCTTTCATTTGTTTAGATACTTTCGTTGAATTAGTTTACGCTCATTTCAGCCGGTAAGGTGGGTTCCACTGGAACCAGATCCTTCCAGACCTCACTTGTTTTGATATTGCATTCCGCTTTTAATTTTTCAACCCAATCTTGGAAATATATATCCTGTGCGTTCGCAAATTCCTGAGAGGTGAGGGTGCGAGTTTCGCGGCCAATGACCTGGATGATGTGCCAGCCAAAGTCCGTTTGAACGGGAGCTGCGCTGATCTCGCCGGCCTGCATGGAAAATGCCGCTTCCTCGAAGGGCGCCACCATTGAACCATGGCTGAACCAGCCCAGATCACCGCCATTATCCTTGTTGCTGGAATCTTGTGATAGTTCGGCAGTCAGCGTGTTCCAATCCTCGCCGTCATCCAAACGTTTGATCACATTCAGGGCTTCTTCTTCAGTAGTCACCAGGATATGCCGTGCCCAGACCTGTTCCTGTTCATGCGGCACTTCCTGATAGATCTCATCACGCAGTTTGTTGATCAGAAGGTAGTTATGTAGGTAAACGCGGAAGTGTTCTTCACTGACGCCAATCTCATTCAGACCGCTGATCGTGGTGGTGTAAGCCTCGTCAAATAATTCTTTAGTGTACACGGTAGGCGTAGGTTCGGGAGTGCCGAAGGCGGGAGCGATGGTTGGTGCAATGGTAGGCTCGCTGGCAGGCAAAGAGGTTTCGGTTGGCTCTTGTTCAGCCTGACTAGATTCTTCTGTACTGGTAGGCGCCAGGGTAGGCGTGTTGGCGGGTGTGGGCGTGCTGCCCAGCAAGGCTTTCTGCTTGGCTGACACGGTTGGGGTTGAAAAGACCGTTGCAGTGGGAAGCGCGGTAGGCGTGCCCTGCGGGAAATAACCCATGCTATCCTGAATGAACAGGTCGAGTTCCTCTTGGCTTACCTGCAGTCCGCGCTTGTCCGCTTCATGCAGCAGCACCTGCTCATCCACCAACATATTCAGCACTTCCTGGCCAATATATTCCTTGTCATCCAGCATGAATTGAATCTGCTGCAATTGACTGAGAAATTGACTGGCATACTCAGGCTGTTCGGAAAAAATCTGGTATTGAACGTAATAGTACTCATATGTGTTGATCATGGCATTGCGCTGAAGTCGGACGCGGCTGTCAAAGTATTCTTTGTCAATACGGTCACCGCACACTTTGGCAAGCGGGGCAATGGTTTTGAATAAGAACGCATACGCGATCATGCCCACGATCAGGATAATAGTGATGATAAAACCGATGATAACCAGTCGATTCTGCTTCTGCTCCTTGACCGAATGGATCGAGGGTTTGCGGACTACCTCTTCTTCTTTTTTATTAGCAGTCATGTGATGTTCTCCGTCATTTTTCAGCGCACCCGTTCTTCCCAGGTGCCGCCCGAGAAGGGCAGCAAGGCGATATGACGTGCGCGTTTGATTTCGCGCGCAATGGCGCGCTGATGCCGCGCGCAGGTGCCGGTTTGACGACGCGGACGGATCTTGCCCTCTTCGGTTGTGAGCTTTCTCAAGAGCGCGTGGTTTTTGTAATCAATTTCCAGGGTTGCATCTGCGCAGAATTGGCAAAACCTAGGCTTGGGTGTGTATCGACGGCTGCCAGCGCCGCGTGGACCCTGATCAGACATTTCCTGATAATTATCTTCTGCCATAATTTACTCCTTTTACACCGAAGCTTCCGGAATGGAAACTTGGTTATCTATTCCATTTATTTCGCAACGATTATATAGCGCATGACAGGTTCCAGAATGCGTAGATTGCGTTCCAGTTCCGCCACGGCGGGTGCGGGCAGGCTGATGTAATGAAGGAAATACACGCCTTCATTCTGCTTCTGGATTTCGTATGCCAGGTGCCGCTTGCCCCAATTATCAATTTTTTCGATCACTCCTTCCGATTTGGCGATCCAGTCCTTGATCTTGGACAAGGCTTGCTGGATGGCTTCTTCATCCAGATCGGGATGGATAATGACCATCAGTTCATAATGATTCACGCAGGATTCCTCCTTTCCATGGGTTTGCCCTTGTGAACGGCCAGGTGCCGCCCCAAGAGCGGAAAGGTAACCGTATCGTACCGGTTCACTTACCGGGGCATAGTGTATCATGGAGAGCAGCTTTTGGGTAGGTTGGGTTTAAACCGAAACAACAGGTAAAACATCTACTATAATTCCTGAGTACACTGCATAAAACTAAGGAGGCGAAATGAAAGTAGAAATTCTGTTTAAACCATCCTATTCCATGGCGCAGGTTAATTTGGAGGCTGGCGAAGCGATCACTGCCGAAGCCGGCTCGATGCTGGGTATGTCTGCGGATATACAGGTGCAGACGACCATGAAGGGCGGCTTGATGAAGTCTTTGGCACGCTCGGTTTTGGGCGGCGAATCACTTTTTATGAATACCTTCCAGGCTGGCAGCCGGGGCGGCATGATCCAGCTGGCGCCTACGCTGCCGGGGGATGTTTTTACTCTGGAATTAACGGGTGAGACTTACCTGGTGCAATCCGGTTCATACCTGGCATCCAGCCAGGGTGTAGAGACGGACACCAAATGGGGCGGAGCCAAGACCTTCTTCGGCGGGGAGGGTTTGATCATGCTGCGCTGTTCGGGCAGTGGGACCTTGATCCTTTCCAGCTATGGAGCCATTCACGAGATAGGCCTAGCCGCGGGCGAAAGCTTCACCGTGGATACCGGCCACCTGGTGGCATTCTCTGAGCAAATCGGATTCAAGGTTCGTACCATCGGCGGGATGAAAGCCACCATTTTCGGCGGCGAGGGTCTGGTGGTTGACCTGACGGGACCAGGCAAGGTGCTGCTGCAATCACGCAGCGTGGGTGCATTTCTGGATTGGCTATTGCCAAGAGTCCCAAAAACTTCTAAATAAATAATTCCAATCACAGGAGACATGCAAGCATGAACGACAGCCTCAAACCTTTCTTTGAACCGCGCGGTGTGGCGATCATCGGCGCTTCGGAGAACCCCGAAAAACTCAGCCACGGCATTCTGAAGAACATGCTGCAGTATGGGTACGCGGGCGGTGTTTATCCGGTAAATCCCAAAAGCGAAACCATTTTGGGAAAAGCATGTTACACGGACATCAGCCAGGTGCCGGACCCGGTAGACCTGGCGGTGATCATCCTTCCGGCACCCGCAACCGTGCAGGTGCTGGAAGCCTGCGGAAAGCGTGGCCTCCGCGCGGTGACGGTCATCACAGGCGGATTCAAAGAGGTTGGCGAAGAAGGGCGGCAGCTGGAAGGGCGCATTCTGGAAATCTGCAAAACCTATCAAATGCGCATGATTGGGCCCAACTGCGTGGGCACCATGAACCTGATCAGCGGTATGAACACCACGTTCATCAAGGGCAAACCGGCCACGGGCGGCATCGGGCTGATCTCACAATCTGGGGCAGTGTGCGGCGGAATCGTGGACCATGTACTGGAGAAAGGAGTGGGTTTTTCGCATCTGCTCAGCTTAGGGAACATGGCCGACGTGAATGAGACCGACATGCTGGAATAGTTAGGCGAAGACCAGGACACGCGCGCCATCGCAATTTATGCGGAGGGCATCCAGGATGGACGGCGTTTTCTGGAGATCGGCAGCCAGGTGACGCGCAAAAAGCCAGTGGTGGTGCTGAAGGCTGGCCGCAGCGAAGAAGGCGCGCGGGCGGTTTCTTCGCATACCGGTTCACTGGCGGGCTCGCACGCTGCATACCAGGCGGCTTTTCAGCAGAGCGGCATGATCGAAGTGCAAACCACCAGCGACCTGCTGAACGCAGCCATGGTGCTGGACTGGCTGAACCCGCCAAATAACAAAAGGGTGGTGATCATCACCAATGCGGGCGGACCTGCAGCGTTGGCTTCGGACAGTCTGGCAGAGCACGGATTAGAGTTGGCGCACTTGAGCCCTGAAACACAAGCCAAACTGCGTGAAAAACTCAACCCGGCCGCGCAGACAGCCAATCCGGTGGATATGCTGGGTGGGGCGACCGAAATGGAATACAAGCATGCGCTGGAATGCTGCCTGCAGGATGAGGGTGTGGATATGGCTCTGGCGATCCTGGTGCCGCAGGCGCTGGTCAACACGGTCAAGGTGGCAAAGGCCTGGGCGGAAGCAGCCAAGACCAGCCGCAAACCCGTGCTGACCTGCATGATGGGTGATTTCAGCGTCGGGGAAGCGCGCCAACGGCTGCATCAGCAGCATGTGCCGATGATCGATTACCCGGAGCAATGCGGAGTGATCTTCCATGCGCTGTGGCATTACAGCCAGCATCAGAAAAGGTCGAAAGATTCCA
>ENA-ORXD01001314-ORXD01001314.1-sediment-metagenome-genome-assembly--contig:-NODE-1314-length-21405-cov-4.766832_pt1 | contig 21405 bp, 16 predicted proteins | sample MGYA00237862_ERZ511471 | MGnify/ENA metagenome assembly ERZ511471
GACGACAACTTCGCCGCCAACAAGAAGCGCCTCAAGCGCCTCCTGCAGATGATGATCGACGAGGGCCTCGTCGTGCCCTGGGGTGCCCAGGTGCGCACCGATGTCGCCCGCGACCCCGAGCTGCTCGACCTCATGCGCCGCTCGGGGGCGGACTTCGTCGCGCTCGGCCTCGAATCCGTCAATCAGGAGACCCTCGACCACTTCGAGAAGTCGCAGACCGTGGACGACATCAAGCGGTCGATCGCCGTGCTGCACGACTACGGCATCCGCAGTCACGGCATGTTCGTCCTCGGCGCGGAGCACGACGTGCCTGCGTCGATCGGCGACACCGTAAACTTCGCCCTCGAGAACCAGATCGACACTCTGATGCTCAACATCCTCACGCCGCTGCCGGGCACCCAGCAGTTCCGAGAGCTGGAGGCGCAGGGTCGTCTTATCACCAGAGATTGGCATCTCTATGATGCTCAACACGCCGTGTTTCGACCGCGGCTTATGTCGCCGTCCCATCTGCAGCGCGAGACGCTCCGCGGCAACCGGCGCTTCTACAGCACGGCCAGAGTGCTGAGGTGCGCGCGTGAGGTGCTCCGCCGGCGCGACAAGTATGCCTGGGATAGGATGCTGGAGAGCGGCTGGCTGTGGTTCTACTCGCGCATGTGGCACAAGGATCCGGGCAACCGCGCTCACGAGCGCATGCTCCGCGCGCTGCGACCCAAGAGCCCCTTCACGGGGCCGCTCGCGCACTCGATTGAACACGACGAGTTCGAAGTTCCGGCGGAAGAAGGCGTGTCGGCCGAGGTCGCGGCGCCTGAGGTCGCGGCCGAAAGCAGCGCCGGTCGCGAGACGCTCCCCGTCTGACGATGGCCACGGCTACCTTCGCGGCCGGGTGTTTCTGGGGTGTGCAGGCAGCCTTCGATCGTCTCGAGGGCATCGTTGCGAGCGAGGTTGGCTACACCGGCGGAAACGTGGCTCGTCCGAGCTACCGCCTCGTCTGCGCGCACATGACGGGTCATGCCGAGGCGGTGCGGCTCGAGTACGACCCGGAGGTCATCACCTACGAGAAGCTCCTCGAGGCCTTCTTCGCGCTCCATGACCCGACGCAGCGCAACCGACAAGGGCCGGACGTGGGGCCGCAGTATCGCTCGGCGATCTTCACGCACTCCGCCGAGCAGCAGGCGGCGGCGACGGCGATGATCAACCGTCTCGAGGCGGAGGGTCGTTTCGCGCGTCCCATCGCCACCGACGTCGCGCCGGCCAAGGAGTGGTGGAGAGCGGAGGAGGAGCACCAGCGCTACTTCGCCAAACGCGGCGCGGGCGGCTGCCGTCTGTGAGGAGGATTCCCCGGCAAACGCCGTCTGGCGTGCCGCTGCGCTAGGCACCCAGGTGTTCTACGAGAATCCTCACTCCGATGCCGATCAGGATGAAGCCGCCGACAACCTCCATGCGGCGTCCGAGGAGCGCTCCGAAGCGCTTGCCCAGATGGAGCCCCAAGGCCGTGAAGCCTCCCGCGACGAGGCCGATGACGACCGCCGGGTACCAGATCGAAACGTTGAGCAGCGCCAGCGAGAGCCCGACCGCCAGCGCATCGATGCTGGTCGCGATTGAGAGCAGGATGAGCGACCAGCCGCGCGTGGGGTCCGCGCGCTCGCGCTCGCCGTTCGCATGAGCGAGCGACTCCCAGATCATCTTGCCGCCGATCACGGTCAGGAGGCCGAACGCGATCCAATGGTCGACGGGCGAGATCCAGTCGGCCACCGTGAGGCCGGCCAGCCAGCCGATAATGGGCATCAGCGCCTGAAAAAGCCCGAAATGCCAGGCGAGCCGGAAGGTCTGACGGGCGTCCACCCGCTCCAGGGTAAGGCCGGCGCCGATGGCGACGGCGAAGGCGTCCATCGCGAGGCCTATGGCGATGCCTATGAGGGCGAGCGGGGACACAGGAGGGCAGCTTACCAACCGTGCGCTCGCGTTGCTCTCACGCTTGCGCGTGAGCTGCCGATACTGGCTTGCGAGAGAGCCACGAGAGCGGAGGGAACGGCGATGGAAGAAGCTGGCTGCGGCAACTGTCGGTACGGGCACGAGGAGCCCCGTGGATCGGTGTTTGCCAGAGACCGCGGCGCCGGCTGGGGAACATGCCGACGGAATGCCCCGACTGTGGCGGTTGTCCCCTCCCCGGAGCGTCCGGGGTTTCTGCAGGCTGCCTTTCCCCGCATCCGGGAGAACGACTGGTGTGGCGACTATCAGGGGCGCGACACGCGCATCTCGGGTTACATCGGGCTCGACTGAGCCGCGCTCTGCAAGTCGCGCCAGAGGGCGACGACGTGCTCGCGCTCGGTGGCCTGCGCGCCCACTGAGACGCGGATGATCTGGATACCCTTCAGGACCGCCGATGTGACGTAGGAGTTGCCGCCGGCGTTGAGGCGTGCGGCCAGGGCGAGGTTGTGCGCGCTGAGGGCCGTCTCGTCGCCTGCGAGCCCGGGCGGAACGTGTCTGATGCAGACCGTCTGGAAGGGCGCCGGCGCGAGACGCTCCCATTCCGAGGCGGCATCCACCTGCCGGCGAAGCCACTTCGCGTTGGCGATGTCGCGGCGAATTCGGTCCTGCAGGCCGGTGACGCCGTACTCCCTGACCAAGAGCCAAAGCTTGAGCGCCCTGAATCGCCGGCCGAGAGGGATACCCCAGTCACGAAGGTTTCGGACGATGTCGTCCTGCGCGGTGCGCAGGTAACTCGGATTGGTGCTCATGACACGCACCAGATGCTCTGGGTCGCGCACGTAGTATGCGGAGAGATCGAATCCCGCTCCGAGCCACTTATGCGGGTTGAGCACGAGTGAATCGGCGTCCTCGACGCCCTTCCACGCCCAGCGCAGCTCGGGGCAGATCATGGCGCTGCCGACCATGGCGGCATCGACGTGCAGCCACATGTCGTGTCGTCGGGCGATGGCCGCCATGCCGATGAGCGGGTCGATGGCCGTCGTCGCCGTGGTGCCGACGGCGGCGACGACGGCGCATGGGCGCCGGCCTGCGGCGACGTCGTCGGCGACGGCCGCCTCGAGCAGGTCGAGGCGCAGGGCGTGCGCCTCATCGGTCGCGATGAGGCGCAGGTTCCCAGCGCCGAACCCGGCCAGGCAGGCGGCCTTGGGAATCGAGCTGTGAGCCTGGTCGGAGGCGTAGAGGACGAGCGGCGCGGCCTCCTCCTGAAGTCCGCCGCGCGTTTGGCCGAAGCCCGTCGCTCGTTCACGAGCGCAGATGAGGGCGCAGAGCGTCGCGGTGCTGGCCGTGTCGTGAATGACGCCGGTGAAGTCGGTCGAGAGGCCGAGCATCTGGCGTAGCCATTCCATCACGACTTCTTCTACTTCCGTTGCCGCCGGACTCGTCTGCCAGCTCATTCCCTGTGCGCCGAGGCCGGCGGCGACCAGGTCGGCGAGGATCGACGTGAAGTCCGTGTTCGAGGGGAAGTACGCGAACCAGCCCGGGTGGTTCCAGTGCGTGATCCCGGGCAGCACGATGCGGTCGAGGTCTGCGATCAGGCCGTCGAGTCCTTCCGCCGCCTGCGGCGGCTCCGTGGGCAGCGCGGCCACGATGTCGCCCGGGTTGACCCGGCTCATCACCGGCAGGTCAACCATACGGGCGCGGTAGTCCGCGACCCAGTCGACCAGCGCGTGGCCGAGTTCTCTGAAGCTCGCGTCGTCCATGATCAGCCCAGGAACCGCCGCAGGTTCGCGGCGCGTACGACGAGGTCGGTCAAGCTCTCGCTGCGCTCTTCCTCCACCCTCTGGGAGATGGCCTGCGTGATCTCGAGGTGTTCCTCGCTGAGTGGCTGGGAGGACGTCGCTATGCCCAGTCGTTCGAGCGCCCGCGGCAACTCCTTCGGCATGAAGGGGCTCTTGACGTCAGCGAAGCGCATCGCGTCTCTGAGGTCACTGTCGAAGTGTCGGTAGGCGGAGCGCACGAACTCGAGGTCGGCGGCGGTGAGGGCAGAGAGGCCGAGCAGTTCGGGCGGGACGCCGATCGAGTAGAGCGCCGCCGTGAAGGCGATGGCGCGCGGGAGGCGTGCCTCGCCCATGCTGCGCGAGTAGCCGAAGAGGCCCACGTGGAGCTTGCGTTTGCGGCGACTGGGTACGTAGCGCGCCGCGGAGTTGATGACGGGCGCCAGGAGCTGAACCTGCCGCTGGTACTCCGCCGAGTAACGCTCGGTGAGCTCGTGACAGCGCTCCTCGTCCATCTCGTGCGACGGCCGCGTGGCACGGTCTCGCAGGTAGCGCACGGCGTTCATCACCTCGGTCGGCGTGTAGTCGTACTTGAAGGCCGACTGCACGGTGAACGTCTCGACGCTCGGATATTCCTGAGCGACGCGCGGCGCGTTGACGGGCGAGAGGCCGCCGCGGAAGGGAGCGGAGCCGGCGCCGAGAATGGGGTGAATAGTCACGCCTGTGCGTTCCTGCAGGCGCTCCAGTCGCGCCAGGGCGACCTTCGTCATGAGCACGGCGCTGATGACGCCGTAGTTCATCGCGGGGTCCGAGCGCGCGAGGAACACGCGCTGGTGCGCAGTGGTCTTGCCGGCCAGATACGCCTCCGTGATGGTGTCTGCGGCGAAGAGGTGCGGGAGATCCTCGAAGAGCGGAATCACGTTGATCGTGTCGGGCTTGAACTCGCCAATCCACTCGGCGATCGAGATGTCGCCCGCGAAGAAGGGCTTGGTCTGACGCCCGACAATGAAGTCGCGGTAGTAGTGGTAGACGCGGTCGACGCACTTGGCGGACGTGGTCATGGGCAGGATGACCTCGAAGATGGGGGGGATGTCGTCGCCGAAGACGTGTTTGGAAGCGTCGAAGGAGCGCGGGATGCTCTCCAGTGTCTCCAGGAGGATCTTCGCCTCGGCCCGCTCTACTGTCGGGTTGGGCACGCGCAGCGTGAGGAAGAGGTCGCGGCCGAGGCGGTGTTCCGCGAAGTATCGCTCGTGACGCGTGAGCAGCTTCTTGACGACGAACGCGTCGACCTCCTTGCCCTCGACATCCCACATCTGCTCGTCACACCCCAAGTGGGAGAAGGCGTAGTATGCCTCCTGGACTTCGTCCTCACCGCTGAGTTCGGGCCCCGGGGAGAAGAACGGGATGGTGACGTTGTCCGGGTGCTGAGTGCTCATGCAGCGCGGTATCGTCAAAGGGATCTGGTTGCTCATTCGCGCCTCTCTCGGTACGTGCCGGCCGCTGCCTGGTCTGGAAGCGCCGGCGCTCGGATGTAATGTTCTTGACCCGGTGCGATGACGCGCTCGGCGCTGCGGCGCCCCCGTCACCCTGGTATTCTCACCGCCGGACGACCTGATTGGGGTGCCCCTCCCTATGCTACCGCGTGTCATGCTTCATGTTGAGGCGAGTCTCGATGGTCGCATCGATGGGATTCGGCCGGACCTCGGGCGGTACTACGCGTTGGCGGCGAGGTTCGCTGAGCACGCCGTCCTCACAGGGGCCGACACGCTGCTCGAGAGCCCCGGTATTCCTGCGGAGGACGACGAGGAGCCGCCCACGGCGCAAGAGCTCTGCGGCTCCGCGCCACTTCTCGTGATCGTCGACAGTCGCGGCCGGCTGCGCGTGTGGAACTGGTTGCGCAAGCAGCCGTACTGGCGGGACGTCGTCGTGCTCACGTCGGAGAGGACCCCCGCCGCCGCACGCGAACGGCTGGAGGCGGCATCCGTTGCCGTGGTCGAGGTCGGCGCTGAGAGGGTCGACTTGCGTGCCGCCCTCGAGCTTCTCAATGAGAGGTACGGCGTCGAGCGCGTGCGCGTCGACAGCGGCGGCTCCCTCAGCGGCGCGCTGCTGCGCGCGGGACTGGTCCACGAGGTGAGCGTCCTGCTGGAGCCGCTGCTCGTGGGCGGGGTTTCGCCGCGTGCGTTTCTGCGCGGCCCGGATCCCGCCCTGTCCGGCGGCGCCGTGGGGCTGCGTCTCACTGCGGTCGAGCGATTCGACGATGACGTCGTGTGGCTCCGCTACGACGTCCTGGGCCCTGCGGCCGCGGTCGCAGGGCCAGACGCCTCCTAGGATCTTCGCTGGCTAGCTGGCCCTGCCCGGTGGACGTCGTGGATTGTGCCTTCCTGCACTAAGTTGGCTTGCTACTTGCGAGTAGGGCCTTCACAATAAGTCTCTGTCGTTTGTGGCAGACGCGGCAGCGCCGACGGGCCCAAACACGTCCTCACGCGGACGCCGGGCCGCACGGCGATCATCGATCATCTGTGAATGGGCGACGTGTGTCGAAAGGGCGATGAGGGAGGGGCAGTTGGAAGGCCAAAGGGTCTGCATGGACGGGAATGAGGCGGCCTCAAGGGTCGCGTACGCGCTAAGCGAAGTCATCGCGATCTATCCCATCACCCCGGCGTCGCCGATGGGCGAGTACTCGGACGACTGGTCGTCGGCCGGCAAGCCCAACATCTGGGGCATGGTTCCCGAGGTCATTGAGATGCAGTCCGAGGCGGGCGCCGCCGGCGCTCTGCACGGCGCACTGCAAAAGGGCGCTCTCTCGACGACGTTCACGGCGTCTCAGGGCCTGCTGCTCATGATCCCCAATATGTTCAAGATCGCAGGCGAGCTTACCCCGACGGTGATCCACGTCTCGGCGCGTACGCTCGCGACTCATGCGCTCGCGATCTACGGGGATCACAGCGATGTCATGCATGCGCGCACCGCGGGGTTCGCGATGCTCTGCTCGGCCTCCGTTCAGGAAGCGCAAGATCTGGCGCTCGTCGCCCACTCCGCCTCGCTTCGTTCCCGCATTCCGTTTCTCCACTTCTTCGACGGGTTCCGCACCTCGCACGAGGTCGACAGCGTCGAGGCGCTGAGTCACGACGACATCCGCGCGTTCGTCTCGGACGAGGATGTGCTCGCCTTCCGCGCCCGTGGCCTGACGCCGGAAAGGCCGGTCATCCGCGGTACCGCTCAGAATCCGGACACGTTCTTTCAGGGTCGCGAGGCCAGCAACCCGTTCTACGATGCGACGCCGGGCATCGTGGCTGAGACTATGGCGGCTTTCGAGAGCCGCACCGGCCGCCGCTACGGGCTCGTCGAATACGAGGGTGCGCTCGACGCCAACCGCGTCATCGTGATGATGGGCTCCGGCATCGGCGCCGCTCAGGAGGCGGTGGAGGCGCTGACCGCCGCCGGCGAACGAGTCGGCCTGCTGAAGGTCCGCCTGTACAGGCCGTTTCCCGCCGAGCAACTCGTCGCGGCGCTGCCGCCCGCAGTCCGCTCCATCGCCGTTCTCGACCGCACCAAAGAGCCAGGCGCCATCGGTGAGCCGCTTTACCTCGACGTGGTCAGCGCGTTGGTCGAGAGCATGGACTCGGCCAGCCCGAGCTTCGAGCGGCTGCCCCGCGTGATCGGCGGTCGCTACGGCCTCGCTTCCAAGGAGTTTACGCCCGGTATGGTGAAGGCGGTGTTCGACGAGCTCGCCAAGGAGCAGCCGAAGCGTCGTTTCACCGTCGGCATCAGCGATGACGTGACACACCTCAGCATCGCGGCCGATGAGTCGTTCCGGGTCGCGCGTGCCGAGGGTGAGGTCCAGGCGATGTTCTTCGGTCTGGGGTCGGACGGCACGGTCGGCGCCAACAAGAGCTCCGTCAAGATCATCGGCGAGAACACCGATCTCCACGCCCAGGGCCACTTCGTGTACGACTCCAAGAAGTCCGGGTCGGCGACGGTGTCGCACCTGCGGTTTGGTCCGAAGCCGATTCGCTCCACCTACGAGATCGACAGTGCGGACTTCGTCGCGTGTCACCAGTTCGGGCTGCTCGAGAAGATGAAGGTGCTGGATCGCGCCCGCGATGGAGCAACGTTCCTGCTGAACAGCCCCTATCCGGCTTCGGAAGTCTGGGGTCATCTCCCCGCGCACGTGCAGCAACACCTAATCGCCAAGGGCATCGAACTGTGGGTGATCGACGGCAACCGCATCGCCGAGGAAGTCGGGATGGGAAGCCGCGTCAACACCATCATGCAGCCCTGTTTCTTCTCCTTGTCGCGCGTCCTTCCGGCCGATGAGGCGATCGCGCGCATCAAGGAGTCCGTGCAGAAGACGTACGGCAAGCGCGGTCCGGCGATCGTCGAGCGCAACTTCGCGGCCATCGATCGTTCCCTCGAGGAGCTGGAGCGCGTGGCGATCCCGACCGAGCTCACGGGCTCCGGCGCGCCGGCGGAGCTTATCCCCGCCGAGGCGCCGCAGTTCGTGCGCGACGTCACTTCGCGCATGATGGCCGGCGAGGGTGACCTTCTGCCGGTGAGCGCGTTCCCGGTGGACGGGACCTTCCCGACCGGAACAACCAAGTACGAGAAGCGCGGCATCGGACGCGAGATCCCGATTTGGGACCCGGACGTGTGCATCGACTGCGGCAAGTGCGCCATCGTCTGTCCGCACGCGAGCATTCGCATGAAGGTCTACGAGCCGACGGCGCTGCTCGGCGCTCCCGAAGGTTTCAAGTCGAAGGACTACCGCTCCAAGGATCTCGCCGGCCATCTGGTCACGATTCAGGTCGCGCCCGACGATTGCACCGGATGCGGCGTCTGCGTCGAGGTCTGTCCCGCGAAGAGCAAGACGGAGGCGCGGCACAAGGCGATCAACATGGAGTACGCCATGGACCACCGCGACTCCGAGCGGCCTAATTGGGACTTCTTCCTCTCGATCCCGGAACTCGACCGCAGCCTGCTCCCGCACGACACGGTGAAGGGATCGCAGGCCCTGCAGCCGCTCTTCGAATTCTCCGGCGCTTGCGCCGGCTGCGGCGAGACACCTTACGTGAAGCTCGTCTCGCAGCTGTTCGGCGATCGCATCGTGGTGGCCAACGCGACCGGCTGTTCGTCGATCTACGGCGGCAACCTGCCGACCACACCGTGGACCACGAACTCGGACGGCCGGGGACCGGCCTGGTGCAACTCCCTGTTCGAGGACAACGCCGAGTTCGGTCTCGGCTTGCGGCTCGGCTACGAGGCTCAGGCAACACGCGCTCTGCAGCTTCTCGAGCGCCTCGCGCCTCGGCTGGATCACGAACTGGTCGCCGGCATCATCGGCGCCAACCAGGACAGCGAGGCGGGCATTCGCGCGCAGCGCGAGCGTGTCGCGCGGCTCGTCGATGCTCTCAAGAGTCTCGGCACGGACGACGTCGACGTGCTCCACCTTCTCGCGCTCTCCGACAATCTCGTGCGCAGGGGAGTCTGGATCATCGGCGGCGACGGCTGGGCTTACGACATCGGCTTCGGCGGTCTCGACCACGTCCTCTCGTCCGGCCGCAACGTGAACATCCTCGTGCTCGACACCGAGGTCTACTCCAACACCGGCGGCCAGGCTTCAAAGGCGACGCCGCGCGGCGCCGTGGCGAAGTTCGCCTCGTGGGGCAAGGGCACTCCCAAAAAGGATCTTGGCGCGATCGCGTCGTCGTACGGCTCCGTCTATGTGGCTCAGATCGCCATGGGCGCTAACGATGCTCAGGCCGTCAAGGCGCTTCTTGAAGCCGATGCCTGGCCCGGCCCGTCGCTGGTCATCGCCTACAGCACCTGCGTGGCGCACGGCATCGACATGGCGAAGTCGATGCAGCACCAGAAGGACGCCGTGAAGTGCGGCTATTGGCCGCTGTACCGCTACCGTCCGACGGGCATGACCGACGGACAACCGTTCACCCTGGACTCTCGTGAACCCTCCATGCCGGTCAGTCAGTTCCTCTCAGAGGAGGCACGCTTCGCGATTCTCGGGCGCACGCACCCCGAACGGGCGGAGCGGCTTCTCGGGCTGATCCAGGCAGACGTCGATGAGCGCTGGCGTTACTACCAGCAACTCACCAACGTCGCGCGCTGTCTGCCCGACGAGAAGCAGGAGAGCGCCGAGAACGCCGAGGCGACGGACGAGGAGGTGTCGTCATGAGCCGGTTAACGACGTCGTATCTGGGCCTTCAACTTCGGTCGCCGCTGGTTGCCTCGGCGGGTCCGCTGACACGCGATACCGAGATGGCCTTGCGCATCCAGGACGGCGGCGCGGCGGCGATCGTCATGCCGTCTCTCTTTGAGGAAGAGGTGCTGCACGAGCAACTGCAGCTCAATCGCGCTCTCGAGGCTGGGTCGGAGGGGTTCGCCGAGGCGCTCAATTACTTCCCGGATGTGAGCGCCTTCGTGACGACGAGCGATAAATACCTGCAGTCGATCGAGACGATGAAGCGAGAGCTGGATGTCCCCATCATCGCCAGCCTCAATGCCACGTCGGTCGGCGGCTGGGTTCGCTACGCTCGTCTCGTTGAGGAGGCCGGCGCCGACGCGCTCGAGCTGAATGTCTACCGCATTGCGACGGACCCGGCCTCCACGGCCACCGGCATCGAGTCTCACGACTTGACCATCGTTCGCGAGGTGCGCGAGAGCATCGGCATTCCGCTGGCGGTGAAGCTCTCTCCCTACTACACGACGATCGCCGGCTTTGCGACCGAGGTCGTGGCGGCCGGCGCGAACGGGCTCGTGCTCTTCAACCGCTTCTATCAACCCGACATCGACGCGGACACGCGGGATGTCGTGCCGCGCATCGAGCTCAGTCAGTCGTGGGAGCTACGCTTGCCGGTGATGTGGACGGCGATTCTTCGCGCCAAGCTCGCCGGCGGTACGTCGCTCGGGTTGAGCACCGGCGTGCACACCGGCGTGGACGCGGCCAAGGGCCTCCTCGCCGGCGCCGACGTGGTGATGATGACCTCAGCCGTGCTGCGCAACGGCCCCGAGCACTTTTCCGTGGTCGAGCGTGGTCTACTGGATTGGATGGACGTCAACGAGTACGAAACCGTCGATGAGCTGCGCGGGAGCGCGAGCTACTACGCAAGCGACAATCCCGCCGCCTTCGAGCGCGCCAACTATGTACGCACGCTGCACTCCTGGAGCGCAGCCGAGTAGCGGAGAGAGACGCTTGGACCTTCGCGCCCGCTTTGTGGCACCGCTGACCCAGCTCCGTGCTCGTAGTCAGCGACTGGTTCAACTCAACTTGGAGTTGCTGGCCGGCGAGCTTCGGGAGAAGGGGGCGCAGTACGGCCTCGCGCTCGGCCTGTTCGTGGGTGCGGCCGTGCTGGCCCTCTTCGCGCTGGGATTCGCCCTGGCGACGGTCACCGTTGCGTTGGACCTGGTGGTTCCGCTGTGGCTGGCGTTGCTCATCGTGACGATCGCGCTGCTGCTTCTGGTGGCGCTTCTCGCGCTCGTCGGTCGCAACCGGATCCTCCGCGCTGGTTCGCCGCTGCCTGAGAAGGCGCTGGCTGAAGCTCAAGCTACCGTCGAGGCGGTGCGGGCGCAGGCCACAAGGGTGGTTGCCTCCGTGGCGCAGCCGACGAGGGCTGGGGGCGCCGCGTCACGCCCGGCCGGCCAGGCTGCGCCGTTCGTCCCCGACTGGCAGGCTCGACCCGCGAGAGACACGTCGCGGGGCGGAAGGCCGGTCGTGGTCGCGACGCCCAAGAGCCCGGTCTCCGGCGAGAGATCGGCGGGTGAGTCGTGAGCGGGACGACACCGAAGCAGTCGCGCTCCGCCACGGTGGTGCTCGACGATCTGCGGCGCGAGCGAGAGGCGATGGTCGGCGAGCTATCCGAGCTCGGCGACGCCGCGGCGGAGCTGGTGCGAACGGGCAGAGGGCGCGCGGAGCGGGCCGGCGTGACGGCTCGCCGAATCGCCCTGCCGGTCGGCGCTGTCTGCATCTTCGTACTTCTTCTGGGAGCTCTGAGGGGGCGACGCTGAAGTTCGGCGAGGCTTAGGACGTGCGCCGGGGCGGCTCTGCGAGCCGCCCCGGCGCTTCACGTTGGCGCCCTAGTACCGGAACAAGGCGGCGATCTCGGCCGACCTCGGCATCTGGTCGCGTTCCAGGGAATAGGCGCCGCCGCCGGTCCTCAGGGTTTCCAGAACGGCGCGATCGAGGAGATCCTCGTCTCCCGGTTCTCGCATGTCGTGTGGCTGCAGGTGGGAGAGGGTGGCGTCCGTCTTGCCCCAGCGAACGGCGTCGGCAGCCACGAAGACGGCCTCCACCCTGCCCTGTAGGGCAGCAGTCAGGATGTGCTCAAGGTCGACGGCAGTATCGTCTCTTGCCGCGCGCGCCGCGAGACGTGCCTTGCGCTCCAGTTCGAGCGCCTGGGCGCGAGGTTCAACGGCTGTCCAGGCGAGATCGCGCAGGGCGTCCTCCTCCATGGTGTCGGGGTTGATGTCGATGGCCTGATCGACGAGGTGCGCATAGCGGGAGACCTGCCGATAAAGGGGGATCAGATACTCGATCCCAGCAAGGATGAGGGGCGCCTGGGTGGGGTTGAGCGTCTGCTGGACGCCGGCGTCGATGGCGCGAAAGTACTCTCTGAGGCGCTCGTCGTCGGCATCACGCTCGCCGCCGTGGCCGTGGTAGACGAGTGTGCTCCTGGGTCCTTCGCGGGCCGCGGTGCGTGCCTGAAACGGGCGCTCCTCCTCGGCCATGGCGACGACTTCCTCGAGCCTCTCAGGGACACCCCGCAACGGCACCGTTCGCAACTCACGTCGAGAGCCGGCCAGGAGCTCGACGCCGTGTCGGCCCAGCGTGAGGATGTAGTACTGCATGTCGGGCTGAAGCCCGAAGACCAGAGGTCGCAGGTGAAACCGGTCGCCCGTCACGACCATCTCCGGTACGGAAAACGGGAGGTTAAGGATGCGGCCATTCTCGAGCGCGAGGAACATGGCGATCGCCTTCTCAGCCCGACTCCAGAAGGGCCGGTCGCCGGCTAGGTCGCGGGCCGGCCGGAGTACGGCGTCGATGGTGGCCGAGCGCAAGCCGAGCGCCGCGAGCTCCTTACTCGACGTGTCGACGAGGCCCTTGAAGCGCACCGCGTCCTGTTCCGTATCTTGGCCCTTTGGTTGCACGGGCATGTAGACGGAGATACACGGACCGTCCGTTGGCCGCTGAAGCGCCTCCAGATCGGCTGTCGTGGGAAGGGACATTTCGCTCACCTCCCTGTGGTTGTCGGTGGGTGCGGACTGCAGCACTCTCTGGTGATGGTCACGCCCCCTCTCCTTCTTCGCGTGTCCGCTAGGCCGCATCGGTAAACCTGCACGACGCCGCCAGAGCGGAAGCTTGAGCGACGGGTCGAGGAGGACGGGCGCGGGAAACGCAGGCTCGTGCCGACTTCGCTCATCCTCAGGCTTGAAGGCACGGCGGCGAAAGCACTAGGCTGTCCGCGTGACTCTGGTGGCTCTAGTGAGTTCGTTCCGCGAGCTAGATCCCGTGCCGCCGAGGGTATCCACACGTCGTGGCGCCGCAGCGTCTTGCTTGTGCTGGCGATCACGATTCACAACATCCCCGAGGGGGCTTGCCGTAGGTGTCGCGTTCGGGGCCGCAGCCGCGGGACTGCCGGGCGCTACGCTGGGAGCGGCGATCGCCCTCACCTTGGGCATCGCGATTCAGAAGTTCCCCGAGGGTGCGGCGGTCTCGCTGCCCCTGCGACGCGAGGGACTCTCACGCTGGCGCAGTCTCTGGTGGGGCCAGCTCTCCGGTCTCGTCGAGCCTGTGGCGGGGTTGCCGGGGCTGCGGCCGTCCTACTCATGCAACCCTTGCTGCCCTATGCGCTCAGCTTCGCTGCGGGCGCCATGATCTACGTCGTTGCCGAGGAACTCATTCCCGAAGCCCATCGAGGCTCGCACAGCGGCTACGTGACGATGAGCGTCATGGGAGGCTTCGCCCTCATGATGATCCTCGACGTGGCGCTCGGATAGTCGTCGGCGCATCCCTGTATATTCGTCTAGTTGACGTCCGCTCCGGCCTCGTTTGTGATAGTGAAGGGCACACACGACGGCACGGCTCTCGGCGGGTCGCGGGGTCAGGTGCCTCGCCGGGTTCCAGCCCCGCGGTGTGGGGGTAGTCAACGAGTACACCGCGGGCATGACACTGCAGGGGGAGGGGCGTGAGGATCCAGGAAGCGGAGCAGCACGATCAGCCCCTATTGCGGCGGTCACATGTTGCCGATGTAGCCTACATGTCTGATGGAGCACTCAGTGGCGAAGGCGTGCGCGCGGAACTCGTGGCGGAGACAACCCGGTCGGCACGCGCCCTAAAGCACCGCCCGGCGAAGCTGCGTATTGTGGCGACGCTGGGCGCCGACGTGGTGGGCATCGTTCTTGCGTCGGTCGTCGCCGTGTGGATGACCGAGGTTCTGCTCGGCATTCCCGGGGCGCGCCGCCTGGCTGCTCCGTTCCAGGCGGATGCTACCGGCGGGGCGCTGCTGTTTCTCGTGCTCATCCCCGCGTGGATCGTCGTGCTGTGGGCATTCGGTCTGTATCGCGAGCCGGGGCGCAGCATCGGCGGCTCGGGCTTCGTGCAAACGCTCAACGGTCCCATCGCGCTCACCGCGGCGAGCTGGCTGGTGCTCATCGCCTTGGTGCTCTTTCTCGGTCCGGCCGCTCCGGTTCGTGCGCTGATCGTCTTCTGGCTTCTCGCTATCGTTCTGGTTCCGATCTGCAGGATGATCGGCCGGCGCTGGGTGTGGTCGTCTGCCGCCCTCAAGGAGCGCGTGCTGATCATCGGCGCCGGTGAGGTGGGGCACGTGATCGCCTCCAAGATCAGCAAGCACCCGGAGTATCGCATGGATCTGGTGGGCTTCCTCGACGACGGTGAGCCGCGCAGCAGCGCCGGCAATCTCAACAACCTGCCCATGGTCGGCGCTTTCGGTGATCTGCGCCGCATTCTGGACGAGCAGCAGATCGACCGCGTCATCGTGGCCTTCTCGAGGGCTCGTCACGACGACTTCCTGCGCATCGTGCGCGCCTGCACGGACACGGCCGTGCGCGTGAACATCGTGCCGCGCCTCTTCGAGGTTGTGAGCTCTCGGTCGCTTGTCGACGACGTCGAGGGCATTCCCTTGCTCGATGTCGGCAACGTCGAGCTCAGCCGCTTCAACATGCTGGTCAAGCGCGCCTTCGACCTGCTCGTCGGCGGCGTCTGCTTCCTGATCTTCCTGCCCATCCTCGCCGTCATGGCCGTCGTCATCAAGCTCGACTCCAAGGGGCCCGTGTTCTTCCGGCAAGAACGGATGGGGCGCGGCGGGCGGTCGTTCTGGATCTACAAGTTCCGCTCCATGTACGTGGGCGCCGACGCGGAGCGCATGGAGCTCGCTGCGCAGAACGAGTACTCGGGGCCGATGTTCAAGATGAAGAAGGACCCGCGAGTCACCCGAGTGGGAGCATTCATCCGGCGCTGGAGCCTGGACGAGCTGCCGCAGATCATCAACGTCATGAAGGGCGACATGAGCCTCGTGGGGCCGCGCCCGTTGTGGGTGGACGAGGCGCGCCAAGTGCGCGGCTGGACGCAGAAGCGCCTCGACATCACACCCGGCATCACAGGTCTCTGGCAGGTCCTGGGGCGCAACGACATCCCCTTCGACGAAATGGTGAAGCTCGACTATATGTATGTGACCGGGTGGAGCCTGAGCTGGGACGTGAAGCTCCTGTTCCAGACCATTCCGGCGGTCTTGGGGAAACGGGGAGCGTACTGAGGGCGGGCGCTGCCGCCGCCGGACGACGCGGCGAGGCGGCTGATGGCTACGCAGGGTGTCCCGGTCGGCGACGCCTCTCTCATGTGGCGGTGTCCACGTATTCGGCGAATCGGAGCAGCCATGGCGAGTGACTACCGCGTGGACCCAGTGACGGATGTGGCGCACTGGAACACGCTCTTCTCGATGGTCGAGACGCCTCACGTCGTGCAGGCGTGGGCCTACGGTGAGGCGAAGCAGGCCGCGGCGGACTGGCGCACGCGCCGAGTCGCCGTGGATGCCGGCGGGTGGCGCGTACGGCGGATCGTCATCAGTCTTCGCGACGAGCCGGTGGCCGTCTGTCAACTGCTGGACAAACGGCTCGCCGGTGTGACGGTCGCCACACGCGTGAATCGCGGGCCGCTGTTCCTGGGCGCCGACCCACGCGAGGACGTGGTCCGAGGCGTTTACAGTGTGCTCCGAGGCGGCGCTGTACGCGGCCGAGTCCCGCTGGTCTTGGCGCCGGCGCTGCCGGATTCACCGGAGGCCTACCGTCTGCTTAGCGAGCTAGGCTATCGCCCGCGGCAGGTGTCGGGGTGGATCTCGGACAGGGTTGACCTGCGTCTCGACGAAGAGGAGATGCAGCAGCGTCTTCATCGGGATTGGCGCTGGCGTCTGCGTCGCGCCGAACGCGCGGGCGTGGAATTCAGAGTGTGCGACTCGGCCGAGGACCTCGAGTGGCTGATGGAGCACCACGTCGAGCATATGCAACAGAAGCAGTTTGTCGGCATGAATCCTGCCTTCCTCCAAGCCCTGCGAGACGCCGCGCCCCGCGAGGACATCCTCGTCACGCAGGTGCGACTCGGCGGAGAACCGGTGGGCGGCCTGGTCACGTTCCGTTTCGGCAAAGCTGCTGAAGGCCTCATCTTCTGGGCGGGACAGGAGGCCCGCCGGGCGGATGCCGGCAGGTACATCGACTGGCGGACTGCGCTGGAGCTGAAGCAGCGGGGTTGTGAGTGGCTTGACCTCGGCGGCAAGCGCGCCGGAGCTACCGAGACGTTCAAGGCGGGCCTGGGCGGTGTCGAGTACCGCCTGCTCAACGAGTGGATCGCTCTCTAGCGCCGTCGGTCTCTTCGCGGCGCCGTCTGCGGCGCCCTCGGTGGGAGCGATTCCTGCGTATGGCCCGTCCGCCTCAATTCAGACTGGTGGCCGGCCGATGAAGGACGGTGGTATGGGCGCCGGCCGGGGAGCACGCCGGCCGACTTGGGATCGGAGTGAGAATGCAGTACCTCGATCGACTGCGCGGCTACTACGTGCGCGCGCCGCGCTGGGTTCACTCGACGGGCGGACTCGTCCTCTCCGCGCTGCCGCCGAAGCTTCTCTACGGCCGGACGTTCCGGGAGGTTCAGGCGGACGTTGAGCGCAGCGAGTGGGATGCTGCTTTCGTTGAGCAGAGGGTTCGGTCGTCGCTCGCAACCCTGTGGGAGCACGCCAGAGTGACGACCTACTACCGCGAGCTCGTTGAGTCCGCGCACGTCGACAAGCTCACCCCGGAGACGCTCGACCGCCTCCCCATTCTCGAGAAGGAGACGGTGAAACGGCGCGCACGCGACATGCTGTCCAAGCCGCTCGCGGAGATGGATGAAGTCTCCACGGGGGGCACCTCGTCCATGATTCCCTTGACCTTCTACCTGGACAAGAACCGAAGCGTGAGGGAGTGGGCCTTTCTCACGCACGTCTGGCAACGGTGCGGGTATGAACTGGGCGATCGCCTCGCCGTACTGGGATACCGGGGCGTGACCCACGTCTCGAAGCCGTCGTCCGTCCCTTGGTCGTGGGAGCCCGGCACGCGGGAGTTACGGCTCTCGCCGATGCGCATGGTCCCTCCGGTGATGGATGAGTACCTCGCGCAGATCCGGCGCTTCAGGATCAACTTCATCTACGGCTACCCGTCGGCGATCGCGATCCTGGCGGCCCATGCCGCCGACGCGGGCTGGTCGCGGCCGCCGGCGTTCGAAGGGATCCTCCTCATGTCCGAGTCAATCAGGCCGTTTCAGCGACAGCTCATCCATGACGGATTCGGCGACGTGTCCGTCATGGCCGGCTATGGTCTCAGTGAGAAGGTGGCCATCGCCGGCGAGATTCCAGGCGAGCCGGATGTCTACGAGTTCGAGCCACTCTATGGACTCGTCGAGCTTGTCGATGAAACCGGCGCGGTCATCACTGAGCCGGGCAAACAGGGGAGGCTGATCGGCACCGGCTTTGTCTCGCTCGGTATGCCCATGATTCGCTACGACACGGGAGACCTGGCGGTCGCCGTGCGCCATCCGGCGGCCGAGAACTGCTGGCGGCTGCGCGTGCGCAACATCACCTCGCGTCACTGTCAGGATTATCTGGTGACGCGGGAAGGCGGCCTCATCGCGCATACGGTGCTCTATCCTCACAACACATTCGTCAGAGAGTGTCAGTTCATCCAAGAGCAGCCCGGTGTCGCCCTCCTGCGTGTCGTGCTGGCGCCCGGAGCGGATCCTGCTCAGCTCGCCACGCTCCAGCGGAAGATCGAGGACCGGGCGGACGGGCTGATGTCCGTGCAGCTGGAAGCCGTCACGGAGATCCCGCTGACGCCGCGCGGTAAGCGCGTCCTGGTGGATCAGCGCCTCGACCTAAGGCGATACGGACACGTCGATGGCTAGGCTGTTCGGCAGGCGGGCCTCGCGCGTCACGCCGCCACAGAAGCTCCACCCGCGGCCGGTGGCTGAAGACGGCATACGGCAGCCGCGCGGCGCCATCGTCATGGCGATCCTGCACCCCGCCGCACAGGGGCCGCTGCCCAAGATCGCGCCGCTGCTCATCCGTGCGCTGGAAGACGCCGGCTGGAGCGTGCGCACGACATATTGGGGTGGCCGGCGATCGAACGAGTCGCTCGTCGAGAAGGCCTTTGTGCGGTCGGGTGAGCTGGCGCTCGCCTTGGGCCGTCTCCTGGTTCGCAGGGAGGCCGTCCTCTTCGTGAATTCGTCGCATAGCTGGAAGGGTTTTGTGAGGGACATGCCGCTTCTGCTTGCTGCGCGGTTCTCGGGTCACGGGACCGTGGTGCTCTGGCACGGCAGCGAGCCCGAACGAGTCGCACGCCGTCCATATTCCGCGGTTGGGCTGGCGTCGGCCTTGTTGGTGCGCTGCGCCGACGCCATGCTCGTGCTCTCGCAGAGAGAGATGAGCCTCTTGCGCCCGACGCTGTCGCACGGCCGCTTCTTCCGTGTCGTCAATCCCTACGTGCCGAGAGACGGCTGGCCGGGGAAGGCGCAAGGGGTTCCGCCGACCATCCTCTTTGTCGGCCGGGTGATCAGAGCTAAGGGAGTGTTCGAGCTCCTCGAGGCGTTCGATGCGCTGAGCGCCGTGCGCGAGTGCCGTCTGGTCATCGCGGGGGACGGTCCGGAGGCGCCGGCTGTTCGCTCGTGGATCGATGAGCGCGGGCTGGAGTCGCGCATCGTCATGAAGGGCTACGTGGATGACGCGGGTCTCGCTCAGTGCTACGCGGACGCCGATGTGTTCGTCTTGCCCTCGCATTCGGAAGGCTTCCCCACGGTCGTGAGTGAAGCGATGGATGCCGGACTGCCGATTGTGACCACGAGGTGCGGCGGGATGGCCGATCACCTCGAGGAGGGCGTAAACGGTCTGTTTGTTCGGGCCGGCGATGCCGGGGAGCTTGAGGCGGCCCTCGGCCAGCTGCTCGATCGTCCTGAGGTTCGCGCGGCGATGGGCGCCGCGAACCGTCTCAGGGTCGGAGAGTTCGCTCCCGGCCGGGTCGTCGACGGCTACGTGCGCGCGCTTGAATTCGCCGTCGCCGCGGCGCGCCGGCGGTCACGAAGCGTCCGGCGAGGGAGGCGGGGTGCTCCTTCCGGCTCCCGGCGCGTGCCTTGAAACCGGCACGCCGCGGCCGGGGTGTCTAGCCTCGGCGGAGCGCGGAGGAAGCGCCGCGTGCGGCGCGCGCCGTCCAGCGGCGAAGGAGGCGAGAGGCGTTCGCCGCGCTGGGCGCCGGATCCGACATGGAGAAGTACGGGAAGGTCTGAGGGTGCACGAGGCTCAGCAGCCACGCGGGAACGCTGAGCTTGCCCTCTGAGCGGAGTTCACGCAGGGCCCGCACGTCGCTTTCCGGGTACCACAGGTGGAGTCCGCCGCGGTAGGGCCGCCCTAAGAGCGGTTCGCAGGGCGCGCCGACGATGCGGTTGTACACGAAGGCGGCGAGGTCGTACCCGCTCGCCGCGACCAGCGGCGTGGCGGCGGTGAACCGGGCGTTGATCTCCATGACCTTCAGTTTCCCGTCGCGGACGTCGCGCTTGAACTCCACATTGCCTATTCCCCGCACATCCAGGTGTGTCAGCAGGCGCAGGCCGAGTTCGGCGACTTCCGGGTTCCAGTCCGTGACGTGGTAGCAGGCGAGACCTTGGTTCTCCGGGTAACGCCGGATGACTCGCTTCGTGAAGTGGAAGAGGGGTCGCCCGGCGTCATCGCGGTAAGTGTAGTAGCTGGCCAGGCGGCTGTCGGGGCCGGGAATCAGCTCGAGGAGGACGACGTCGAGGCCGGCCTTCTGAACCTTGGCGAAGGAGCGCACGAGACCCTCGAAGTCGTCGGCGACAAGAAACTTGCTGCCGAGCGCAGCGGCGAACTGGTGGGTGAAGAGCGGCTTGAGGATGATTGGGAAAGGGAGCTCGTCGCGCCGCGCCAGCAGCTCGTCGGCGTCCTCGATGTGCCAGAAGCGAGGCGCCGGGACTCCGGCCTCGGCTGCCATCCGGTACGTGCACAGCTTGTTGAGCGCGCATGCTTGGGCTTCTGGATTGGAGATGTCGAGCAAGTACCTCTGCGAGAGCTCTTGGCGGTGCTCAAGCAGGAGTTCAATGCCGACGTCTGAGCAGGCCAGCAGGACCGCGCCGCGCAGCGGCTCAGACTGCGGTCCAAGCAGGAAGTCGCGCCAGGCAACGGCTGCCGGAACATCTTGCGGCAGGGGGATGTAGTTGACGTAACGGGAGTGCCGCTCCACGTAGGGGACGCCGGGCTCTCCAAGGAGATGCACCGCCACGCCCATGCGGCCCAGACTACGCGCGACTGCCATGGCGCTGCCTAAGTGCCCGCCCATCACGATGGCGGGGACCATGTCCGATGCGCGGGGCGCCTCGTGTTTGCCTGGGTCTTTCAAAGCCATTGATCCTCGCTTCGCCACGGGCGTGTGCCGGGTGCCGCTTGCTCCTGATTGACCCGCACGCTCGGCTCCGGCCGGTCGTGTCTTCGCCCGGGTGAAGCTGGCGAGCCGGAAGCAAGTATAGCCCAGCGACACGCTCGACCCTGTCGGTCGTGCGGCGTGGTGCGCGCGCCCGGCGAGACGGAGTTTGCGCCGGCCCAGCGTTGTCTTCGCAGGCGACACGGATTTGACCTGTTTTCGCTACTGGCTACGTACATTCGTCTAGGTGCGGCGCAACGCGGCCGATGTCACAAAGCGAGCGGCAAGGCTGCTCACAGGTGGTCCAACGGAACCCGGATGTGGAGCGCAGGCACGACGGTCCGTCGTCGATGGGTGTCGCAACCGGTCGCTTCAGGGTTCCCAGTTCGGGGGGATCTCGGTGTGTAGGAAGCTCGCAGTCTCAGCCCTGCTCGTGACGATCGCGATGATCGTGACGGGATTCACGGTACCCGCCGTTGCGACGGCGGGAACGCAGCCCGTGAGGTACAGCTACCAGGTCATTCAAGAGAAGCCGACCTATCAGGCCGTTAAGAGCAGCTACAGCGCGGTCTTCCTGCGGCAGGTTCGTCCGAGCTCGTCGGCACCGAGTTCGAGCGCCACGCCATTCGTTAAGCCGTTACCGATTCCCGGCTCCCCCGTCACCGCCTTCGGCGCCACCGCCAACGACGCGAGCGACGACACGGCCGCCATCCAGGCCGCCGTCGACGCCTGC
>ENA-ORXD01001315-ORXD01001315.1-sediment-metagenome-genome-assembly--contig:-NODE-1315-length-21396-cov-4.273418_pt1 | contig 21396 bp, 20 predicted proteins | sample MGYA00237862_ERZ511471 | MGnify/ENA metagenome assembly ERZ511471
GCGGTTGTGGAGCCACGGCTGTGCCGCCGGCCCCCTGTGCGCCGCGAGCTGGGCGGCGAGCGCGCCGGCGAGCGCGCCGCCCTCCGGCGCCTGCCACTGCAGCCGGTTGTACAGTTGCTGCCAGAGGTCGGCCGGCGTCTCGCTGAGAATGTGCGTCTCGCGGCCTAGGGCGCGCGCGACGCGACGCAGGTCGTCGCGCTCTGCTCTGAGGGTGGTTGCGGGCAACGGCCGTACCTCACTTCCTGGCGTCGGCGTTCACGCCGACCCTTCCGAGCTCAGCATACCTCCGCGACGGGAAGCGGAACATACCTTGACATCGAGAGACTTATCTTGGTATCAAGCTAATTACGACGGATGCGCAATACCGGTCGCGAGCAGGCGGCTCTGCAGCAGGCAGCGGCATGGCCGCCGACGCGTCCGAACGACTTCACGTATGAAAGGAGACCGATGCGGACACCGCGCGGCGTCACCCTCTGGCTGGCCTTGTGGCGCGTGGCGCACGACTTGGAGCGCGTGGCGCGGGCCGACGTCGCCGCGCTCGGGTTGTGTCTCAGCGACTTCGCCGTCCTCGAAGCGCTGCTCCATCGCGGGCCGCAGCCGGTAAGCGCCATCGCCGAGACCGTCATGCTGACCAGCGGCTCGATGAGCACCGCCGTTGATCGCCTCGAAGGCCGAGGGCTGGTGCGCCGCGCCCAAGACTCGCGTGATGCTCGCGTCCGTCTCGTCGACCTCACGCCGGAGGGCCGAGCGTTGATCGAGCCCGCGTACCAGGCGCATGCCGCGACGATGGACGCGTCGTTCGCCGCTCTGGGCGAGGCGGAGCGCGCCGAACTGCTCAAGACGCTGCTCGCTTTGCGGTGCGACGCACGACAGAAACAGGTTTCGCGATGACCTCGCCCCAGGGCGCACCAGAGCGCATGCCGGCGCTCTTCCTGGCGCACGGCAACCCCATGAACGCGCTCGCCGACAACGAGTTTACGCGCGCCCTGGCGCGGCTGGCGGCAGAGCTGCCGCGTCCGCGCGCCGTCATGGTCGTCTCGGCACATTGGCTCACCCAGGGGACGGGTGTTCTCACCGCCGCCGCGCCACGCACCATCCACGACTTCGGCGGCTTCCCGCGCGAGCTCTACCAAGTGGAGTACCCGGCGCCGGGGGCGCCGGAGTACGCACGGCTCGTGCTCGAACTCGCGCCGAGGGTCCTGCCGGACGACTCCTGGGGCCTCGACCACGCCGCCTGGGCGGTCTTGCGCCACATGTGGCCGGCAGCCGATGTGCCGGTGTTCGAGCTGTCGCTGGACATGGGCCGCCCGGCCGGCGAGCACTGGGAGCTGGGCCGGCGTCTCGCCGGGCTGCGCGACCGCGGTGTGCTGGTTGTGGGCAGCGGCAACATCGTGCACAGCTTCGCCGGCGTGAGCTGGGAGCCGGGCGCCGCGCCTCATCCCTGGGCCGAGGAATTCGATGCCTGGGTGGCGGACGCGCTGGAGCGCGACGACGCCCGGGCGCTGATCGGCTACGAGGCGGCGGGCGAGTGCGCGCGGCGCTCCGTGCCGACCACCGACCACTACCTGCCGCTGCTGTATCCGGCGGCCATGCGCACCCTTGAGGACCGGGTGAGCTTCCCCTACGCCGCCATCGAGATGGCCTCGATGTCGATGCGCTGCGTGCGCTTCGGGTGAACGCCGCCGGCCCATCTCTGAAGAAGGAGAAACGATGATGACCACGATCAGACCTGTTCGCTCGGCCACGCCGAGCCGGCCGACGCTCGAGGGCGCCGGCGTGCATCTCCACCGCGCCTTCGGCTTCGGCAAGGAGAACCTCTTCGACCCGTTCCTGCTGCTCGACGACTTCCGCGGCGACGACCCGGCCAAGTACGAGGCGGGCTTCCCGTGGCACCCGCACCGCGGCATCGAGACGATCACCTACGTGCTTGCCGGCGAGGTCGACCACGGCGACTCGATGGGCAACGCTGGGCGCATCGGTCCCGGCGACGTGCAGTGGATGACGGCAGGCAGCGGGATCATTCACCAGGAGATGCCGCACGGGGACGCGCAAGGGCGTATGGGCGGCTTCCAGATCTGGGCGAACTTGCCGGCGAGCCACAAGATGATGGACCCGCGCTACGACGGCATCCGCGCCGACGAGATCCCCGTGCACTCGGCCGGCGGGGCGCGCCTGCGCGTCGTGGCCGGCGCGGTCGGCGATGTCCGCGGCCCGGTCGGCGACATCGTCATCGACCCGGAGTACTTCGACGCGGCGCTCGAGAGCGGCGTCACCTGGACGCACGAGACGGCGCCCGATCACACCGCCTTCGCCTACCTCTACGAGGGGGAGGCGCGGTTCGGCGAGGCTGGGGATCTGCTCGTCGCCGACCCGGGAATGCTCGTCCTCCTGGGCGAGGGCGACCTGACGTCGGTGACGGCGGGCGGAAGCGGCGCGCGCTTCCTCTACATCAGCGGCAAGCCGTTGGGTGAGCCCATCGCCTGGCGCGGGCCGATCGTCATGAACACGCGCGCCGAGCTCGACGTCGCCTGGCGAGAGCTCGAGGATGGGACGTTCGTGAAGCACGCCGCGTCCGACGCGGCGCAGTGAACCGCTCGGTGGCGCCCGGGCGGTGGTGCGAAGGGAGGCCGGCGTGAAGATCGAGGTTTGGGCCGATGTGATCTGCCCCTGGTGTTACATCGGCGTGCGGCGCCTCGAGAGGGCGCTGGCCGGGGACGAGCATGGGGGCGAGGTCGAGGTCGTGCATCGCTCCTTCGAGCTCAGCCCGCGGGCGGTGCCCGGCGTCGTGCAGCCTGTGCCGGAGGCGCTGGCCGCGAAGTACGGCGTGAGCCGCGACGAGGCGCTCGCCATGTGCGCACGGGTGGAGGCGGTCGCGGCCGGTGAAGGCCTTGAGCCCTACGTCGTAAGCGGCAACGTCACCGGAAGTACCGCCTGGGCGCATCTGCTGCTCGCCCACGCCGCCGACGAAGGACGCTCCGCCGAGGCGTGGGAGAGGCTCTTCGTCGCGTACTTCGGCGAGGGCCGCTCGGTTTTCACGCGCGAGGCGTTGCTCGCGCTGGCCGCCGAGATCGGCCTCGAGGCCGCCGGCGCGGCGGCGGCGCTCGACGATGAGACGTATCGCCGCCGTGTGCTGCGAGACGCCGAGGCGGCTGCGTCGCTCGGCGCCACCGGAGTGCCCTTCTTCCTGCTCGACGGCCGCTGGACGATCGCCGGCGCGCAGCCCGCGGAGGCGCTGCGCGAGGCGATTGCGCAGGTGCGAGAGGCCGGCAGGCGGTGACGACGCGCCGCTGCGCGGCGGCCGGGGCGCCTCGTCCTTCTACTCCATCAGCGCGGGGTCGGTCGTGAGCTCGACGTTGAGCCAGAAGAGGTAGGGGAGCTCGCCGAGCCGCCGGTAGAGCGCGTGACGCACGCGGTCGGCGTCGGCGGTGTCCCAGCGGCCCGCCTCGACCAAGTAGTCGACCTCGACGTAGACCTTAGCGCCGAGCTTCTGAATGCGCACCAGAGGCTCCGGTAGCCCGGCGGCGCTGCTGACCTCGGCGACGGCGGCGCGGATCGGTTGCTGGATGGCTGTGGGCGGAGCGCCCTCGGTCAGCTCGCGCAAGGTGGTGCGGAGCATGCGCACCGGCGCCGGGAGGATGACGGCGCAGACGACGAGAACGAGCGCGGGGTCGATGTAGGGGACGATGGTCGCCCAGGAGGTGCGCTGAAGCAGGAGCATGGCGCCGAAGGCGACGATCATGCCGACCTCGAGGCCGACGCCGGAGAGCCACTGAATCGCCTCGGCGCGCACAAGGTCCGAGCGCGCGGCCTGCGGCCGCAGCCACCAGACGATGACGAGCGACACGGCCATCGAGACGACGGCGTAGACGATGGCCCATCCGGCGGCGACGTCGCTGCCGCCGTGGACGATGGTGAGCAAGGCAGAAACGGCGGCGTACGCGCAGATGCCGCCGAGGGCGACGGCCTGGATGCCGACGACCATCGGCGCGAGCGCCTCGCGGCCGAACGGAAAGCGCGCCGTAGGGCCGGCCGCGACCAGCCGCGAGGCGTGCAGGGAGAGGCCGGAGAGGACGACGCCGAGCGCGCCGTAGACACCGTCGAAGAGGACGAGCTGAGAGCCCACTGCCAGGCCCCACACGACGCCGAGTACGCCCAGAACAAGCGTTCCGATCAGCGAGATGAGGAGCGCCGTCTGCTCGCTCGCGGCGCCCGTCGTCCCGAGTCTGCCGACGGCCATCACAACTCCTTCGCGCGCCTTCGTCGTGTCTGGGGCTGAGTCTACCCGCGTCTGCGCGGCCTCAGAAACCCACATTCGGCGGCAGCGAGAGCAGGAAGCCCACGGCCACGACCCAGACGATGAAGGCGAGCGCAATCACGACGCGCCGTACGGAGATGGTGCTCAACTGGCTGGCGATGCCGGCGAAGAACAGCACTGTGGTGAACAGCACGATTGAGAGGACGAAGTTGTCCGAGATCTGGTTGGCTTCGGCGGAGCGCGCCTGTGCCTGCTCGGCCTCGCGCACGAGTTGTTCGGCCTTCTGTTCCGCGGCGAGGGCGTACTCCGGCCGTGTAAACGGCGTTCCCGCGGGGATCTTGCCCTTCGGCACGCTCGCCAGCCAGGCCTCGAAGGCCGGCTTGAACTCCTCGCGGAAGCGGGCGCGCAGGAAGTCGGCGCGTTTGGTGTCGCCCTCTCCCACCGCCGCGATCCACGAGGTGAAGACCTGCACGTCGACGGCGCGCTCGACATTCGCCCTGTTCGAGACGCGAGTCGACTCTATGCGCAAGGCGGAGGCACGGGCGCCGCTGATGGCCTGTTCGCCCGACCAGCGCGTTGCCTCATAGGCGCTCCAGGCCGAGCAGACCGTGGCCACCGAAAGGATGATGACCACGATGACCTCCAGGCGGTGCGAGATCGGCGCCCTTTGCACGGCCGGTGTCGCGGCGGACTCGGCCGACGGCTCGTCGCCATCCTGCGGGCGACGTGTGGTGCCGCCGTCGCCGCCGGCTGGCGGCAGGCCGTCGCCCGTCTGCGGCTCCTTCGCGTGTGGCTCTGGCATAGAAGTTCCTCCGTCCGGCGCCGTGCCGACGCTCGGCTTGGCATTCTGGGGCACGGGCGCGGCGCGCGCAAGGCCCGCCCCCGCCCGGCTAGCGTTGACGCCGAGGTCATCGTCCGTGCGAGACGGCGCTCGAGACGATTCTGAAGAAGGAGAAGGCAGTAGCGTTCGGCTGCGTGCTGGCGTACCATCGGGCGGCCCCGGTCGTGTTGAGCGGCCTGGGCTGCCCGTCTGTTGTGCGCTGCCGGAGGCGTAGCCATGAGTGTGCGGCACACCGAGCTGAAGAGCCTTCCCTACGAGATCTTCATGGCGGCGCTGTCCGTGCTCTCGATTCTCAACATCGCGCTGACCCTTCTGCTCCGTGACCCCATGGTCGTCGAGATCGTCTCGCTGATGAACGGCTTCCTGACGATCGTCTTCATCGGCGACTTCATCTTCCGCATCTCCACGGCGGAGTCGCGCTCCGCGTACTTCTTCCGTCAGTACGGATGGGCCGACCTGCTCGCCTGCATCCCGCTCACCAACGTGAAGATCCTGCGCATCTTTCGTCTTCTGCGCGCCGTGCGCATGGTGCGGCGAATGGGTGCTGCGGATGTGCGCTACGAGTTGCTTGCCCACAAGGCTAACAGCGCGTTGCTCAGTGTGGTGTTGCTGCTCTTCCTGCTCCTGGAGTTCGGTGGCATGGCGGTCTACAGCGCCGAGCGCGTCGACCCGGATGCCAACATCAAGAGCGCCACGGACGCGATCTGGTTCACCTACGTAACCATGACCACGGTGGGCTACGGCGATCGATACCCGGTGACCGAGTCGGGACGCTTCGTCGGCATGGTCATAATGGCCGCCGGCGTGGGTCTCTTCGGCGCTCTCACCGGCTACGTCGCCAACGCCGTGCTGGCGCCGCGGCGAGGCCTCGTTCGCCGGCGGGCTGAGCGGGAGGCGCCGGCGCTCGAGGCGACGCTCATGGAGCTCCACGGCCTGCTCGACGCCTCCAAGAACACCCAGGCGGAACTGGAGGACAAGCTCGCCAAGCTTGAACAGCAGCTGCTTGAGAAGCGGCGGGCACAGAGAGAGGATGGCGGAGAGGGGGGGATTCGAACCCCCGAACGAGATCGCTCCCGTTAACGGTTTTCGAGACCGCCGCATTCAACCGCTCTGCCACCTCTCCGCGAGATGACCTGCTTCCGTGGAAGCGGCAACTGCCGGAGTATACCGGGCGGCCGCGAGGGCGGGCAATCGGCGGTCGTGGGCCGGCGATGAACGGTCGTCGCGCCGGCGAGGCGCAGCGCCGCCGGCGTCGTCTATAGCCCGAACAGCCGCTCGATGCCGACCAGCTCGACGGCCGTGTAGGCCAGCGTGAGCGCCAGGATGCCGGCCACGATGGCTCGGTCGCGCGGCGTGTGCAGCCGGCTGCGAATCGCGACGCCGCCGAGCGCCCAGGTTGTCGTGGATGCGAAGCCGAGGCCGGCGAGCACGACGGCGCTGGCCGCCAGCGCGGCGGTGTTGCCGGAGAGGCCGGCGAGGAACGTCGAGTACATCATGAGGCCGTAGACGACGCCCTTGACGTTGACGAACTGGAGGACGAAACCGCCGACAAAGCCGTGCGCACGCGGCGCCGCATCGTCGCCGGCGGCGCCGAGGCGGTCGCGCTTGAGCCAGGTGATGAGCGCCAGCCAGCAGATGTAGACGGCGCCGACCCAGCGCAGGATGGGCTCGAGCGAGGGCACCAGCTCGAGCAGCGTAGACGACGCCAGGGCGCAGGCGACGAGCACGACGCCGAAGCCGATGGTGATCCCCAGGATGAACGGAACGGTGCGCCGGTAGCCGTGCATGATGCCCAGCGTGCCGCTCATGACGTTGTTGGGCCCGGGGCTGAACGTGCCGGCGATCGCGAACGCCAAGGCGGAGATGACCGGCACTTCATACATGGCCGTATCGTACGCGGTCACGCCCGGTCATGCCTCCGAACGCCGGCCTCGGCGGCTCCGTCAACCTGGGGTGCGCAGGCTCGGCTTGAAACGCCGTAGGAGCAACGAGGAAGTCACGACGCTGACGCTGGAGAGCGCCATGGCGGCGCCGGCCAGCTCGGGGCGCAAGAGGCCGAGGGCGGCGATGGGGATGCCCAGCGTGTTGTAGCCGAGTGCCCAGAAGAAGTTCTGGCGGATCTTGCGCATCGTGGCGCGCGAGAGCTCGACGGCGGTGACGACATCGCGCAGATCGTCCTTGATGAGAACGATGCCGCCGGTCTCGACGGCCACATCGGTGCCGCCGCCCATGGCGATGCCGACGTCCGCCTGGGCTAGGGCCGGCGTGTCGTTGATGCCGTCGCCGACCATCGCCGTAATGTGGCCGCGCGCTTGGAGCTTCGCGACCTGAGCGGCCTTGTCCTGCGGCAGCACCTCGGCCAGGACGTGCTCGGCCTCGATGCCCGCCTGGGCGGCGATCGCCGCCGCCGTGCGGCGGTTGTCGCCGGTGAGCATGAACACCTCCAGGCCCATCGCGCTGAGGCGGGCAACGGCCTCGCGACTGTGGTCCTTCAGCGTGTCGGCGACGGCGATCAGTCCGGTTGGTCGGCCGGCGATGGCGGTCAGCATGACAGTCTTGCCCTCGCCCTCGAGTTGCTCAATGCGCGCCCGCCAGGGCGCGAGGTCGACGCCCTCGAGCGCCATGAGGCGCGCGTTGCCGAGCAGCACGCGCTCACCCTCGACCGTGCCCTCCACGCCGAGACCGGGCAAGGCGGCGAAGCCGGTCACCGAGGGCGGCTCGACGCCCTCACGCTCGGCGACGGCGAGCACGGCCTCGGCCAGGGGGTGCTCGCTCGAGCGCTCCAGGGCAGCCGCGGCGCGCAGCAGGTTCGCCACATCCTGCGCGCCGAAGGCCTCGTGCTCCGTGACGACCGGCTTGCCGTGCGTCAGCGTGCCGGTCTTGTCGAAGACGATGGCGCCGATCTTGTGCGCGGTCTCCAGGGCCTCGCCGCCCTTGATGAGGACGCCGTACTCGGCCCCTTTGCCGGTGCCGACCATGATCGCCGTCGGGGTCGCCAGGCCAAGTGCGCACGGGCAGGCGATGACGATCACCGAGGTGCCGGCGAGCAGCGCTTTGATGAATGGCGTGGTTTCGGCGTAGAAGCCGGCGTCGGCGAATTGCGGCACGACGAACAGCCAGACGAGAAAGGTGAGCAGCGCCGCGCCGATGACTGCCGGCACGAAGACGGCGCTGATGCGGTCCGCGTAGCGTTGCACGGGCGCCTTGGAGCCCTGCGCGTCCTCGACGAGCTTGATGATGCGCGCCAGGGTGGTCTCGGCGCCGACCCTCGTCGCGCGGAAGGTGAAGGAGCCGAGCGTGTTGAGCGTGGCGCCGATCACGACGTCGCCGGCGCCCTTCTCGACCGGCAGCGACTCGCCGGTGAGCATCGACTCGTCGACCGAGCTGCGCCCGCTCAGCACGACGCCGTCCACCGGCACCTTCTCGCCGGGTCGCACCAAGACGGTGTCGCCGGCCAGCACCTCCTCGACGGGCAGGTCGAGCTCGATGCCGCCGCGCTGCACGCGGGCCGTGTCGGCGCGCAGGCCCATGAGCTTCTTGATCGAGTCGCTGGTGCGGCCTTTGGCGCGCGCCTCCAGGAGCTTGCCGAGCAGGACGAAGGTGATGAGCAGCGCCGCCGTCTCGTAGAAGACCGGTTCGTCGGCGAGGCTGGGGACGAACGTCGCGGCGACGCTGTAGAAGTAGGCCGCCGAGGTGCCGATCGCGATCAGCGTGTCCATGTTGCCGGCGCGGCGTTTGATCGCGTGCCAGAAGCCGCGGTAGAAGCGTGCCCCGGCGATGAACTGCACCGGCGTCGTCAGGATGAAGCCGAGGTACTTGGCGACCATGAAGGCGTCCCAGGTACCGCCGAAGGCCGCCGTCAGCCAGGACGCGACGGCCATCGGCACGGCGTGCATGAACGGCGGCACCATGGCGATGAGGAGCGCCGGCAGCGACAGCGCGAGCGAGAAGAGGAACATGTGGCGCTCGTGGCGCAGCCGCCGAGCTTGCGCGACGGCCTGGGCGTCGGGCGCCGCGCCGGCTGCGACGGCCGCCGGACGGGCCACGGCCTCGTAGCCCGCCTGCCGCACGGCCGCCATCAAGTCGTCGATGCCGACCTTGGCCGGGTCAAAGGTGACGACTGCCGTCTCGGTGGCCAGGTTCACGCCCGCCGCCGAGACGCCCTCGAGGCGGCTCAGTACGCGCTCCACGATCGCCGAGCAGGAGGCGCAGGTCATGCCGATGATGCCCAAACTCACGGTCGCCGCCTCCGTCGGCGCGACGCCCGGGGAGTCGCTTGCGGTGAGCGGCGACGCCTCGTAGCCGGCCACTTCGACGGCGGCGACCAACTCCTCCTCCGTGATGACCGTCGGGTCGAAACGCGTCGTCATGCGCTCGGTCGCGAGGTTCACGTTGACCGAGGCCACGCCGGGCAGCTTGCTCACCGTCTTCTCGATGACCGCGACGCAGGCCGCGCAGGTCATGCCGGCGACCGCGAACACGGCCTCACGGGTGGCGGCGCCCGGCGCCGCCTCAGGCGCTTGTTGGGCGAGGGTCAGGAGATCACCTCGGCGCCGTAGCCCGCCGCGCGGATGGCGGCGGCGATCGCGTCGGTGTCGGTGACGGCTTGGTCGTACGTCACTGTGGTCAGTCCTTCGACGTGGTTCGAGCGAACGGACTCCACGCCGGCGACGTCGCCGACGCTCATCTCGATGAGCTTGGCGCACGATCCGCAGTGCATGCCGCTGGTCTTGAACTGGACGGTCGTCATCGCGGCCTCCTCGCCGGTGATGTGATCCATACACCAGGGATACCACATGGGGTACCAGGCTAGTCAAGAAGGGACGCCTGAAAGGACGTCGACGGAGGTCGCTGGTGGCGGAGAGGGGGGGATTCGAACCCCCGAGGCAGGTTACCCCCGCCTACACGATTTCCAGTCGTGCTCCTTAAGCCAACTCGGACACCTCTCCGCGCGCCGGCGCTCAACAAGCGAGGCGCGGAGGCACAGTATACGCCAGCGGCGGCGGGCCCTCCTACCGCCGCGCCTGGAAGAACTCGCGCAGCACGGCCGCGGCCTCGTCGGCGAGCACGTCGCTGGTGACCTCGACGCAGTGGTTGAGGCGGCTGTCGTTACAGATGTTGTAGAGCGTGCCGGCGGCGCCGGCCTTCTCGTCCGTGGCGCCGTAGACGAGGTGGGGAATGCGTGCCTGGACGATGGCGCCGGCGCACATGGGGCAGGGTTCGAGCGTGACGTAGATGACCGTATTGAGCAGGCGCCAGGTACGCATGCGCGCCGCCGCCTGTTCGATAGCGAGGATCTCGGCGTGCGCCAGAGGGCTCTGCCGCAACTCGCGCTCGTTGCCGGCCGCGGCGATCACTTCGCCGTCGAGGACGATGACGCATCCGACGGGTACGTCGCCGTGCCCGGCGGCGCGCTTGGCCTCGCGCAGCGCGAGACGCATGAAGTACTCGTGCCGCGGGAAGTGGATGCCGTTCATGAGCGCATCATGCCTGAAGTGGGCGCAGTGCGGCAATACTGCGTCGCAAGGCGAGCAAGGCGAGTAGAACCGCCCGGACGCCTCCACGGGAGGATACGTGTCGGGGTATACTAGGGGCCATCGCACGACCGGACGCGCCGTCGCGGGCGCAGGAGACCACAATGCTGAGTTACCTCATCTACTTCATCATCCCAATGATCATCGGTTTCGCCGTTCAGGGCTGGCTCAAGCACACCTTCACGGCGAACAGCAACAAGCCCATCTCGACCGGCAAGAGCGGCGCCCAGGTAGCGCGCGAGATCCTCGATCGCAACGGGCTCTACGACGTGCCGGTCCACATCTCGAACGCGGGCCCTCTGAGCGACCACTACGACCCTCGCAAGCGCGGCATCGCGCTCTCGCATCCCGTGTACGAGGGCCGCTCCGTAGCGGCGACGGCCGTTGCCGCCCACGAGGTGGGGCATGCGCTCCAGCACGCCAAGGGCTACGTACCCATGTCACTGCGTTCGGCCGTGTGGCCTGTGGCGGCGTTCGGCTCGTCGGCGTGGTTCGTCCTGCTCATCATCGGTTTCTTCCTGCAGATGACGCAGCTCATTTGGCTGGCGCTCATCCTCTTCGCGGGCGTCGTCCTCTTCCAGCTCGTGACGCTGCCGGTTGAGTTCAACGCCTCGCGCCGCGCCGCCGGCCAGTTGCAGGAGCTTGGTCTGGTGACGAATCAGGCCGAGGCGGCCGGTGTGCGCAGCACTTTGACGGCCGCCGCCATGACCTACGTCGCCGGCACCCTCGCCGCCGTCGGTCAGCTCCTCTTCTTCCTGACGATGTTCGGCGGGTCGGACGACTGAGGCTGCACTGCGACATCTGTTGCGCGGCCGGCTGCGGGTCAGCCGTGTCGTAGTAGAGGGAGGGGAGTCGCTTCTTGGCTCCCCTCCCTCGTTCTTGGCGCAGGCGCCGCCGGCGCGATAGGCTGCTTCCGGCGGCGAACCGTCCGGTTACCGAGCAAGCGCCGCGCCGTGGGCGTGCGCGGCGGCGCGGTGGTCTGCCGGACGGGCGTCCACCGCGCCCGCGCTCTTGGGCGCGGGGCTGATTGGCCGTCGCGAAACTCGTCATCGGAGGTGGGGTATGTGGAGAGTGCTGCTACTCGTGTTGGCCACGGCGGGTCTGCTGGCTGTGGCCGGCTGCGGGTCCTCGACGTCGGATGAGTCGGGCACGCCCGCGGCCGAAACCTCGGCGTCCGCCGGCGCGTCGCCGGGGGCGGTGGTCGCGGCCGACCTGGGCGAAGCCGTCACGGTCGGCCCGCTCAAGATCACGCCGACGCGCCTGCAGCAGCCCAGCACGACCCCCGATCCGGTCTATCCCGATGCATCGGAGAACGGGACGTTCTGCTCGGTCTTCATGCGCTGGGAGAACGTCGGCGACGAGACGCTGACCGACTTCCCCTCCTCGATCGTCGTCAACTCGGACGCGGAGTCCTTCCGCATCACCATGGCCGAGGGGCCGACGCCCTCCTTGGCCCACGATTGGACCGAACTGGCGCCGAAGGAGGTCATCGAGGGCTGGCTGACCTTCGACATGGCCGGCGAGCCGGCGAAGCTCGTGATTAAATGGCAAACGGACGAGCCGAGCGCCGAGGCGGTCGGCACGTGGATGCTCAAGTAGGGGAGCGGCGGAGCCCGTCGCTCAGCAGCATCCGGGGGCGCCAACTCCAGAAGTAGCCGGCTTTTCTGCGCGTCAGAGTCCAGACGCGTCTGGTGGAGGCGTCGATGATGTCCGTCTTGGCCAGGGAGAAGCGTGGGACTTGGGCGGCGCCGCCGGCGCTCCCGTCTCAGTGAGCTGGCGAGGCGCCCGGCGGGCCTAGCGGCGGCCGTTGTGTATCGCGCGTCTGGGTGCGGAGGCGCGGGGCCGTCTACGTGCACGGACTTGGCCGCGTACCGAAAGCGTGGGGGTATTCGACAGGCGCCGTGCGGCACCGAGGAGAATCGTAGCATAGGATGCCGCCCGGTGGCCAGCTTCGGTCTTAAGACGCGTCGCCTCACTCGGAATGGCTTTGCCCTCGAAGGTCGACCACTCGAGGTGCAGACCGGTCCACAGCTTCGCGAACAGGACCGTGCCTCGCGTTCAATCTTGACCTCCGCCCGTGCTGCCCGGCGCTGGTGGTCGTGACTGTAATGCGTGGGCCGTCACGGCGGCCCGAATGGGTCATCGGACGCACGACGCGGGAGGCACGAAGAACGCGCATGTGCAGGGGAAGAGCTGGCGCGCCCGACAGGATTCGAACCTGTGACCTTCGGTTCCGTAGACCGACGCTCTAATCCAGCTGAGCTACGGGCGCGTGGGGCTTGAAGTATAGCGGAGCCGGGCCGGCGCGAAAACCCAACGGCGGTGACCAAGGCCTCGGGTGCGGGGCGGAACTGGCGGAGAAGCCGGGATTCGAACCCGGGAAGGAGTTTAACACCCCTTAACCGCTTAGCAGGCGGTTGCCTTCAGCCACTCGGCCACTTCTCCGCAGGCGCAGGCGCGGTACGCGCTTGAGGGTCCGTAGTGTACCGCATCTCGACGCCCGGCGGCACCCAGGGCGGGGCCGGGCGGCGAGCTGCTCGGCTCTCAGGCGAACGGCCAGTCGATCTCGGTGAGCAGCTCGTCCTCAGGCACGCAATCCGGATCGCTGAGGTAGACCTCGCGGCACGGGCCGAGCGGCTTCTTGCCGTTGGCGACCATCCACGCTTGGACCGCGCCGTAGGCGGCGCCGAGCTTGGAGTACGGCCCCTTGTGGACGGTGCTGGCGAACGTGCCGCCGGGGATCTCCTCGAGCGAGACGCCGGGCGCCGTAGGGGCTCCCGGCGTCACCGGCATGCACACGACGACGTCGAACTCGGCGGTCACCTCGGCCGGGTAGAGGGCGAAGGGCGGGCCGACGAACTGAGCGCCGGCCTGGGCACAGGTCATGATCGCCGCGAAGGCTCTGCCGATCGTCTCGCTGACCTCGGCCAGCGAGGTGCGATCGTGCACCGTGAGGGCGAGCTGGACCGGTATCTCCTTGACTTGGACCTCAGGCGCCACAGCTCCTCCTTCTACAGTGCGGTGTTCAGGGATGCGCTCCCCTCGAGAGCTAACACCCACCGGCAAAAAACCACAAGTCGCGGCGGCGTTCGAGATCACGCCCGGCCGCCGACCGGGGCAACGTGGGCGAAGCCTGCGTCGTGAGGTAATATGCGGACAGCGAACGGGAGGAGGACCCCCACATGAAGAAGCTCATCTTGCTCGTCACGGTTGTCGTGATCGCAGTCGGCGCGTACTTCGGCTGGAAGATGTGGAAAGGAGAGGGCTGCTGCGGCTGGGGCGGCGACAACGTGGATCCCTGGACCACGTACACACCGCCCACGGAAGAGCCGAGCGCCTCGTCCGAAACGCCGGCCGCCTGAGTCGGACTCGCTCTCTTCGGGGGCGGAGCGCAAAAAAGGGGGCGTCGGGCCATGCGGCCCGGCGCCCCCTTTTCGCTTGCTCCGCCCCTCGCTCAGATGCGCAAGTACGAGTCGGCGTAGATCACCTGGTTCCGCAGCATGCGGTAGGTCTTGAAGATGTCGACCTGGTCGGGATCGTCCTGGTCGACGAGTGCCGGGTCCAGATCCTCCATGTTGGCCGTGGCGTCGTGGAGGGCGACGATCAGTTTGCCCACCGGCGTGCTCTCGTCACGCGACTCGACGATGCGGATGAACTCGTTCTGCTTGGCATCCAGCGGGTCGGCGATGGCGGCATCGAGACCGGCGGCCATCAGCATCACCATGTAGGTGCGGTTGATGAGCGGCCTGAACTCGGCGGGGCAGCCGTTGGAGACGTTGGAGAGGCCGACGACCGTCGTGGGCGCGGGGTCGGAGAGCTGCTTGAAGATGCGGATGGCGTCGATGGCCGCCTCGGCTACGTCCTGGTTACAGGTGACGGTGAGGACCAGCGGGTCGAGGAAGACGTCCGGCATGGCCAGGCCGGCGGCCTCGGCGGCGGGCAGCAGCGCCTCCATGGCGATGCCGGCGCGGCCGTCCGCCGTCGTCGGAATGCCGTCCACGCCCATGGTGAGCGCGATGACCTTGGCGTCGAACTCCGCCGCGAGCTGCATCACGCTGTCGAGACGGGCGGGGTCGGCCGAGGCCGAGTTGAGCATCGCCGGCCGCTTGCAGACCTCAAGGCCGGCGCGCATCGCCGCGAGGTTGGTCGTGTCCAGTGAGAGCGGAACGTCGACGGCCTCTTGCACGGCCTGCACGATCCACGGCATCACTTCGTGACCGAACTTCTTCTGGGGCCCGATGTTGAGGTCGACGACACCGGCGCCGGCCTCAACCTGCCTCACGGCGAGATCCTGGATGAACTTGGCGTCGCGCGCCTCGATCGCCTGCTTGACGGGCGGGGCGATGATGTGGATGTTCTCACCGATGATCAGCACGGGCGGCCTCCTTGCCGGAGAAGTCGATGGGGAGTGTTTCGAGGACGCGGTAGTACTCGGTCTTGAGCTCGCTCTCCTCAGGGAGCTCGAAGATCGGGCGGCCGGACGCGTCGAAGGCCGCCACCAGAGGGTCGTCGGGGAGGACGGCGAGGAGGTTCAGGCGCTGCTCCTCGATGGCCTTCTCAAGCTCGGGCGTGAGCCCGTGGGCGGCCCGGTTGACGATGAGATAGTGCCGGCCGACCTTCGTTTTCAGCTCGTCGAGGACGGCGCGCACGCGCCCGGCCGTGGTGATGCCGCGCACGCTGGCGTCGCTCACGATGAAGAGAATGTCGACGTCGCGCGTTGTGCGCCGCGAGAGGTGCTCGAGGCCGGCCTCGTTGTCGATGACGACCCAGGGGTAGCCCTCGGCGATCGTGTCGATGATGGCGCGCAGCATGTTGTTGGCGGCGCAGTAGCAGCCGGCGCCCTCGGGGCGCCCCATGGCGAGCAGGTCGACGCCGACGCCTTCCACGAGGCTCGAGTTGATCTCGTAGTCGAGAAGGTCGCGCTTGGCGATGCCCGCCTCGAGCAGGTTGGCGCGGGCCTTCTCGCTGGTCTCCTCACGGACGTCGCCGACGGTCTTCTCGAGCTCGAGGCCGAGCACGGTGTTGAGGTTGCTGGCGGGGTCGGCGTCGATGGCGAGGATGGGGCTGGCCTGGGCCTCGACGAGGCGGCGAATGAGGAGGCCGGTGAGCGTCGTTTTGCCGGTGCCGCCCTTGCCGGCGACGGCGAAGGTTATGGTCATGAGGAGGTTCCTCCGGCAGCGCGTGCCGCGAGCGCGTCACGCACGCTGGGAAACGCGTCGAGATCTGTGTGAGGCAGGAAGAGCGCCGACGTGTACTCGTCCATGAAGCTGTTGTCGGCGCTGAGCTCGAGGTACGTCATCTTGGCGGCCACGTCGCGCACGTTGGTGCGCATGTCGGCGCAAAGCAGCGTGACGTAGGCGCCGCGGGCGCTGGTGTTGCCCAGGAAGTGGAAGTGCTCGACCGGCTGGTCGGGCAGCAGGCCGATGCGAATGGCCTTCTCGACGTTGATGTACTGGCCGAAGGCGCCGCCGATGAGGATCTGCTCGACGTCGGCGAGGTCCACGCCGACGCTGCTGCAGAGCACTTCGTACCCGGCATAGATGGCCGCCTTGGCGCGCAGGAGCGACGTGATGTCCGACTCGGTGATCACGACGTCGTTCGGTGCGCCGTTCTCGCCCTCGCGGGCGATGACGTACTCGGCCACGTTCTCGTGCACGCGGATGCGGGACGTGGCCGCTTGCCGGTCGAGGTGCCCCGATTTGTCGAGGAGCCCGGTGAGGAAGAGCTCGCCGAGGAGGTCGATGAGGCCGCTGCCGCAGATGCCGATGGGGGCGGCGTCGTCCACGGTGCGGTACGAGGGCTCGAAGGCGTCGTCGATGTAGACGTCCTCGATGGCGCCCTCGCTGGCGCGCATGCCGTGCTTGACGCCGCCGCCCTCGAAGGCCGGGCCGGCGGAGCACGCGCAGGAGAGCAGCCAGTCCTGATTGCCGAGGACCATCTCGCCGTTCGTGCCGATGTCGATGAAGAGCGTGAGCTTCTCCGTGGCGAACATGCCCGAGGCGATGACGCCGGCCGTGATGTCGCCGCCCACGTAGCTGCCGACCGCCGGCAGGCAGTGCACGCGCGCCAGGGGATTGACCTCGAGGCCGAGGTCTATGCCCAGCAGGCGCGGCGCCTGCGAGACGGTCGGGATGTACGGCTCCTCGCGCAGGTAACGCGGGTCGATGGCCAGGAGGAGGTGCATCATCGTCGTGTTGCCGGCCATCGCCACTTCGTGGATGTCGCGCGTGCCGATGTGGTTGCGCTCCACGAGCTTGTCGGTGAGCTCGTTGATGGTGCTCAGGACGAGCATCTCGAGCTGCTCGAGGCCGCTCGGGCGCCGGGCGAAGATGATGCGCGAGATGACGTCTTCGCCGCAGGAGATCTGCTTGTTGTAGGCGCTCTCGCTGTCGACGATGTGGCCCGTGGCGAAGTCGACGAGATAGGCGACGACGCTGGTTGTGCCGACGTCCACGGCGAGGCCGAAGTCGCGCGGCTCCTCGCTCGCCGGGCGCACGTCGATGAGGCGCGGCGGAAGCGTCGCGCCGTCGGCCCAGTCGGCCATCTCGAGCGTGACTCGGACCTTCCAGTTGCCGGCGCGCAGCACGCCGCCCAACTGGCGCAGGATGGGCAGCTGGGCGCGCAGGCCGACGACGCCGGCCTGGCGGGCGAGTTCGCGCTGTAGGCGGTCGAGGTCGCTGGTGTTGTCGGCCAGCGAGGGCGGTTCGAGCTCGATCACGAAGCTCTTGATCGAGGGGTTTTGCCTCCAGTCGCAGGTGATCGGCAGCGACTCCGGCTGGGCCACGGCGTGCCCGTGGGGGCGGACCTTCTCGCGCTTGCGCGGCGGGATGTACGCCTCGACCGGGCCGGCGACGAAGGCCTGGCAGCCGACCGTCCAGCCCTCGGCCACCTCGGCCACCTCGAGGCCGGCGTTGCTGCGACGCACGACCTCCCCGCTCGTCACCTGGACCCGGCAGCGGCCGCAGCGGCCCTGCCCGGCGCAGGGAGCGGGGAGGTCGAGTTCGCAGAGGATGGCGGCGTCGAGCAGGCTCGTGCCGACCGGTACCTCGATGGACTCGCCCGAGGGCGCGAACGTGACCGTCGCCATGACGGTCGTGCTCTTCGTCGTGGGCGAATCGCTCATCGTGCGCTTACGCCGCCGGCCAGACGGTCTTAAGGTACGACGGGATGTCGACGGCGTCGCGCGGACCGACCATGATCTGCCAGCCGGGCAGCTCCTCCTCGACTTCGCCCGAGAGGCCTGCGACGTGACCGGGGATGACGAGCTTCTTGTGGGTGAGCTTGTTGCCGATGCCCGAGTCCTTGACCGACTTGGCGATCTTCTCGGCGTCCAGCTTGCCCGCCGCCCAGGCGGTGAGCACCGACTGGCCGTCGCAGTCGGCGACCAGCAGCCACGCCGGCACGCCCGAGCCCTCGACCTCGCCCGAGACCGAGAAGTAGGTCAGCGAGAAGTTGGTCGTGATGAGCAGAGGGCTTTCCGCCGTGACGTTGCCGACCTCATACATCTTGGGATCCACTTGGATCGGCTTCTGCGGGTCCGTGTAGATGTTTTGACGCAGCGTGAGCAGCGAGTAGAGCGCGCCCGGCTCGGCATGGTCGAGAACAACGATGCCGGCGTACTTCGCGATCGCCTGAGTGGCGCGCACCAGTTCTTGCTGCCAGGTGGGGGCGCCTGCGTCGGCGATTATCGGGAGGCCGAGCGCCCGGGTGCCCTTCTTGAGCGCCAGGCGGCGGAGCTGGGTGAAGGCCGACAGATCGGCGTTCAGCGAGGCCGTGCCCGGATCGAGGACGAGGTCCTCGACGCCGGCGCCCCGTACGTTCTCCGACAGGTCGACGAGACCGCCGAGGTCAGCGCCCTCGGCGCTGACGACCAGCGGGCAGGCGTGCTTCTTGGCGACGCCGGCCATCGCTTGCCAGTTGCCGGCGTCGGCGCCCCAGAGGAGCGGTTTCTCGGCCGCGGCGCCGCCGGCCAGGGCCGCGTCGGCCGCGGCCGCGTCGCCGGTGGCGAGGATGATCGGCAGGCCGGGAGCGGCCGCCCGGGCCGCCGCCACGGCGGCGGCGTAGGCGGCCGCGTCGCCGCCCGACTGCTGCACGGCCAGGCCGTCCAGGCGCAGCTGCATGCCGACGCGCTCCAGGCCGTACGCGGCTGCGCTCGCGGCCTTCTCGGCGAGTTGCGGATCGTCGCTCTTGACGCGCACGACGAGGCCGGGCTGATGGTAGAAGGTCTTCTCGTGACGGAACAGCACGGTCTCGTTGCCGATCTCAAAGGCGCGCTCGCCGCTGCCCACGGTGACCAGCTTGATCGGCGGGGCCGAGGCGGCGTCGAGTGCGGTCTTGGCGTCCTCGCTCACGTACGGGCACTTCTCGAGCTCCGTCCCCTTCTGGGCGAGCTTCATGGCGAAGGCGAGGCACGTCGGGAAGCCGCACTCCTTACAGTTGGTCTGCGGCAGGAGCTTGTAGATCTGCAGTCCGGTGAGAGCCACGGTCAGGCCCCTTTCACGAGGTCGTCGAGCGCCGCGCGCAGCGTGCTGAGGGCGTCGGGATGACGGAGAAGCAGGATGTCGGCGCCGGCTTGAAGCAGCGTTGTGCCGGTGTTGATCTCCCAGGCCACGCCGCGCGTGGCGAGGTCGCCCCACGCCTCGGGAACGTCATCGGTGGCGCGCGCTTCCTTCTGCCGCCAGACCTCCTCGCCGACCTGACAGACCATGGGCTGCTGCGTCATGCTGTCGCCCATCAGCGCGGCGAGCCGCAGGCGCTCCATGACCGAGTAGGTGTACTCGAGGCCGTAGCCCAGGGCTCCCGTGTTCGGGTCCATGAGCACGCGGTCGAGCGTGAGGCCCATGTCGGAGATGAGGATGTTGAGCTGCTTGGCAAGGTTGACGTCGATCGGTGTCTCGCCGATGACGATATGGCCGTTGCCGAGTGCGGCGGCGACGATCGTGCGGTAGTTCTTCTCTTCACAAACGCCGAGCGCGAGCTGCTCGCCCTTGGTCGCCTCGGCGACGGCGACGAGCACCTCGTTGTCCTTGTCGGCCGTGCCGGGACCGTAGACGAGGAGCGGCACGTTGACGGCGTCGAGCACTCTCTTGACGACGCCGACGGCGTAGGCGCCGTCGTGGTCGCCGCGGTCCGGGTGACAACTGTCGAGCCGTACGGCGATGAGATCGGCGCCCAGCTCGACCGCGCGCTTGGCCCACTCCGCCGGGTCGTCGAGCGCGCTACCCCACGCGGCCAGCAGCTCCGGCGACCAGGTCTCCGGCTTGCGATCCTCGACCTCGACGGCCAGGGCCGGGCGGTGCGGCATGGGGCCTTCGAAGTCGAGGAAGGGCAGCGTCGTCTCGCCGCCCACGGTGACCGGCGAGCGGCTGCCGCCGCCCAGTGTGACCTCGCGCACGGAGCCGGGCCATTTCTCGAGAGGTGTCTCCACAGCAGTCATCAGCACTCCAAGTGTTCGCGGCTCAGAAGAGTGGATCCATAGCAAGGGCCGGATGACCCTTTTCTTCCAGGTACGGGAGCAGCTCGTCGACGCTGGTGCAGATCGTCTCGTCGGCGATCATCTCGAGCAACCCGGGGAAGCCGTCGCGCTCGCAGAGCGCTTCGATCTCGGGGCGCATGCTCTCCTTGAGGAACGAGCTCATCCAGACGATGCGCGGCCAGCCGCCGTCGCCGGAGATGAACTTCTCGCTCGTGAGGTAGTACTTGCCGAAGCCCATCATGCCCGGCGTCTGCATACCGCCGCCGGCCGTGCCGGCCAGGGTGGAGAAGGTCATGCCGCAGGGGGTCATGCTGGGATCCTCGCGGCTGACGATCATGAAGCCGTTGGCCTCGGGCACGAGCACCATGATGCACTCGAAGCAGCCGCAGGAGGTCATCGGCGCTTCCATGATCGAGTAGAACGTCACGCGGTCCACCGTCTGGTTGGAGTGCGCGTAGATGTACTCGTTGGGGCCGGTGAACTCACCCTTCACGGGGTCGAGGCAGACGCCCTTGGGCACCGGCTGGTTGGGGCCGGTGGGGTTGATCTCGAACGAGGCCTTGCAGTCCAGCCAGTTGTAGGCGCCGCAGAGGCCGACGCGCTCGGGGTTCACGACGCAGACGTGGTTGGGCGCGAAGCTCTGGCAGAGCAGGCACGAGTAAAAGGTGTCAACGGAGTCGTCGGTGAGGGTGGCGATGCGCTCGTTACGTTGCCGATAGGCCTCGCGCGCCTCCTCGATGAGCGTGTCGACCTCAGCCGGGTCGGTGGTGAGATAGACCTGCGCCTTATCGACGATGTTGCCGAACACCTCGTGAATGCGGGCGTGCAGCACCTTGCCGAAGTGCTCCATCTTGAAGCCCTTGGCAACCGTGGCTTTGCTCACGCGGATCCAGGTGATGTCGCGCTGGCCGTTGTGCTGCACGCCTTCGACGCCGTTGATGAAGTAGTGGAACTGGCGCTCGATGATGGGCTCGAAGTCGGGCTGCATCTTGCGGCCGGAGGCGTCGACGACGATGCCGAGCGGGTAGGCGTCGCCCTCCTGCATCTCGTCGAAGTCGATACCGGCGCAGACGATCTTGCCGTCCTCGACCTCGTCCGAGTTGCGCATGCGCAGGAACTCGAAGCAGCGGCTGCGTTTGCCGCCGAACTCGGAGAACATGATCTCCTTGCGGATGCGCTCGCCCTCGAAGGCCGATCCGTAGGAGACGGGGATCGGCACCTTGGCGATCTTGACCTTGACGCCGCGGACCTCCATGCAGCGCTGGATGAGCTTCTCCGCGCGCTCCATGTC
>ENA-ORXD01001316-ORXD01001316.1-sediment-metagenome-genome-assembly--contig:-NODE-1316-length-21394-cov-18.660693_pt1 | contig 21394 bp, 24 predicted proteins | sample MGYA00237862_ERZ511471 | MGnify/ENA metagenome assembly ERZ511471
ATCGTAGGAGGTGTTATAATGGCAATAATTGTCGGAGAGCTCGCGCCTTACGATGAGTTCTTCCAGAAAGGCATCTTTTGATTTCATGTCCGCTCGGGCTTTTTTGACCTCTAAGGCCACTCTTTGGGCCGCGAGCTGACCAAAATGCAAATAGGGCGATAGATTCGATTGGCCATCCAGGCACGGGTCGTTTCGACTCAAGGTATAGTCGTTCAGTTTTTTAGCTATGAAGCGATCTAAAGCATTGGCTGCTGAAGCCTCTCCCGATTTCACCGAATCAACGATACCTACTGAACGATCAATTTTCAAGTGGGTACGGACTTTCTGCCAATCGATTCGCTCATCCATCCTCTTCATTCTGTAAGGATGCCGTTCCAGAGCAGGATAATCCGTCAAGAAATCCGGAAGCAGCCGCTTTAGCTTGGGCCGCAGGGTGTAAGCGCCGTATTCCTGTTTGGAGGATGCCATCCAGCAGGGAACAATATTATGCGCATCCACTTCACAAAGAGGGATGTGCAGTCGAGCAATCAAATTTGCTTTCCATGCTCTTTTGATTCTCAGGGGGTCAAAATCGGTGACCAGTGTGGAGGCATTCACCATCGCTGAGAAGTCCGGTATTTCTTTTTCAGGCAGACCCTCCAGCAAATAAAACGGGATGGCTGATCTCGCCAAATCATCCTCGACGCAGGCGAGTCCTTTGAGCATAAAATCATACTGTCGCATCGTAGCGCCCAGAAACTGAGGCGCCAAGGCAAATGCCACCAGAAGTGGCGATCTTTTTTCCATGGCAAGCTCCTGCGCATACAGCAGAGCCCAATTGTCCTTTACGCGCTGTTCCCGGCTCATCCAGTACACCACGGGTCCTTTTACCCTCGCAGCGTTCTTTAGAGTTCTTGTGCGTCGGTCGTTCAACTGCATTTTATCCCCATTATGTTTCATGCCGAAATAAGCTCTTTCGAAGCGGATGTCTTTTTCCAGCCAATCATCAATTTCGCTTGCATGGGGCAGTGCAGGGTTCTCAAAGAAACGCCTGCCGAGTGCATTGCTAAATGGAGCAGTATAGAGAATACATCAATCATGAATCCTTATTTTTCTTAAATGCTTGCCCGAAGATTCAATCCCAGAATCGGCGCTGTATTGTAATCAAGCGAACGAATGTCATTGCCGTTGGCATCCTGGAGTTTCATCTCCCCTCTGAAGTCTGCTCCGCCATAGAGATCAATGTGAATCATCGATCCCAGTTTCCCGGTAATTCGTGCATAAACCGGCCAACCCCTGTTTTCTCCAATGCCTCCTCGTGTGGGGCCGTTTTGATCCAGACGGAATCTCAAGGATTTATATCCTCCACCGATGGCAGCTTCCAGGTTATCAGCGAATTTGTATGAGAGTTCAAGGCCGGCCGGTCCGATCAAGCCGAGTGTAGAACCATTACCCAGGCGAAGCCGATCACTAATTTTCCAGGATAATATCAAAGAAGGAAATATCTTGGTCTCATGAAACCGGGAAAGGACACCGGCCCCGAAACCAATTGAAAATTCCCGGTTGACCCGATACATAGCCGTAATTATGCCGCCGTACATCAGCGAATCGTCGAACTGCGCCCCTGTTTCTCCTGCATACTGGACAACCGGTCCGGCGTCTATGTTCCATTTTTGAGTCAATGTGTATCGCAGTCTCATTGAAAGTCCGATTCGGTCGATCTGACTCCAGGGGTCAGTGATAAGAAACGCGTTACTGTCGGAAAAATTGTATTCTTCCCGGTCATAACTGAGGCTGGTCGTAAGCTCGAGTCCGTCAGTCAGCGGTATTGCACCGCCCACACCAGCCCCGTAATGAGTGATTGACACGTCGCCACCGCCATCTATATTTGACCTGAACTGGTGTGCTGAAGATGCCGATGCTGAAACCCTGGATTTGTCGGAGATTCTCGAAAGGCTCGACTCCTGGCCGAAGAGATTTACTGGAATCAGCAGAAAAATAATCAGGAACAGCCCTCCGACTTTTTTGATAATCCTGCCGTCCTTCACACCAGGAGACATTATCAATCCATCCATGCGCCGAACCTCCATATTTTTATGTTATTGATCTGCATAGGGATCCTGTATCAATTAAAGCTTAAAATCTTTTCAAAGCGGTCCACCTCTACTTTACCGAAAATGCGACAGGGAATAGGTGGATTCCTGTCGCCCATGAATCCAGCCAGTTCTTTCACAAGTGCGGCATACCCTGATATTTTCAGCAGCCACCCCAGCCTTTGCGCACAGACCAGAGTTCCCTCCGCCTTTACGGCACCAATGAGCTTCGCCGTATCCATGGATTCACCGAGTTCTTGAGGCACGGTCAGTACGCGATTAAACCCGCCAATGGATCGGGCATAACGAATGAGATCAAGGGTCGCAGCCGCGGGTAAAGAAACAGAGCCCTTCTCTTGGCGGGAGTAAACCCGGAAGGGGAGATCGCCGGAATTTGCGGTCTTTGCCTTTCGGGGCATAACAATGTCCTGAAAATATTTTCACAAATAAGACCATATAAAGCGCAGAAGCAGATATCTACAATTACTATCTTCCCTACGCTCTGTCCAACAAAAGCTACTGGACAGGAGTAGGTTGAAGGTGACGATGGTGCTCTTTCTCTCATAGCTCGCTGATCACCTCGTGGAAGTCCTCGTTCTGGATGCCCGTGAGCGGTTTGAGGCCGAAGTCGTCGATGATGTGAAGATCGACTGGGACGGAGGCCAGTTTGGCAAGCTGCCTTTCCAGGGCATTCACCGCCCGGGCGGCGTTGATCCGGGCAAGCATCCGGGAGACGGTCTTCGATCTCTGTTGCCGCCGCTGCCGTTCCCATTGCCGTAACCGCCTTTCTGTTTTGTGGAAAATATAATCCACAAAGCTGTGGATAACCCTGTTGAAAAGTGTGTTGAAACTTCCGATAATTGACTGATCAATCCGTACTTTTTTCCGGGTTGCACAGGATTTAAGCAATGCATTGTCTTGTGATAACAATATGATAGGAAAATATTCATGGTTTCAGTGGACTTATGGGACTTATCAACAAGCCCTGGATTTTCCTTGAAGAAAAAAATTATTTTGTGACGGGTATCACGGGAACGCCATCTTTCTGGTTTGATCGAATTGACGTTGCTGTCCGCTGACCTGTTTCTTGCATAGGGATCACGATCCGGTACTCATGGACCCCGTTTCGGACCTTCCGTTCCGCCCCATCGAACCCCTGGAGCCGGAGCTTCTTCCGAACGTCAGGAATCCTTCCCGTGTACTTGAGGATATTCAGCTCCCGGGTGATTTCATGATTCATCACGGGACCCATGCGGAGCCGCTCAGCCGTCAAGGTCCTCCTTCGTGATGATCTCCACCCGGGCAAGCTCGAACATCTTGTCCAGAGAAGAAATGTTGATCGTCTCCCGGCCGCGCCGGAAGCGTGACATGGTGGATCCGCCTGCCCCGATCATGTCCGCCGGGGTCCCCTGTCCGTGCCGGTTCACCAATTCAGCGGTATGCTCTTGAAGGGCCATCAAATTTCTCCGATATGATTTGATCTATCTTGTGATTCCGCTTCGGTATCCTGGGTCCGGACATAGGGGAAACAGGATGGGGTTGGGGATATGGAAGAACTCGGAGATTTCGACAATTCGCATTTCGGGCTTATGGGGGTGATCAGGATTGCAGATCCGGCAAACTACAGAGGCCGTCAATGGCGGATTGAGGCTTTGCCCCAGGGTCGCCAAATCGATTCCGTTATATTTTTAATTAGTGAAAATAAAAGATTTTTATTGACGGTTCTCTTGTAGTTTGGCATGGTTTACACTCTCTGTAAGTTAATTTCGGAAGGGATGATAATTAGCTTATTACGTATTTGCCAAGCGTGATATTCGCATTATGCCAAATATCAATGAAATACTTGACCGTATAGCTCATATCAAGGGCTACAAAACGGAAAATAAAATTGCAGAATTATTCTCTGTTTCACCGTCCACGGTATCTACGTGGAAGCTCAGAAATTCAATCCCATACGAAAAGGTGATTGCTTTTTGCGAAGAATCGAATCTGTCCCTTGATTATGTCATCAATGGGGAGGGGGAGCTTTATCTTGACGAACGTGGAATAGAACCTGTCTATCGAACCAGACATTATGGTCCCGGCCTGGAGGACTTCACCCTCGTCCCGAAATACAAGGTTCGACTCTCCGGAGGCCCAGGTAACTATGTCCTTGAAGAGGACATGGAACATCACCTGGTGTTCAAAACGACCTGGCTGAAAAGGAGATGTCCGGGAAACGGTTGTGGTTTGTTCACGGTGACGGGGGACTCAATGGCACCCCACGTTACTGAGGGGGATATTGTTCTGGTGGACATGGCCAAAAACCAGCCACTGGATATTGTGGACGGAAAGATTTACGCTTTTTCCGAGTGGGAAACGGTAAAGATCAAAAGGCTGATGCGTCAGGGTCCAAAAATCATGGCTCAGTCGGACAATATCTTGAATATTGGCCCCTCAATGATCGAAGTGGACATTGGACAATTTCGACTGATCGGGAAAATCGTCTGGGTGGGGCATGAGGTGAGGTAGGTCAGCTTCAGCCATTGAGTTAATGACAAAATTCCGGGGGTGACAAATATGAGCGAATCTGATTCAAAAGACTATGCTGGCAAGACCCTGGATCTGAAAACCCTCATCGATTATCATAAAGGATCCATCGTCAGCCGGGAGATCCTCAAAAAGGAAAAGGGGACCGTAACCGTCTTTTCTTTCGATCAGGGCCAAGGGCTGAGTGAGCATACAGCACCCTTCGATGCCATGGTCCAGGTCCTGGAAGGTGAGGCAGTGATCGCGATTTCGGGAGAGCCACATACTGTTGGGGCAGGCCAAATGATCATCATGCCCGCAAACAAACCCCATTCAGTGAGGGCTGAAAAACCATTCAAAATGCTACTGATAATGATCAGAGGTTAAAATCGAAGTTTTTCTGTTTTGGGGCTTTAGGTAATTGAGGAGATTGAAAAGGGTAATTTTTCAACCCGAATTAAGGAGGATGCCATGAAAAGGATGTCTATTGTCTTTTTGGCTCTCATGATTTTTGTCACAGCCGCCTGGTCTCAAATGAGGGAAGGCAAGATGGGCGGATCTTCTCAATCGATATATCCTCAAACATATTCACGGACTGAAAATGAAATACTCGAATCGCTGATACGGATAAGCCGGGGCGGGCAGCTTTATGATGATTGGTGGAAAACCACGACAGATACAGTAAAGCCCGAAAAAGACAACGCACTTTGGAAGGAGCAGAGCACAAACAAGCGGAGCGGCTATGACACATATCGTTGCAAAGAATGTCACGGCTGGGATTATCGAGGTAAAGATGGAGCGTATGGAAAGGGCTCTCACTATACGGGCTTCAAGGGGGTCTACGAGGCAGCCCAAAAATTGTCCGTACAGGAAATTGAGGAGATCCTGAGCATAAAGGGAGCGGAAAAAAAGCATGATTTCACGAAGCATGCAGGTAATGAAGAAATTGCAGATCTTGCGCTTTTCATAAAAAAGGGCGTTGTTGATACGACCATGCTTGTCAACGATAAAGGATTACCCACAGGAGGAAACGAGAGGACGGGTAGTTACATATTCAGGAGAAACTGCACTTTCATGTGCCACGGTCCGGATGGCACGGGAATCAATTTCGGGGATCCCGAAGAGCCTGAGTATGTTGGCACCATAGCGTATGAAAACCCCTGGGAATTTATCCACAAGGTCAGATGCGGCCAGCCTGGTACAAGGATGCCCTCGGCAATTATCAATGAATGGAGTGAAAAGGAAATTCTTGATCTTCTCAACTTTGCGCGGACTTTACCCAAGAATGATTCTGAAATTAGCCAGGGGTCACGTTACAGGGGTCATATGGGTCGTCGTGGGATGATGAACCGTGATTATCGTCCCGGCAGCGGAAGGGGTTTTGGACCGACTATGGAATGACATTGAAGGTTTTGCCTCTTTGTAAAGGTCATTTGTATGAGGCATGAGTTGTTAATACCTGAGACATCGAGGGAGGGGACTATGAGGGAGGAAAAGAAAGAATCGAAGAAGGTGAAGTACGAGAAGCCGGTTCTGACTAAACATGAAAAGCTGACAAACGTAGTGGCTGGAACGGGATATTCGTTTGAATGAAAATCACAAACGCATAAGGTGAAGGTAGGGAGGGGAATCATGAAGAAGGAAAAGGAAGAGAAAAAGAAAGCGTACAAGAAGCCCGTCCTGGTCAAGCACGAGAAGCTGACAAAAGTAATTGCAAAGCCATATTAGAATTTACAAATACATAAGGCACGTTAAGTATCTTACTTCGGGGATCTGGATAATACACGGCATCGTGACCTGAACTGTCAAGGGAGTGGGGTAGGATTGATCGGGAAGAGCGTCCCTTGGGGCATGAGGTAAAGTGAATATTCATTATTATAAAATTGTCGGTCTTTATATTGATGGGTCATTCAATTTTCAAGCTGGTAGAGGGGGTTGAAAGTGAAATTCCCGCAACCGAGGGCACAAAAAGAGTTCGAACGAGGTCGGCGTTGGTTTGTGATGTGGTTTCTTCCACTGACCGGTTTCATCCTTCTCGGATTACTCGTATTGTTTGACGAGTTATATGATCTGCCAAACGTTCTTCTAAATGCACCAAAGACACCAATCAACTGGCATGAAGTAATCCTCGAGGCAGCGATTGTTCTTGCCATTGGCTCCATATTTATGTTCATGCTCATGCGTGCAATCGCTCATGCGAGATGCTCGGATAATAAGATGATCCACCTTCACCGGGCACTCCTGGCAATAAGAAATGTCAACCAGATCATAATCAAGGAAAAAGACATACGAAAGTTACTTCAGCGGGCATGCGACACTATGGTGGAAACCCGTGGATATTCCGGTGCCTGTATCATCCTTTTAGAATCTTCATCAGAATTTCAGGCAAGCGCAGACGTAGGACTCAGTGAAACCTTCAGAACATTGATCACGCAGATCAGGGAAGGAAGACCCCCGGACTGGATTAATGATGTCATAGGTATAAACGAAATTGTCACAATGGACAACCGGCTTCTCCCTTTCAAAAGCGGCGAAGCCTATCATCGTCACAATGAGCAGGGCGTTCTCGCATCACGTCTTGAAAGCCATGGGAAAGTTTATGGAATCGTGCTTGTGTCCCTGCCGGTCATAGTCATGAACGACAGGGAAGAACAAAGCCTTCTCGAGGAAATGGCGGGAGACGTTGCCTTTGCTCTTCACGACATAGCAAATGAACGTCGGAGACGGGAATCGGAAGAGCGGTACAAAACTCTGTTCGAAGGAGCGTCCGAAGGAATTTTGGTCGTAGATACCGAAAAGAAACGTTTCATCTATGCAAATCCGGAGATTTGCAGCATGCTGGGATACTCGGTCGAAGAATTGACGAACTTCTGCATTGAGGACATACACCCCGTAGAAGAACTTGAGAAAGTCATATCGGAATATGAAGAGCACATTAACGGCCAAAGAACGCTGTCGGAAACAATACGGTGTCTTAAAAAGGACGGTAATATAATTCTGGTAGATATTACCTCTTCGCCAATGGTGATTGATGATAAGAATTGTATAGTTGGATTCTTCAGGGATGTGACAAAAAGAAACCATCTTGAGGAACAGTTTCGCCAGGCTCAAAAATTAGAGGCCGTCGGCCAGCTGGCAGGGGGCATTGCGCATGATTTCAACAATATGCTTACGATTATATTGGGTCATTGTGATCTTATGAAAGAAGATATTCCGGAAAATGACCCTCTCCTTGAAAGTCTCGTTCAGATAAGAAGCAGCGGAGAAAAGGCAGCTTCTCTGACCCGGCAGCTTCTTGCCTATAGTCGCAAGCAGAAGCTGAATCCCATAGTCCTTAATCTCAATGAGATAATATTAAATCTGGAAAAGATGCTCCAGCGGCTGATCGGTGAGAATATTCAACTGCAAACCAACCTCACAGGAGATCTCGGTTTAACGAAAGCAGATGCCGGACAGATCGAGCAGATCATCATGAACCTTGCCGTAAATGCGAGAGACGCCATGCCCGATGGAGGCAAGCTTATTATTGAAACTGAAAACGTCTTTCTCGATGAAGAATATGCGAAAAATCATATAGGTGCCGCACCAGGTCATTATGTGATGCTGGCCATGACGGATACCGGTCATGGCATGGATGAAAAGACAAGGGCTCGAATATTCGAGCCGTTCTTTACCACAAAGGAATTGGGACGGGGCACTGGCTTGGGCCTCTCGACAGTATATGGAATCGTCAAGCAATCGGGCGGGGGTATATGGGTTTATTCAGAGCCCGAAAGAGGCACGATATTTAAGATATACCTGCCCAGTGCCGAAGATGCGGTGAGAACTGTTGAGAAAAAGAAAAGGGTAACAGTGGGAGGCAACGAAAGTATTCTCGTCGTTGAAGATGATCCTGCGATACGTCGGCTCATGGAGAGGGTTCTGAAGATGCTGGGTTACACTCCGACAATCGCTTCAGATGGCGAGGAAGCCATAAAAATTGTCAGTGAAAACAGATTAATGCCGGATTTGCTTATCACAGATATTATCATGCCAGGAATGACTGGTATTCTTCTTGCCGAACGCCTTAAAGAAGCTATGCCGGAACTCAAGGTTCTATTCATGTCCGGTTACTCGTATGGCTCGATTGGTAATTATGAAACATTGAAAGAGGATATGAACTTTATCGAGAAACCGTTCAACAGAGACGAGCTTTCGGAGAAAATCCGCGAGGTCCTTGATACAGATGATCGTTTGATTCATTAACATTCAATGGGTTAAACAAGCGTAGGCGATTTTTTCGTTAACTTGTTATTTATTGAGGAGGAAGTCATGAAGAAAGAAACGAAGAAGGCATAGTACGAGAAGCCGGTTCTCGTGAAGCATGGGAAGCTGACAGAGGTTGTCTCCCTTTTTTCATGAAGGACATAAAATGGGAATTCCAGCTTGAATAAAGCAGGAGGCGGTCATGAAGAAGAAAAAGGACGGGAAGAAGAAAGAGTACAAGAAGCCGAGGTTGGTGAAGCATGGGAAGCTGACGGACATAATGGCGTATTAAACAGGACAACCGCCGCCGTAAGAGATTCGAAGTGTCAGGCCAAAAGGGAGGGGATTTTTAAATGGGGAATCTTGGGGGGCAATTTCCAGACACATATTCATTATCTGAAAACGATCTATAAAGCAGCCTTCAGGGATCGTGGAATTATGGTGACCGGCCAGGGTCATTAAAAAACTCATGATTTTAGATGGTTCCAACGTCGATGAAATCAAGCCTTTTATTCATATCTCCGGTCTTTCCCTCCCCTGACGGTCCCGGTTTGGCCATGAGGCCGTATTATCAGATTGTAAATCTCAGCCAGAACTATTCGATTCGTCTCCTTGTCGCCGGTTTTCAACGCGGTCGTCCCGTCTATCATGGTGATATACGGAATTATTGCGAAGACATCGACTACATTTGCGTCCACCCTTATTCAGGATGGAAATATGGATTATGGCGTCGCTATCGATATTTTATCGATAATCTTAAAGAGGTTATCGCAGGGGACGGTTCGGGTTTCGCCGAGGACATGGGCGACATGGATTATATGCGGCAGAATGAAACTCTGGAAATGCTGGCGAATATTAATTTTGACAGAGTGCATGCATACCGGCTTTATCTGGCGCCCGTAACGGAAATATTAAAGAAACGGGGGCTCCATTCTTTTTACTCTCTTGATGTTGATGATATCGAATCGGAAACACGAAGCTCTATCAGCGGATTGTTTTACGGGAACAGGGATTTTTATCAGGCGTTAAGACTCAATCATGAATCTAAAGTATATTACAACATCGAAAAAAAATACATATCCGGATATGATCAAATATTTGTATGTTCAAGCCGTGACAGGGGTGTTCTTCAACACAGGTTTCCAGGGAAAGTTATTACCGTACTGCCGAATGTTGTGCCAATTCCGAAGAAAGGAGGAAACCATCGGGTCAGCCAGGTTCTTACAATGCTTTTTGTGGGAACGATAGGATACCATCCAAACACGGATGCTTTATTATTCTTTGCAGGTCAAATAGCCCCGATACTGAGAGAAAACTGCCGGCAGCAATGGCAACTGCGTGTTGTCGGAGCTTTACCGAAAAATTCGTGGATAAAACAATTAGAATGTATTCCCGAGATCAAATTTTCAGGCTGGGCGGAGGACCTGCACCATGAGTATGACACGGCGGATATTGTCATAGCTCCTGTACGTGGCGGAGGCGGAACCAGGATTAAGATATTGGAAGCTTTTGCCCATGGAGTTCCCGTTGTGTCGACGTCCAAGGGTGCCGAGGGGCTGGATGTTGAAAACGGCGTGCATCTATGTATTGAAGATGACCCCCGGCTTTTTGCCGAGGCATGTATTCGACTCATGACGGATCGCCGGCTCGCCGATGAAATATCACGCAGGGCTTTGGCCCTTGCATCTTCAAAATATAGTCCGGAAATCATCACATCCATTTGGACAGGACAGCTCCCGGATCGTCGCCGGAGTCAGGCGCATGAACAAATACCACATGGGACTGTCGGAATATGAATCAATCACGGCTTATTCTTTTCTATAATACAATGTTCGATGGGCCGCTTACCTATCCAAAAGCCGATATTCCTGAAGAATTTGAACTGACCACAGACCGAAGTCTCATGGAGGACGCCGTTGCCGTCGTATTTCATATTCCTTCCCTTTATTCTCCTTTATTTGGCAGATTTTCCCGTTTGATTCCTTCAATCTATCCATTTTCTTCACGCCTCGGGCGTTTAGAGAAAAAAAGGGGGCAAATATGGATCGCATGGTTTATGGAATGCGAAGTCCATATTCCCCATTTCAAAGATCCGTCTTTCTTGAACTATTTTGATTTGACGATGAGCTATCATCGGGACGCGGACATCGTTGCCCCCTATTTATATTATACCCTCGGGGACTTGCTCAGGGAACCGGTACGGAAGAAAGGGGATGGGAAAAATATCTGTGCGTTTATTTCAAGCTCCTTTCACAAAAGCGGCAGAAAGAAGTACTTGGAATCCATGATGAATTACATGGATGTTCATTCTTACGGAAAGGTTCTTCGAAACAAAGCCCTTGAGAAGGATACGGGACGCCGATCCAAGATGGATACCATTGCCGAGTATAAGTTCACGATAGCCTTTGAAAATGCCATAGCGAAAGACTATGTCACCGAAAAGTTTTATGATCCTCTGATTGCGGGTTCAGTCCCTGTATATCTGGGCGCTCCGAATATAGATGATTTTGCGCCGGGTGATCAATGTTTCATAAATGCAGGTGACTGGGAAAGCCCCGAATCTCTCGCTCGATACATTCTGGCCGTAACGGATGACGAGGCGTTATACCGGAGCTATTTTAATTGGAGACGGAATCCTTTTAAACCTGATTTCATCAGATTGCTTGAGCAGCAAAAGGAACACCCATTTGTCAGATTATGCAGAAGGATTCAAGAAATCAGATAAGTGTGCCGGCCCTGCCGCTTTTTAAAATAGCGGTGCGAGCCGACCGCTATCCCCGTCGCCCAGGCGGTGCGGTAGAGGAGGAACAAAGGAATCAGCAGGAGCGTTTTCGAATGATGAAAGGGGAACCAGCGTTTCACCGTGACCCACGTCTCGTTCAGTATCCGTAACGGCACGTTCAACCAGAACAGCCCGGGGTGATCGCGGAACACCCACACCTGCGATGTCCGGCCGGGCAGGTAAAACTCCCGCACGTTCAGGCCCCATGTGTAGAACTTGTAAAGGATCGCTCTCAATGACTCTCTTCCGGTGATATAGGCACCGGCGGCCGGGTTGAAGTAGATCCTGCGGCCCGACCGGACGACGCGCTGGCTCCACTCGAAATCCTCCAGGTAGAATAGCGACTCATTCCATGGCCCCAACTCGTCGAACAGTGTACGACGAAACGCCTGGTTGCCCGCGGGTTGAAACGTCAGCTCGCCGGCGGGTAGACGGTCGTGCCAGTTGAACTGGGCGGTCGCGTTCTCCGCGAAGGCTAAAAGACTCCTTTGCTCGGGATCGTGCGTTATCGCGCCGCCCGAGATCCCGGCGTCCACGTGCCCGTCAAGCGTCTTCAGGTGCTCCGCGATCAGGCAGCCGTGGGCGGCGCGCATGTCGGCGTCGAGAAAGACAATGATTTCGCCTCGGGCCGCATGCACGCCCGCGTTTCGCGCGGCGGCCGGGCCGCGCTTCGATTCCTCAACAACCCGGACCGGAAGACGGCGCAGCAGGTCCGCCGTGCCGTCCGTGCTGCCGTTGTCGACCGCCACAATCTCGAGTTCCACGCCGTCGGGAAGCTTCTGTGCGAGAAGAGACCGCACCAGCCTCTCAATGGTGTCCGCGGTATTGAGGCAGGGAATGACGATGGAAACCAGACGGTCTCTCATATCGCTATGCCCTGCGGGCCGTAGTGGAGCTTATGAGGATTGAAATTGGCAAGGCCCGTCAGCAGATCGCGAACACCGATATAGGCGGTCCTGGGGTCGGCATGGCTGTCTGCGCGCCGCACGCGGCATAAACTCCGCACCAGATGTTCGGCCTTGCGGACGCCGTCGTGATCGAGCCCGCCCAGGCGCCACGATTCAGCGAGAATCCTCAGGCCGTGCAGGATGGTGGCGCCGGTCGACAGGCGAGGGATTCCCATCCTTTTCCCGCAAAGCAGCCAGTGCGCGTGCTTCAGGGCCAGTTTTTTCGAAGACGGGAAAGGGATCCGGTCAGCGATGATGCCGAGGATCGCCGCGTAACGGGGATGATCCTCGGCGGTAAAAACACCGGACTCAGCGCCCAGAATGACGTCGCATGCATGCCGGACGGTGTCCACGGCATCCGCACCGACCTGCCTTTCCGCGCCACGGATCGCATTCCGGACATACGCCACACTGGACAGCATGATCCACTCCCGGCGCGGGCGGCCCTTCGCTTCGTGGAGGAGCAGCGCGTGAGCGCCTCGCGTGAGGCTCTTGGCACAGAGATATTCATATCGCTCCGGGTACAGCGGTGCGGCGGTGAGGAATCGATACGCCCGGAGCAGTGCACTGCACGCATCGGGAGCAGGAAGAGGGGGAAGGACCTCCGAAATGTCCAGCGTGCCGCCGATGACGGCGCCGCCGATCGTGGTCATTCTTTTTTGCAGCATGGCTTTCCATATCAGGCTGATGTCGAGACGGGTGGAAAGAGGCATGACGTCCAGCGTGGCCGAGAGACGCCGTTGCGCGGCCGGCGGCCACACGCAGCCCAAGTGGCGGCTGACGACGAACAAATCGTAGTCGCTGCGGATCACGGGATAACCGGACACGAAGTCCACCTGGCCTTCGCCGACGAACATGCTGCCGGCAAGAACGATGGCACTGTCGGGAAACGCTTGAATCAGCACGTCGCGGACGGCGGCCAGTTCGGAACGAACCCTCTCCACCATGTCCGGCATCGGCGAGCAAAGGAGACGCGCCGTGGCAAGATCGAGGGCAAGACGGTCAGTAAACGCTTCCGATTTTCCCTCAGCCTGCATCAGTTCTGCTCCTTCCGGCGCCGCCGCGCCCGGGCGAGTTCGCATAGTACACCGGCCATCAGGGAAATCGAGTGGGCTTTATCCAGGAACGGGTAGGCGAAGCTCCGCGCCGGGCTGCGGCCATTCTTTCTCTCCCTGCACACGCTGATTGGATATTTGACGCATCCCCCCAGGGTCGACACGAGAACCATGGCGTATCTCGACAGGGACGTCATGTCCGCCGGGATATCGTCCCGGTGCTTGAGTCGAAACCGGGCCAGGCCGCGCCCTTCGAGGCCCGTGCGCCGCAATAACTCAGACAGAGACGACGGATGGGGGTGGAACACGACAGCGCTCCGCTGAAAACGAATGTGAAACCGGTCGGACTTCAGAAGCCGCCAGAAGAGATCACCGTCCTCACCCGCCACGAAAGTCTCATCGAAGTAACCGATCTCCCCGAACACACTCTTCCGGTATGCGATGTTCGCGCCCGCGGCGACGGGAGGAGAGGAGGAGAGCAGGACCTCCTGGGAGATCAGTCGCCGATCATGAACGAAGTCGGAGATCAGCCCTCCGCCGGGCATGGGCAGGATGTCGCCCACAAAACACCCGATTCTCTCGTCATCCGAACCCGAAAGCAGTTCTCGGAGCCAGCCCGGCTTCGCAACGCAGTCCGCGTCGAGGAAGGCGACGATCTTTCCCCGTGCCGCCCGGATCCCCGCGTTCCGGGCCCTGGCGACACCCCGCTGCGATTCCTCGATCACCCGCACGGAGGACTGACGAGCGACGGAGGATGTGGCATCGGCGGAACCGTTGTCCACGACGACAACCTCCATCTGTTCCCGGGGGAAATCCTGGCCGAGCACCGACGCCAGGCATCGGGTGATGCACGATTCCTCGTTCCGTGCGGGGACAACAACGCTGACAGGCAGGGCGGTCGAGTGCGCCCTTTCCCCGATTCCGGCGGCGGGCAGAGACGTATCAAAGGCCGGCGACATCTTGGCGAGGTCGGGTATTTCTAATAACTTGCTGTTCATGGAAGGGAGTATAGAAAGGATGGCTTTGTATGTCAATGGTAAACAAGTGTACGTATTATCTCATAAAAAAAGTTACTCAACGGGCAAACAAAAAAATTCAGCGGGAAGCCGCGGAGCGGCCGGCACCAACTGAGATAAAATTCCGGACAGCTTAATTCATCGATGATGCAAGACTGTCATGGAACAAATCGAAACGGGCTCTTAATCGTGCCCGGGTTGGACAGTTATAATCAATGCCTGAAAGATCCTCATTTCATCTTTGCGATGGTCTTACCCGCCAAATTATCAAATATTATGGAGGTTACCTCACCATATAAGAAATGAGAGCTTTCGAAGGCATGCAAAGACCGGATGAACCAGATTATTATGGACGGAATTGGCGGAACGGTGATCATTTTAACGGAGGTATTCATCGTTGCACGCTTAAGACGGTACCGGAAATATAAGAAGGGGCCCCCCTGTTTCCCCATGTTACGGAGGGTGATATCGTCCTGGTGGACATGAGGGAAGAACAACATGCCGGATACTGTAGACAGGAAGATTTATACTTTTCCCGGGCCTGGTCTTTCAGTTCTTTAATTCTTCTCTCATGCGGTCAAAGTCCTCTTTGGAGATCTCGCCCTTCGCATATCTTTTTTTGAGGATGTCGAGCGGCGTCTCCGGGATCCCGGATTCAATTCTTTCCTTGGACAAGGCCCTGATGACCAGATACGCCGCGATGATGACGACGATCAAAACGATGATGCCCATAAACATTCCTCCCATCCCGTAACCCGACATTCCCCCCCAGCCTCTCCAGTCTCCCGGCTGCCCGCCGGAAAAGGGACAGCAGGAAATCAGGCCGGTCAAAATGGACGAACAAAGAAAAAGCACGGAGATTTTCTTCATATCAGTCACTCCTTTCCCGATTCCATGGGAATAAAACCATTTTCGATCGGCTATACTCATACTTATATTATGTTCAACACATGAAGGCGTCAAGGGAATTGTGGCAGGATATCGGCGGATGAGCCGCAAACCCCGCAGGTCTGATGGAACGCGAATGCGTTCCATCAGACCTGCGGATGAGGGGAAATTCATCGTAGATCACTGCCCGGATGGAAGGATTCCCACGAAAGAAAAAGCACAGGATATCCGCCAGGCACAGCTACTTCTTTCGGATTCTGCAGGGCAGGTTCTTCAGGTTCGGCGTTCCGAATTCCTTACCTAATTTTCCGATGGATGTAAGCATATTAAAATTTGACTTCCTCCATTCATACTGGTTTTCCGGGTCTCCCTCGGGGAACCACCATCCCAGCGAAGCACTGATAATCCGGGGATGGACGATATCCGTCACATGGGCAACCTGGGTTACCTCGCCATATTTTGTCTCGATGATGATCTCGTCCCCGTCGCTGATACCATGACGGGCCGCCGTATCAGGATGGATCTCCACCTTGGGATGGGGTTGCTTTTCACGGAGTTTTTCGACCCACCGGTACGAGGAAAGGAGGTAATAACGACTCTTGGAACTGATGAGCAGCAGGGGAAAGTCGGGATCATCCTCCTCGGGAAAACCGGTGAATTCAGGCAGCGGCTTCAGCCGGAATTTCTCGGCGGTGCTCAATTTCAATTCGACTTTTTCCGTGGGGGTCCGGAACCCTTTTTCTTCATATAATTTAAACCGGTCGGGTCCTTTCAGGAAGCCCTTTTCCACAAACTGGCGGTAGGTGAGGCCCGCGGGCCGCAAAATATCTTCCAGAAACTCTTCATGATCATCATGCCAGTACTCGGGGGGAGATATCCGTTTGCCCAGTTCGTTGATGATTTTCATATCGGGCCAGCAGCCTTCCGGCGGATCGACGATCTTCGGCCGGGCAACGATCATTCCGTGACCGATGCCGTAATGGCCTATGTCGTTCATCTCATACTGGTGGGCGACGGGAAACACGATATCCGCCAGCGACGCGGTGGGTGTCATGAAAATTTCAGCCATGGCTATGAAATCGAGGCTCATGAAGGCCTCGTATGTAACCTTGCTGTCCGCCCACGCCACCAGGGGGTTGGTGCACATGCCGTAATAACCCCTGACAGGGTAGGGAACACCCTCAAGGACAGCCTTGCGGAAATAGGCCGGAGCCACCGTCATCAGCCGCGGGATGATGCCGTAACGGGCGCTGATCATTTCCTTTCGTTTATCCGGGATGAGATCGGCCCGGACAAAGGGACCCAGGCCCATGATCTTCGGGTCGTGGGCATTGCAGTTGCCGCCGGGAACTTCGAGATTTCCGCAGATCGCCATAAGGCAGACCAGGGAACGGGTCGCATCGAAGGCGTTGATGTCGTGCTCGATGGGATTCCCCCACTGGAGGGCCGCCGGCCTGGCCTTGGCGTACATCCGCGCCGCCCTGCGGATGAGATCGGCGGGAACCCAGGTGATATCGGCCACCCTCTCCGGCGTATAGTCTTTCACGTGCAGGGCGAGGTCTTCGAAACCGTAGGTATATTTTTCGACAAATTCCTTGTCATAGAGTGATTCCTCAATGATGACGCTGATGAATCCAAGCGCCAGGGCCTGTGCCGTTCCCGGCCGCAGTTGCAGCCAGCAATCCGCCCGGTCGACAAGTTCGGTCTTTCGGGGATCGACGACGATCAGCTTTGCGCCCCTTTTAAGCTGTTCATAAAACAGACTGGCGATCTGCCCCTCTTCATTCGTGGATGTGGGGTTGCTGGCCCACAGGAGAATCAGTTCCGTCGGGTTGTGAAGATCGGCGACGGGATAGAAACCGCAGGTGTGGATGCCCGTCACTTCCCTGGGGGCGTGACACACATCTTGAGAGGCAATGACATTGGGAGAGCCGAAAATATTGGCGAGTCGTATCTGTACGAAATGCTCCAGGCCCTTCGGCATGCCGACGCCGAAGCCGACGGCCCGAGCCCCGTATTTATCCTTTATTCTGTTGAGGTTTTCAGCCGTTTCGTCGAGCGCCTCGTCCCAGGGGACCTGTTGCCATTTCCCCTCGCCTCGTTTTCCCGTCCGCTTCAGGGGATGCTTGAGGCGATCGGGGTGAGTGAGGCGTTCCGCCGATATTCTCCCTTTGAAACAGGTGTATCCCTTGTTGAGATAACCTTCGGGATCGCCTTTGATTTGAATGATTCTATTGTCCTTCACGCCGACCAGAAGAGCACAGCCGCCTTGATCCATGCGGGCGCAGTGCGTTTTTTCCCAGCGCATATCGTCTGCCATCGAATGAAGTCCTCCTTTGGTGGTAAGGGGTATTTATTAAAGAGTAATCTGAATGTCATGAATGACATAACACATCGGTGACCTGAAGGCCACTATTATAAGCTCATAAGAACATAATACTTGATGGTCTGTCCGATATTTGCGCACAACGATGCCCGTTCGAGTGGAAAATCCCGGAGAACCGATCTGAAATTCGACCTCTATACAGGGGATCTCAGGGATGTTACGGCCGGCCTCAAAGACAGATGGCGGGCTTTTCAACCGGATGCGGGAAAGTCCCGATCGCCTGAGGCGTTCATGGCGAAGTTGGAATCGGCGGGTTGCACCGTACCGGGTAAAATGAAGAATTCGCTCTTGACTTTGCCCTATTCCTATGCCAAATACGGCATATGTATCGGCAGACATAACACAATCCCCCAGAAAAGCACCCCGACAGGGGATACCGGGACGTTGGATGCAGGATGGATTGGGGAAGTTTCTGATTCAAATACGTCCCTGACGGCTCGGATATCACCGCGGGTGCATCAGACGGGCTTGGTGGTCGATTTTTTGAAAGTTCCGGTTGAAATCAGGGGAACGATGGATAACGGACAGTTCCTTCGTTTAAGGAATGCCGTCCAGAAAAGAAATCACTCTTCTTTCGGGTACGTGGTGTTATTTTACAATATTGAAAGGGGCGAGGTGGCATTGTGGAAAGAAATACATTGAATCTGAACGGAAAGAAAATTGCGTTCGAGCCCGGACAGTCCATTCTCGATGTCGCAACGGACAACGGCGTTGAAATACCGACCCTCTGCTACTTGAAAGGGGCAACGCCAACAGGTGCATGTCGTATGTGCCTGGTTGAAGTGGCGGGAGCGCGCTCCCTCATCACGGCATGCAGCACGCCGGCCACCGATGGAATGGAAGTCCGGACGGACACTGAAAGAGTCCATCGGGCGCGGAAACTGAACGTCGAACTCCTTCTGGCGAGCGGTTCCCATAACTGCCTCACGTGCGAGGCCAACGGAAACTGCCGCCTGCAGGACCTGGCCTATCGCTACGGCATCACCGATATTCCCTTTTCCATCACCCCTCAACCATATCCCACGGAATCGGATGACCCGTTTATCATCCGCGATTTCAGCCGGTGCATTCTGTGCGGCCGATGCGTTCAGGCCTGCAATGAAATTGCCGTCAACCGCGCCATCAGTTACGGGTACCGGGGATCCCATTCCAAAATCGTCGCAGGCACGGACGTGCCCTATGTTGACAGCGACTGCGTATTTTGCGGCCAGTGTGTCGAGGTCTGTCCCGTGGGAGCCCTGATCGAGAAGAAGTCCCGGCACAGGGGTCGTCCGTGGGACCTGAAAAAGGTGCGGACCACCTGTCCCTATTGCGGCGTGGGCTGCCAGATGTGGCTTCACGTCAACAAAGACGGAAAGATCGCCAGGGTCACCGCCGTCGAGGACGGGGCGCCGAACAAGGGGCGGCTCTGCGTGAAGGGGCGGTTCGCCTATGACTTCATCTATTCGGAAGACCGCCTCACCTCGCCCCTCATCAAGGAAAACGGGACCTTCCGGGAGGCCTCGTGGGACGAAGCGCTCGATCTTGTTGCCGGCAAGTTCAAGGAGTTGAAGGATAAATACGGGCCCGATTCCATCGCCGGCGTCAGCTGCGCCCGGAGCATCAACGAAGATTCCTATCAGATGCAGAAGCTCTTCCGGTCGGTCATCGGAACAAACAATATCGATCATTGCGCCCGTACCTGACACGCCCCCACCGTCGCCGGTCTGGCGGCTTCCTTCGGTTCCGGGGCCATGACGAATTCATTCGAAGAGTTCAGCCGGGCGAAGATGTTCCTGTGCATCGGCACCAATATGATCGAAGCGCATCCCGTGGCGGCGACGTTCCTCAAGAACGCCGTCATGAACGGTGCGGAACTCATCGTTGTCGATCCTCGAAAACAGCCCCTGGTGCCCTTCGCCACCCTTCATGTCCCCATCCGGGTGGGGTCCGACATCGCCTTCCTGAACGGTGTCATGAACGTCCTCATCACGGAGGACCTCTACGACAAGAAATTTGTGTCCTCCTGCTGCGTCGGGTTCGAGGAACTCAAGGCCAAAGTGATGGCCTATCCGCCGGAGGTCGCGTCCGAAATCTGCGGCATCCCGGAAGATCTGATACGGGATGTGGCCCGCCGTCTGGGGGCGGCGGAATCCTGCATGCTCTGCTACACCCTGGGGATCACCGAACACACCTGCGGGAAGAACAACGTCATGTCCACGGCGAACCTCCAGATGCTCCTCGGCAACATGGGGATGGAGTGCGGGGGCGTCAACCCCCTTCGCGGCCAGAACAACGTCCAGGGAGCCTGCGATATGGGCGCCCTTCCCAATGTGCTTCCCGGCTACCAGGCCGTCACCAATCCCGATGCCCGGGCCAAGTTCGAAAAGGCCTGGGGCGTTGAAAAACTCCCGGACAAGAACGGCCTCATGATCCCCCAGATGATGGAGGGACTCGTAGACGGAAGGGTGAAAGCCTTTTACATTTTCGGTGAAAACCTTGCAAACACCGAACCCGATATCGCCAAGGTGGAACACGAACTGTCGTCCGCCGAGTTCATCGTCTGCCAGGACATTTTCCCCACGGAAACGACACGGTTCGCCGATGTGATCTTCCCCGCCGCGGCGTGGTGCGAAGACGACGGCACCTTCACGAACAGCGAGCGCCGTGTGAACCGTGTCCGGAAAGTGAGCGAGCCCCCGGGAATGGCGAAACCGAACTGGTGGATTTTCAGGGAACTCGCCAGGCGAATGGGCCATGAATGGACCTCCGAGGGCGGTCAGGAGATCTGGGACAAGGAAGTGTCCGCCCTGGCGCCTTCCCTTGCGGGAATCAAATACGGAAGACTGGGAAAAGACGGTCTGCAATGGCCGTGCACCACTGAAGACCACCCCGGGACCTGTTTCCTCCACCAGGACGGTTGTTTCACCTGCGGTCTCGGCCAGTTCAACCCCGTGGACTGGACGCCTCCGGCGGAGGTGGCCGACGACGAGTATCCCTTCGTTCTCAGCACGGGACGGAGGCTCTACCAGTATCATACGAGAACCCAGACGGGCCGCGCCGGCATGAATTTCCTGCTGCCCGAGGAAACGGCGGACATCTCTCCTGCCGACGCCCGCCGGCTCGGCATCGAGCATCATGAAAAAATCCGGGTCCGCTCCCGCCGGGGTGCCGTCGAGGTCAAGGCGAACGTCACCGAACAGATACCGCCGGGACTGGTGTGGATGGCTTTTCATTTCCGCGAAGCCTGTGCCAACTGGCTCACCAATCCTGTTTTCGATCCCGGTACGATGACTGCCGAGTACAAGGCCTGCGCCGTGACGGTGGAAAAGTTGTAAAACGGTCTTTCGAATAGAAAAATAAAAAGGACCCCTGCCGCGGCGGTAGGGGTCCTTTTTTATGATCCGGGATCCGGACCGGTGCCTGTTCATAAATCATCCCGATCCATTCGGCAAGATAAAAAAAGGACCCGCCCCGAAGGCGGGACGGGTCCTTACTCGTCAGGCAACGTCAATG
>ENA-ORXD01001318-ORXD01001318.1-sediment-metagenome-genome-assembly--contig:-NODE-1318-length-21361-cov-4.937324_pt1 | contig 21361 bp, 19 predicted proteins | sample MGYA00237862_ERZ511471 | MGnify/ENA metagenome assembly ERZ511471
ATCGTAACTAACCATAAATTCATGCGTGCCAGCATTGTAGTGTGCTTCCGACATGGTGGTCATGTCATACGCATACCCGATTTTCAATTGAGAAGTTATGTAAAACTGCATAAGCCCACCGAATGAATTTTGGTAGCGGTAAGTTGCTCCCACCCAAATCTTCTCCCTGATCAGAAATTGTGCAGAGAAGTCAGCAGAAATAGATGAATTCTCGGCATAACGGACCAAAAACGATGGTTTGAATTTCAGGGTACTGTAACGTGATACATTAAAAACCCGGGCGCCCATCAAGTAGAAGTGAAGTACTTCTTTCTGATTTAAATCAATAGTTTCTTTCTGAATATTGCTCCGGAGGATTTTCGGCACTGAAAATCCCAGGAAAAAACGATCACCGTGCCACATCACCCCGACCCCGAAGTTGGGCAGAAATTTGTAGTTTATATCCTGGGCAAAAACCGGGTCATTCTGGTCGTAGATCCGTAGGTCCGTCAACTTAGCTTGGTACAGATTAAAACCGGCTTCCAGCCCAAAGGAAATGTACTGCCGTCGACTGTAACGGCTGGCCCTAACACGGTAAGCATAATCAAAATAAATGCCGTTCTGCCTAACGGGTCCCCAACTATCGCTATACAGCGAAACTCCCAGTCCAACATTATAGGATTTGAGCGGAGCCTGCACGGTAACCGTATTGGTCGAGGGCGCGCCGTCGAAGCCAACCCACTGCTGACGTGAGAGCGCCGTTACGTTGAATGTTCCCTGGCTTCCCGCATAGGCCGGCTGCACCGTCAAAATGTTATTCAGGTACTGTGTAAAAACCGGGTCCTGCTGTGCTTTACCCACGAAGGGTAGTAACATCAGCAAGAAAAACAATGCTAACACATTGCCCTGTTTTTTTATATATGCTTCTATACCCAATTCTATTGATTTCTCTTATGTGTGCTTCTATGCCCAATTCTATTCCCCAAGGCGTCTTAGCTACTGCATCTTACGGACTCCGTTAATAACCAATGTATACAAAACCCTTGTATGTTTTATGTGTACCTCCTAATGTCATTACATAATAGTAGGTTCCAACCGGCAACAATCGATTACTCGACATCAGTCCGGTATTACACTTACCATCCCAGTCGTTTTTGTAATCTTTGCTTTCGTACACCTTATTCTCCCAACGGTTATAAACCGTTAATGTCGTACCCGGGTATTTCTCAATACTAAAAATTCTGAAGGTATCGTTAAAACCATCGCCGTTTGGCGAGAAGGCTTCCGAAACAAGAAATGGTCCTTTGCCGACATTAATAAGGACAACTGCTGAATCACACAGGTTGGTCATATCACATACCTGGTAGGTGAACTGATCATTCCCTTCATATGGCTGCGTTGGTATATAATTAATCGTTCCGTCAGGTAATACCGTTACATCACCATAACTGGGCTGCAACAAAATAGTAACCGAGCTGGTATCCAGATTATTGTCAATATCCACATCATTAGTCAATACTGCAATGTTGATCGGATCCTGACTCGATGTGGTCGCAAAATCACCATATGCCACCGGAGCATGCAGTACCGGCTGAACAAATACATCCTGTGTAGCCATACAGCCCGAGGTATCGGCGATAGTCAGTGTGTAGGTGCCTGCCGAACTGATTTCCAGGTTTGGTTCATCATTCACACCTTCAATCGTTCCGTCCAGTGTAGTCCAATTGAACGTTAATGACCCCGCCCCAGTCGATGCCGATGCATCCAATATGGCATTCATACCCGAATCAATGGTTTCAGGCGCATCCATTACAATTTCCGGCAACGGCAATACGGTTACAACACAGGTATCTGATTTACTTTTACCTACACTGTTGGTAACGGTCAATATCAATTCTTGCTGACCCGGTCCATCCGGAGTATAATTGGTTACCTGGGCAGTCGGATTTTCGAAGGTTCCGGTTTTCGATTCCCACGAATAGGTTAAATCCAAACCTTGTGAACCGGACGCATCCGCTACAATCGTCGTACAACCACCAACGATCGTATCATTGCCGGCATCTGCTATAAGACCCGGTTTAACATCAACAATAACGACTTTTGTGTTGGTACAACCAATCGCGTCAATTTCGGTTGCCGTTACATAGTAAGTACCCGCTTTGCTCCACGTTACATTTACCGATGCCTGATTATTTCCGTTAGGAAAACTGATTTCCGATGGTTGTGCTGCCTCTGTGGTAAATGTTTGTTCGTTATAAATCACCCAGGAGTAACTACTCCCGGGATGATTTTCAACAAAAAGTTTACCCGTTTGTCCTTCCATCACTACAAACGCCTCCTGTGCCGTGGCTGAAGCCACGGTCAGGAATACCCAAGTAACGATGAGTATCAGGCGTTTATATGTAGGGGTCGAGAACACTATTTGTTATTGGAATAAGTTTGATTAATTATAACCAATGCCTGTTGTTGCCGGACGGGCATTAACGGTCTGAGACTGCTGATACGGCGCTGCACCAAATGCTGTTGTACCATCAGATTGATATACGTTGGTTGGAGCATTTGTACCATCGGTGATATTGGTTATATCAAGTACAAGTGATTGTGCTGTTGTACCTTCTTCTGCAGTACCATCATTAAGATTCACTTTTATCAGAACATAGGCAGTACCTGCCGGAACATTTATGGTAGCAGTAACAGGATTGTACGTCGTACCACCGTCAACACTATAAGTTACCGTCTCCGTTGCTGCGCCATACGTATTGGTTGAGAGGGATTGATCAAACGACCATCCTGCAGCTATACCGGAAGGAGTTAATTTAAACAGATAGTCCCCCTGGCCGTAATCGTAAGTAATTGTCGTTCCTGAGGCCGTCAGGGCAATGTCCGGAGCACACTGTGAATAGTTATCTGTTTCAGTCGTGCCATCTTCCTTGAGTGCTGAATATACCAGCGTGAAATTATTGACCGGTTGAATGGCAACCGATTTAAGATTTGAACATCCCGTGGCATCTGTCTCCTTTACAACAAGATAATACGTATTTCCGGCAGAAGCGGGATTCCACGTAATTAAAATTTTGAACCCATCAACAGTAGGTGTATTGTATGCTGCCCCACCTGCATCTGAGTAATCAGCACTGCCGTCAACAGCAGTCAAATCACCTGTATTGGTGCTTATCCACCATGTATAGGTATCGCCAACACCTGAATTCTCTGTTGTTCCTCCATCGATGGAGTTTACATAATAGGTATGCGTTTCTCCAATTTCAGGAGCAACTGCTGTACCTGCTGCATATGTCTTTGTACCAACAAATGCAAAAAAGGCAATAGCTGAAAGAATTAATAACTTTTTCATAACTCGATAATTATTATTTTAAGTTCCTTAATCTTTAATCTGTTGTAATATCACTGGTGTTGGGGAGGCCATTAATCGTTATTGCTCCGGTTTTCGTGCCAGCCCCGTTGTCTGGTGTGGTAGCAGTACCTTTAATTGCCGTACCGCCTGTTAATGTCAATGTAACCGTCTGATCTGCATCCAGTGCTCCATTAAGAGTAATATATACGTACGTGGTTGCAGTTGTTCCGATGGTATTTGGCGCTGTATAGGTACCTGTTACGGGTGTCACCGCAGCTGAAGTTGCATAGGTCTGTCCTACTTTTACCTCGGTGATTGTTGCTCCTCCTACTACACCTAATGTAAATGTGAAATTCCAGTCATCCGGTGTCCAGGCTGTCGTATTCAAATTCGCCGGAATAACCGCCATAGTATTTCCAGTCTCACCAAAGGTGGTTACAACCCCGGTTGAATCATTACAAGTAGCGGCTTGATCCGCTGTTGATACATAGAACGTATTAGCAATTACACTGATGGCTTTTGCGCGTAGGGCGATACACCCTGAAGTGCCACTCGTTTCGGAGAACTGTAATGTATAATTCGCCACAACAATGTTTTTATCGAAAGTAATAGTTGCTGTCGCATTGGTAGCGTCTTTAGCAGTAGAAATGGTGTAGTCTACTCCCGCTGTAAGTGGTGTAGCTGTTGCGTCGAGTAATACCCATGCGTCGGTATTCGCCACATCTTCCATAGTAACTGTATAGGTGTGCGTAGAGCCCAAATACGGACTTGAGCCATCCTGAGCCCGGACACCAACACTAACTAACATCAATGCAAGCATTGTGAGTAGCTGAATGACTGTTTTTCTCATAATTATAATCTTTATAGGTTTCGTGTTTTGTTTATGCTTCTATCATTGTTTTCTTAATCTGTTGTATTAGTATAGCTCTATCTTCCAATGTCAGATTTTCGGTAATCCACGAGACACCCCTGCGCATCCTAACCCTCTATGCTTAACCTGTACCCCGGCACTCTCTGCCATATGAAATTTACACTCCATTGAAAAAACACTTTTGAATATCAACTATTGTTTGCCCTTTAATGCTTTTGACATACCCCCACGGTTAAACCGGGTGGAATTTTCTGCTATTCGCATAATCAGCCGGTCTTGCCGCCCCACTGCCAGTTCCCGGTGAAAATCTTCCCACTTGCTCTGGCTGGATTGTAGCCCGCCTGTGTAAATATAATTTATTTATTGTACTAAAAAGTACAATAAATAAATTATCCTGCATTTTTAATTCACTCTTTTAATTTCCCCTTCGGGGCATTGTTGTCTCCTAATCTGTTGTAATCGTACCCGGATCAGGCTTATGATCAATTGTTACGGTGAATGACAGGGAGTTAATATTACCATTCCCGTCATCCAGCCTGTATTCCACAGTAGAAATACCTTCGTTGAAGGTGACATCCACCGTTGCGCCCGAAACCGTAGTACTCGCTACGGTCGTTACGCCTGTTACCTGGTAAGTAAGGGTGGTGGTTGCCGAACAGTTATCGGTGTTATTTTGTGGCAGGCTCAATGTCAGTGTCGCGTCCTGCGCAACTTCATCCGTTGCACATTCTTCCCGGTCTCCATAAACAAAAACTGGATCGAACTTCGGCTTCTCATCATCGGTTACCGTTACGGTCATGCTGTCGGTGGCTGTATTGGAGGAGCCATCGGTTACCGTCCAGGTGATGGTGGTAACCCCCTTGTTGAAGGAATGGGTACCTACCTGGTTTATCCCTGAAGCAGGCGAGGAGTCTGTCGTGGCACCGGTCATCACCCAGGTCAGCGTATCAACAGTACAGTTGTCTCCATACGCCGGATCGGGAACCGCAATACTGGCCGTACATACTCCCGCATCGGTTGAGGAGGCTATGTCGGCCGGGGCCGTGATGGTGGGTTTGACACTATCCGTTACGGTTATCAACTGGATATCTGTCGCGGTATTCCCGCCATAATCTGTTACGGTCCAGGTTACCGTATCAACGCCCAGCGGTAAGGAAGAGGGAGCATCATTCGTTACTGTATCGATACTACAGTCATCAGACGTTACTGGCGTCCCAAGTACAACACCGGAGGCTGAACAGGCACCGGCATCAGTAAATACGGATGTGTCTGCCGGGGCCGTGATGGTGGGTGCCTCATTGTCCCCTACTGTAGCAATAATCGTATCAATTGGCCCGACCCAACTACCATCGGAAATCTGCTGAACATAAATAGTATCATGACCCAAGCTATCCCACTGTATATCAGCCGAAACAATGGCAGTGGAAGGGCTTGCACCGAGCGTAATCGATCCGGAAGCTGCGTTTACTGTTACCGTGTTGCTACCATTGTACAGCGTTAATATGGTACCTCCCGCTACGGCCCAGTTAAAGGTGTCATTCGCATGATCGGCTGTGCCACTGTCATAAGTGGAATCAGCTACTACGCTATAGTTAAGGGTGCTTCCAGGGCATACCAGTACAAGCGACAAATAATAGGCATACAGATCCGGATCGTTGGCCTGCAAATCAGGAAAGCGACCTACATCATCATTAGTAAAATTAGCACCGCCGCCTTTATTAAATGTACCATCCTCCAGATATATCTGATGGTCTGGCGGATCTGCGGCCTGAAACCAGCTTCCGGTAAAGTTAATATCTCCGGTTACCAACAAATTACTACCCGGGTTAAAAATAGTGTACCCACCATCATTAAAATCACCCATAACAATGACATTCGCAGCACCTACAGCGTCTTCTGTTACCTTGGTGTTAGCTGACGTGGTCAGATCACCATAAACAACCAGGTTTGCACCATCATAAAGGTAGATACTGGCTGTCGAAACACTACCGTAAACAATTAGTGTAGCGCCAGCATCCACTATTATAGAAGAACCACCAGGATAAATACTTCCGGTAACGGTTAACGTACCTCCTGGGTTAATTTCTAATGTTGCCCCCAATGTGATATCTCCATTACGGGTAATGTTACCGTTGATAAAATATGAAGCACTGGCTAAATTTCCATCGTAATCCGGCGGAGGAATTGAAGCAGGCTCTTCCCACGAAGAGGGGTCCTCCCAGTTACCAGTTACGGCATTGGTTGTGTGAATATCCCCTAACGCAGTTGTTGTCCACCCAAACATTAGGAAAAGGACAAGCAGAAAAACCTGCTGCCGGAAACTCATATGATGAATTGCTCTTCTCAACATAGTCATCCTCCCGTCGGGTTAGAAAACAAACATCGAACTGAAGCCGGGTTGCGGAATACAGAAAACTCTGTGAAAAATAAACGGGTGTTAGTAAAATTGCACAAAAGGATGCCCGGGTGTGTAAAAAACACCCCTGAGCATCCTAAACCTCCATGCTTAACCTGTACCCCGGTACTCTCTGCCATATGAAATTTACACCCCATTGAAAAACCCGTTTAAAATATCAGCTATTGTTTACCCTTTGATGCTTTCGACATACACCCACGGTTAAACCGGGTGGGATTCCGCTATCCACGGGGTCAGCCGGCTAATGCCGGTCTTGCCGCCCCACTGCCAGTTTCCATAAAAATCTTCCCCCTTGCTCTGGCTGGATTTGTAACACCAATGTGTAAGTATAATTTATTTTTTGTACTTTTTAGTACAATTTTAAATATCCTACATTTTTTATTCATTCTTATATTTCCCCTTCGGGGCATTGTTGTTTCCTAATCTGTTGTAATCGTACCAGGATCAGGCTTATGATCAATTGTTACGGTGAATGACAGGGAGTTAATATTTCCATTCCCGTCATCCAACCTGTATTCCACCGTAGAAATACCTTCGTTGAAGGTGACATCCACCGTTGCCCCTGAAACCGTGGTGCTCGCTACGGTCGTCACGCCTGTTACCTGGTAAGTAAGGGTGGTGCTTGCCGAACAGTTATCGGTATTGTTTTGCGGCAGGCTCAATGTCAGTGTCGCGTCCTGCGCAACTTCATCCGTTGCACATTCTTCCAGGTTCCCTGATACAAAAACCGGATCGAACTTCGGCTTCTCATCATCGGTTACCGTTACGGTCATGCTGTCGGTGGCTGTATTGGAGGAGCCATCGGTTACCGTCCAGGTGATGGTGGTAACCCCCTTGTTGAAGGAATGGGTACCTACCTGGTTTATCCCTGAAGCAGGCGAGGAGTCTGTCGTGGCACCGGTCATCACCCAGGTCAGCGTATCAACAGTACAGTTGTCTCCATACGCCGGATCGGGAACCGCAATACTGGCCGTACATACTCCCGCATCGGTTGAGGAGGCTATGTCGGCCGGGGCCGTGATGGTGGGTTTGACACTATCCGTTACGGTTATCAACTGGATATCTGTCGCGGTATTCCCGCCATAATCTGTTACGGTCCAGGTTACCGTATCAACGCCCAGCGGTAAGGAAGAGGGAGCATCATTCGTTACTGTATCGATACTACAGTCATCAGACGTTACGGGCGTACCAAGTGAAACACCGGAGGCCGAACAGGAACTGACATCTGTAAATACAGAGGTATCGGCCGGGGCCGTGATGGTGGGCGCTTTACTATCAGCCACATTGGCCACTATCGTATCAACCGGCCCCACCCAACTGCCATCGGAAATCTGCTGGACAAATATAGTATCGTATCCCAGGCTCACCCACTGTATATCAGCCGAGACAATGGCCGTGGAAGGGCTTGCACCGAGCGTAATCGAGCCGGAAGAGGCGTTTACTGTTACCGTGTTGCTGCCATTGTACAGCGTTAAAATGGTGCCTCCCGTTACGGTCCAGTTAAAGGTATCATTGGCATGATCGGCTGTGCCACTGTCATAAGTGGAATCAGCTACTACGCTATAGTTAAGGGCGCTTCCCGGGCATACCGTGAGAAGGGACAGGTAATACGCGTACAAATCCGGATCGTTGGCCTGCAAATCCGCAAAGCGACCTACATTTGTATCATTAACCGGTAAATCGCCCCGTGTACTATAAAACGTACCATCCTTCATATATATCTGTTCATCCGGAGGATCGTCAATGGCAAACCAGGTTCCGGTAAAGTTAATATCTCCGGTTACCAACAAATTACTACTATCATGAATAGTGGTATACACCTCAGCGTTATAATCGCCCATAACAATGACATTCCCGCCACCTACGCCCGCTTCACCTACATCAAATGAACTTGAAACGGTCAGAGTACCATAAACAACCAGTGTCGCACCTGCTTTAACATATACATTAGATGTTGAAAGATCACCGTAAACAATTAATGTAGCGCTGTCTTGAACAAATACAGACTGATTGGGCAAAATACTTCCTGTAACAGTTAATTTGCTTCCGGGTGTAACATACAACTGGGGAGTCAACACAAGATCCCCGTTACGAGTAATGTCCCCGTTGATATAATATGAATTCCATGTTAAATTTCCGTCGTAATCAACTGTGCCCGGTTCTATCCAGGATGTAGAATCCTCCCAGGCACCCGTTATATCATAGGTGGTATGTTCTTGCCCTGAAGCAGTTGTTGCCCGGCCAAATATCAGGAATAGGACGAGCAGAAAAATCTGCTGCCGGGAGCTCATATGATATATCACTCTTTTCAGCATATCCATCCTCCCGTCGGTTTAGAAAACAAACATGGGACTTGAGCAGGGTTACCGAATAACGAAAATTCTCTGAAAAATAAACAGGTGCCAGTGGATTTGTACAGAAGAATATTGAAGCTTACAAAAAATACTCCTGAGCATCCTAAACCTCCAGTCTCAACCTGTACCGCAGAATTCTCTTTTACGTGAAATTTACACCCCATAGAAAAAAACACTTTTGAATATCAGCTATTGCTTACCCTTTGATGCTTTCGGCATACGCCCACCGTTAAAACGGATGAGACCTATCATCCTCAGGGCCTACCCAACGCCAAACTCACTGCCCTACAGTCAGTTTTCAGTGAAAATCCTCCTAGTAGTCCGCATAAAGGTAATATTTTTATTGTACTTTTTGGTACAATAAAAATATTACCTCCATCCCATCAATAAATAAATGGGCCATCCCTCTAGGTTTATGCAAATCTTCTACATTTTTGATTTACTCTTCCGATTTCTCTTTCGGGGCATTGTTGTTTCTTGATCTGTTGTAATCGTACCCGGATCAGTTTTTATGTTCGTTGGTCACGGTAAACGTGATCATATTGGAATTTGAAATTCCATCATCCAGAGTGTACACAACTGTGGAAGTGCCCTCATCAAACGTCACATCAACTGTCGAGCCGGTTACCGTCACCTAACTTTTACCATCGGCAAACAATTAGGATGTGGCCAGACCAACACCAGAAGTTCCTCCTGTTACCAAAACTTTCTTTCCCTGACGTTAGCGGTTCGGGTTTTTACTTTCTAAAATAATACCCAAATCCTTCATTTGATTTCTTGATTTAGTTATGAATTAATTTGCTGTCTATCGGGGCAATCTGACCACGCTTTCACAAGGTTTTCTGCATCCAGAATGCAATGAAATTCATGGTTATATGCACTTGATGACGGAATCTTATTCTTATCAATACCATCTGTTTGTTTCAGGTTAAAGACAGTGTAATAGCGAAGCACCGGAACTTCCCTGATATTGCCGTTTTCCTGTTCGCTTTCCAATATTTTCCAGAAGATCACAGGAAAGCCTCTTTCGCCTTTTACTACATGTCCACCTAAATCATGAACCTGACGATAAGTGAGAAAAAACGGTGAACCCAGTTCCTCTGCAACTGTCAATAAATACCAGAAATTAAACCCTCTATAAACTTTCCGGCAGATCATATTCTGCGGTAAGTCCCTTCCGGTTCTCCAGGGCATCTGCCAGGGGATGATCCCCGCTTCCAATCGTTCAATCATCAGTTTGGTGACCATTTCATAGATATCAAAGAACTTTTTCATGAGGAAATACCGCTGCCCTACGGACTTGTTATGGCATCTGGCACGCCGTTCAACTAAAATTTTGGACGTACCATCATTGAGCTGTCACCGATAAGATCAATGGGGTGCATGTCAGTTTCATGCCGACATTGTGTATGATATTCCTCTTATGAAACTGAACGCATCGGAAGGACGGTTGCCGCCAAGTACCGATACAAGCAACCGCCCATTGACTATTCGGCGAAGCGATCAATAACTTGTGCTAAAATTTGAGTGATAGGAAAATCTGTCTTCAGGGAAAGAGGTACCAAATACCAAACGATGCATATAGCCTGAACAAAAGCTTTTCAACGGTACCTTCTTCCCTTCTTTTGACGGAGAGGACGTTTTACCCGGCATTTCTTATCCTTGATGTCCCTGTAAAATTGACCATTCAGGCCACGAATCAACTCCTTCATAAGCACTGACCGGAATATCTTTCTACCCTGTTCTGTCAACCAGTTTTTCTGCTGGCTTGAATGAGCAACCTCTCTTTCCTGTGACTCATAGAAATTCGGCCGGGTTTGGAAATTCGACATTTTTACCGGATAACGAACCGGTCGACCAGCCTGATCTGTCACAAAAACAAGGAAACCTCTGCCTGCCTGTCTAATCTCCACCTGGAATAACCTCAACGCTTCATCATATAGTTCCCTTGAGCTGACCATTTCCATCCGGTTCAGTTGGACAAAGAGATTCTCCAGGTTCAGTCTGAGATTCCGGCTGGCAGGAGAAAACCGGAAATTAATTTCCTCCCCGCCGGCATCCCGGGTCAAACCATATCTCTCTTCCATTCCCCTGATAAACCGTTGCGTCTTCTCCCGTTCATAGTTGTCTTTTATCTTTTTTCCCGTTTCACAGTCAATCCGGGTAGAGACAATGTGAAAATGTACCCGTTCCAAATCTGCATGCTTATAAACCAGGTAGGGTTGATGACCATAGCCCAGCTCGTCCATCAGATGGTCAATTTCTTTTCTTAAACCTACGTCTCCCAAATGAACCAAATCACTGATTGTCGGATTCACCGAAATATGTAATCCTTTCTTTTTCACCCGGCTGTTGCGGCCTTCGATAACTTCAAATACCCGGCACCGGTCATTTTTGTCGCCGTGAAAGGGATTCAGCACCGGCATATTCCGGCTGTGCCAAAAAGACGCCAGGTGCCGTTCCACTTTTCGCTCGTTGTAGAACAAAGCATTCCGGGTACTGACTGCCTGGTGAATTTTGATGACCATTTCTTTTTCATTTTAGCTAATCTCATTGACTAACTGAGAAGTTTTTGAAGCAATCTCAGGCAATCGTCCAACCGCACGCCGGCCCTCTGAAGTAACTGTCGGTCTGTATCGCCCATCCGATAACCGGCAAAGGAGTTCATGCGTTTGGCCATTTGGTTCAGATTCACCCCGATCTTATTCAACTCGTAATCCAGCTCTTTTAATTGTCTGAAGGTATCTTCATCCAGCGAAATCGTCTTTCTGCGGGCCGTTTTCCACAGTCTGGACCGCAGTAAATCACTCCGGCAGCCATACCTCCCTTTTTTGACAAGCGTATCAAGGCGGAGCTTCTCTTCCCGGCTCATCAACAGTTTGATGACAATGCTTCGTTTCTCTTTATCGGGTAATCTGGGACGCATGGATGGCTCTCTTTCTTCACTCAATGATTTCTGTTATCAGGAGGGGAATACCTTGGCCCCTGCCAGGCAAGATGAATGGTTTTTATGGACATAAAAACACATCTTGCATTCCCCTCTTTATTCAGCTACAACCGCTTTGGTTTGATTGGATATTGTTTCAAAAAAGAAGGGAAAATCTCTTTTCAATCTCCCCTTCCACTTGCAAAACAAACCCAAAACATCAACCAATCTTTGGCTTGGCTCCCTGCTTCTTTTCCGGTTTTATCTCTTCTGATTTTTCCTGTTGAAAATCCCGGAAACTGATATTCCGGTCAGCGGCATTTACCTGAAGAGTCGCACTGAATTTCCGACCATCTTTACCAGTCATTCCTTTCACCGTTACTTTCTGTCCGGCGGCCAGTTTATCCTTTTGTGCCTTGGTCAGGGATATCCCCTTGATTTTATCAGGCACCTGAATATTTCTGGTTTTCAGGGCGACCAGTTCATTGGTCTTGGAATCGATTCCCAGGTAGTACATATCCTTCTGTCCATTGCGGCCGGTTAGTTCCACCGTTCTGCCGAGCATTTTATCGTTCAGAAGGTTGGCTTTTTCCTCTTTGGTGAAGTGGTGGCCCAGGTACTCATCCGGAATACTCAACCGTTGAATAGGATGTACCCTGACCGTTACCGCCCCATCCTCCTGCTTTTGCAACCGAAGTTTGGCCGGAATCTTATAGTCCTCATCATTGATTCGGGCATTGATGGTGTAAAGCTTTTGCGACCGGAATCCGTTCAGAAAATCGGTTAATTCCCGGTTATCCATCCGGGTGACAAAATCCCGGTCTATCCCCGCTTTCGCCAACTTTTCAAACGGGATTTCCTCTACAGTCATTCGCGTATTCTGTTGTTCCATAACAATAGGTTTTTATGAATAAATTAGACATGTTGTTTTACTTCTTCCTGAGTTCTCTTCATCTGGTTCAGAATAGACCGGATATCGTTACAGATACGGTTCCGGTTCCGTTCCAATACGGTCGTTAGATCGTCGAAGTTGTAAAAATCCGGTATGGGTCGGTATCTTTCTTCCTCCCTTCTGATGGCATCCGCATCCAGATATATCAGTCCGTTAAAATTCTTTTGGTCAATCATCTCGCCAAAATTGTCGGCAACCTGTCCTACCATATATCCCTGGGGCAACGTGGCGATCTTACCCTCCGGCACCAAATAGTCCATTTGTGTCGAAAAACTAGTGGATTGGGTATTCCGGTTGATATTTACCGACTGACGTTCCTGTAGGATTTTCCCCATCCGGTTTTGCATGAACCGGGCTGTTTCACCGGCAGCCTGTCCCGAGAAAACGTTCCCTATATTGGTAAGGATGGCATTGGCCTGTTCCTTTCCGTAATCCCTGATCAGCTGGTCAATGGTCTGCATGCCCAGCAAAGTGGAGATCCGGTTGGCTCTGGCGGTAGCGATCAGTGTATCCAATCCCCGGAAATAAACGGTGGGTAACTCGTCAAAAATCAGTGATGCAGGATGTTGACCTTTTCGGTTAATAATTTTCAGCATCCGGGTGATAAAAAGAGACAAAACGGCTCCGTACATTTCGACACGCAAGGGATTGTTTGCCAGGCAGACCACCTTGGGATGCTCCGGAGCGTTGATATCCAGCGAAAAGTCATCTCCGGAACATATCCAGTAGATTTCCCTGCTGATGATTTTAGAGATGGCAATCTTCAGGCTGCCCAGCTGTCCCTCCAACTGTTCCTGTGCTCCTCTTCGATGGGCATTAATAAACGGGTTAATAATATTAGCTACGTCCGGTTCCAGAGAGAGCACCTCAAACAGATCATCGTAGTCGAGTTGCAATAATTCAATGGCATGAGGCAACGTACAATAGCATCCGTTTCGGTATTTCTTCAGAAACCAGATCACGGCCGCAAAAAAAGAAACCGCACTTTCGGAAAAGAATTCACCCTGTTTTCTGATCCATTCCCGGTTCAGGTTATAAAGGACAGTGCGGGAGGATTCGAAGGCGTCAACAGGACTTTCCATTAATTCCGGTGCCAGCGGATTACACCGCTAGGATTGACAAATATTGTCAAAGTTGATGACATAAAACCGGGTATCAGCAGGTAGAGCACCTTCCCGGCGAGCCTGAAGGAAATAGTTATAGGCTACCAGAGAAAGATCCGGGTACTTAAAATCATAAATACACATCGAGAAGCCTTTTCTCAGATGCTGCTTGACAAAGGGAAGTACCACCGAATAGGATTTTCCTGACCCGGGCGTTCCAATCACCATGGTTCCCCGAAAAGGATTGATCACATTGACCCAACCTTCCTTCATTTTTCTCCGGTACATGAACCGTATAGGCAGGTTGACCGAACAGGTGTTTTCCCGGTACGATCTCTCCTGGGGGAAACTTTCATTTTCCTGGTTAAACCGATCCCGCATCAGGTTGACATTAACAAGCTTGGATACATTGTCAAAACAAATATTCAGAACCACAAAGCCGGTAAATGAAGCTACCAGGTATCCCGGTGCATATCGTTCTGCCAACAGCCAACTTCCCCAATACAACAACAGCCCGGAGAACATCTGTCCCACAATGACCGACACCTTCAGGTTACGGTCCTTGTATGCCCGGGTTCCGATACAGGTGATCACCAGAAAAACCAGGCATACGATCTTGGAAGTCATGATGTCCTTCAAAAACACCAGCCGTCCCAGAGTCTCAACGTACGGGTCAAACATCGGGATATACACATTCCATTCCCGGAAAAAGTCAATCTGACCAATATAGAGGGACGTGACCAGCAACAGGTAACTGCCAAAACGAAAACTCTCGTGGAGCCTGACCAGGTTGTACGGTTCGTGATTCATCTTCTCAAGTTCAGAAGGTTATATATTGGGCGTGGCAAACAGCAAATCCGGTCTGAGACCTCAGAGACTGCGGGCCCGTAAAATCGTCCTGTTTTTGATTCGCATTGACAACTTCCGTCCGGTATTGCCCAGTGCCTCTTCCAGCATCTCCAGCCGAAGAATCCGCTGTTCCGGCAGGATGAGTTTCGGAATGATGAACACCTCCCGGAGTGTTGTATTTCCCGGGATGTTACGTACGCCGCAGCAACGGGCTACCGGGAATATTTCATATTCCTGAACATTGGTTGCTTTCAAACGTCGTTTGTCACCAATCCACCAGTGAAAACCTTCCACATTATAGGCCAGCCCCGTCCGATTGGTGATCCGGACTTCGAAAAGCAGGTATCCGTTTTTCCGGTATACATTCAATAAACGACACCTGATCCCACCCTGCTTCGCACTCCCTATTCCCCAACACACTTTAGTTTCAGCAAGGATTTGATTACCCAGTTCTTTAACCTGCCGGTCCGGCATCCGGTCACCGTATTCTCCCTCCACATTTTCACATTGAAAATCCGTTATCCTGTAGATCATCTGTTTTGTTTCCCCGTATTCCAGCATCAGGGAGTATAGTTTTTCGTCGCAAACGACCAGCAGCGAAGTCTCCTGGTCAAATGGTCCGGTTGCTTTTACCTTCACCAGATTAGGCAGCACCTGTACAACCTCTGCCTGCACCCGGGCTGGGCTTCCAATTTCGACATAAGTCACCCGGGCCGGACAGAGCAGATGGACGGTTTTACCCTCACAGACCGGAATCCGGTTCTGTGAGAACAGATATAACGGGGCTAGCAGTATGATGGTAAATAGGGCAGTCGTTTTCATAATACTCAGTTTTGATTAGTGAGATATACCAGGGTATTCTTCTTGATGGTTATTTTCTTTAATCTGACCCGCTGAAGCAGAGCCCGGGTCGTCTGGTCAGCCGCCCGGACTCCGGCATAGGTAAGTGGATTCGATGTCATCCCGAAAAGGGATGACGTGTTTGTGGAAGTCCCTACCTCTTTGGTGACTTTTCGGGCCGCATTATCCGGGACATACAATCCCTCCAGGCCGTCCAGGTCGCAGGCCACCAGGTCAACCGGCAGAAAAACTCCGTCCACCCGGAGCCGGGTGATCTGAATAAAAAGACGCTCATTCCGGACCCGGCAGATGCCGTACAGGAAAGTATTGGCTTCCAAACGCTGATAACGGACAGTACATCCCTCCAGCAGCCGCAATTTGACACGGTTTCCGTCCAATACGGTAGTCGTCTCGTACACTTCCGCCAGAATGGGTAGTTGCAGTACACTATCGGATGTATCACCCTTCACATTCGTCCGGGCCACCGTCAGGCGTTTCCTCTTTTGGACCTCCATGCGCTCGATTCTGTCATTAATCTGGATAAGCCGGGCTGCAAGAGAATCATTCCGGCGGCGTAGGCTATTATTCTCCCGGAAGACGCGCTCCAACTCGTCCATCCCGGTAAACGGTATTTTCTGCTTCCCGGACCGGGAAATATTAGTGGGGTTCAGATCAGGATTTTTTGCTACCGTCTGAGCCCTCCCGGATTCGGTCCTTCGTTTCACTGCCACGGCTACCGGAGATTCGTCTTCCACATGTCTCCGGGTTTGCGCCCCCTGTTGTCGGATATGATCCAACAACGCCACCGGGTCCTCAGACGATACAGGAACACCCGCTTCCCCCGACTTCTGCTCTGTGGCTGTATCAGTCAGTTGTTTACCTGCCGAATCCCGCCCCGCGGCAATATGGTAATCCCGTGTTAGAGTCCGTGTATCTTTCATTTGGTAAGCCTCCATCTTGTCATAAATGCCAATGGAACGGTCCGCTTCCGGAAGAGAATAGTTCGCCCCGGCCCCGACAATGGATTCATGCCCACTCTTATCCCTATCCGCGCGTCTGCCTCCACCGAGGATATAAAAGATCAGCACGACAAAGGGCAGCAATGCCCATGGCAGAATGAAGAGCATCTTATTTCTTTTCAGATAAGTTTTCATGTACCCGTTGTTTTAGTAATTGTTCGAATGTATCGACCGGCATGTCATACGTTGGGGAAGCGGTTCGGTCCTGTAAGTCCTTCGGGCTGCTCCTCTCATTCCAGTCCGGTCTTTTATGACCAAGCCGAATAGACGGAAACATCAGGAAGGAGATGATAAATACCATCAAGAGTATGAGCAAAACGAGTATCCATTTGCCTTTCCGTTTTCCGGTAGTCAGCTTCCGATCCTCCTCATCCAACTGGTTGACCCAGCGGGTGTATCGGCTGACATCACGAAATTTGGGAGGTCTGCCGAAGTTTTTTTCCGACGTATTCATGGCCAAATATTAGTCGCGTTTAAAATGATTTCCGTTTGACTGTTTCCAGGTCGTTGTTATCGACAATCCGCCAGCTTTCGATTAAAAAACCGTGTGGATTGTGGTCCGTACGGGAGATATTCCGGAGTCTGCCCGATGTTTCCAGTCTGCGTAGGGTAATGTTGGATGTCCTGACAATTTTTTGTTTCCCATAGTAGGTAAACCGGTAGGGATAGGTGGAAAAATTCACTTGTATGGAATCCGTCAGTACCGTCATACTGATATCTGATGCGATGACCTGGTTATACACATTGTTTTCCTTAAAAGACTGGTATTGATCCATCGCCGATCGGTCTGCAAGATACAGGGCAGACCGAATATTGGCTTCGATATAATCCTTGTCCGGTTCCATGGTAAAGAACAATTCGTGAAAACGCTGAACTTGATCCCGTGCCTCGGCATTCCGGTTCTCGGAGATATCCTCACGCAGGGCCATCAACAGGGACTTCCCGTTATCCAACACGTAAATCTTCTGCCGGGAACGTTCGACCAGTTGCAGAGACTGCCAGAATACAAAACCACTCAACACTATCAATCCGGTACTCACAGCCAGCAAGACATAGACCGTAAAACGGAATTTCCGCTGTATGTCAAATTGTTTTCTCATCCGATTCATCATTGATTAGTCTCCCACTTTGTTCTATTTCATCATCCCTCTGCTCACCGCCATCATGGCGGCTGCCCGGATAAACCTACCCCCTCCGGAGTTCGTGCCGGTAGCCTGTATAATCCACGAGGCAATTTTGGGGACCATCGCCATTCCGATAATTCCACATACGGGCACCACCAGGCCGGAAACAAAAAACATCGAGGGCTGGTAAACCAACATAGATTGAATCAGGGCGATCTCCTGCTCAAGCACGAAAATGAGGACCTCTTGCACCAGCGCCAGAATGAGCAACGCGATGGGCAGGTAGAGATTGACATGGACAAACCGGGCAATCCAGTTCAAATAGTTATCCTGAAAACCATCGAAAATAGACAGCGCGAAAACCAGTGGGCCGAAAATAACCAGCAGGACACAAAAGACAGTTCGTAAAAAAGCAACCAGATAAACCAGTACTTCAAAGATCGATTCCAGTATCTGCCTTAGTCCATCCATCATATAAAAGTTGATTTGATGTTGAAGGGCTCTCCCCGTCACAATGTTGCTGGTAGTCAACAGCAGGTTGATCCCTTTGTCCCACAGGGCAGCTTCCTTTTCTTCATTTTCATAAAACAGTGGCAGATCCACCATCAGGATGGCCTCCTTTTTCTCTTCCAGTTTCCCGGTGACCAATTCTTTTTTATCTGTATAGATTGCTTCAGAGAGATGTGTCAGTCCTTTTGTCGGCACCATCAGCAGGTTAACAAAGGGACCCCAGAACGTAATAACCAGGGCCAGCGCAAAAGGCCGTAACAAGGGAAGAACGGATACGGGATTATCCACCGCCAGTTGTTCATAGATACGCTTGGCGATATAAAAGAAGGTAGCGATTCCCCCGATGGCACGGGCCATATCTACCAGTAGTCGTGCTTGATTGACACCGGCATCAATCAGCGTATCACTGAAGCTAAAGAAACTATCGGTATTGATGACTTGTAGCAGCATGCTTTCGTTCAATTGACAGGAGATGAATGACTAAGAAAAGCGTAACTATTCGGGGTATCAGCCTGAAAGAATTGAAAGTGCCATATTTTGCGGAACGTATAATCTGTTTCACCCAACTGGTGACTCAGCTCCTCACGGATTTGCCCAAAAGCCGCCAGTTTTTCCCCGTGATCGGCTTGCAACAAGTTGATCATCAAAAAACGAGTCAGCAGATCATCCGCTTCACGTTCCATTATCCGCCGGATGTCTCTCGTTCCTTCCAGTTGCTTCAGACGATTAATTTTGGTATATAACTGAATGATTCCCTCGGTCACCCCGTAAATATCCGGCAATTCATCCGAGCGGGCTGCAAAAAGCTTTCGGGCGATCTCCTGTTGTAATTGCATATTGTTCTTTGTTTGCGTTCTCTCGTCCATTCGGCCACTGACCTGGTATTTTTCCAATAACCGGGCTGCAATCCTCAATAGTCCGGTCTGTGTACGGCCCGCATATTCTACCCCGTCAGAAACCGGCAAGGCACCGGCTTCCACATAATAATAGGTTGGCCAACTCCGGATAAACCGATGAGGAACAGGAAACAGCCATCCCTTGAAAGCGATAAAACTAAGGGGATAACGCTCGTTCATTTCCGGGTAATATCCGTGCCATGATTTGACAGCTACAGCCTGAGCGGATAGAGGTTGAACAGCTATAGCTGTCGCCATCATTGTTCCCATGGCTAATCCCAAAAAGATAATCGGTACTTTCATCTCAGTTTGATTTTACATTATTGATAAAGGCTGTAATACAGCGCAAAACTTTCCAGGCGACTACTCTCATAGCTCTTCAGATAAGAGGCATACAGTAGTTTGTTGTACAGGTAACAGATCGTACCGTAGTGACGACGTACCTCTTCGTACACTCCGTTGATGGTATCATAGCGTTGTTTGTCGTCCATCAGGAACAGGTTGTCCCTTACGATCGTACTGAGCACTGTGGTCACCAACTCCCGGCTGTCATTCAGTATCAGGTCGAAGGACTGAACGATTACTTCAGCTTGTTTCCCGGTAAAATTCTCATCCTGCACCAATCGCGGTACCTTCTCTGTATAGATCTCAATAATTCTTCCCAGCATATCCCGCGTTTGCTGTATCCGTTTGTAATCTTTAATCAGAGAGGAGACCTTCTCCAGGTTATCCAGCATCTGTTGGTCGATCCCCAGAATCTCCCCGGTCAGCCCCTTGATATCTCCATTCAGAGCTTTAATCAGTACATTGTACCAGTTGATCTGCGACAGGATATTTTTCTCCTGGGACCACAAGGCTTCCCGCTGGATACCCGCTCCGACATCTGTTACCGGAGTTTGTCCGAACAGTGGTAGCATCGCAGGAGATGAAAGCGACAGAACAATTAGTAGTATGAGTGTTTTACCAGATAGGAATGCGGCAAATCTCCTCTTGGGTTTAGTTTTCATCATTTTGTTATTCTTTAGTTTATATCGATTTCAGTAATCCGATCAAATCGCTGTTTTTTTCAGCTTTGCTCAAAAGGATGCTCTTTTCTTTTTGTTCGGATGTATAGCAATAGTATTCCGCACGGCTCACCTCCAGAGCAAATACCTGTGAATACTCTCCCAGGCTGATAAAAACCTCTTTCAATTTCCGGTCTGATGGCAGGTTCTTGTTGACAGATAGAATCTGTTCTTTTTGAAAATCCGACAGGCCCAGTGTCCGGCTGACCTGGTCGAACTTATTTTTAAACTTTCGCATGTCCAGCAATATGCGGGTGTCGGCGTTATTAATGATCGCATCGCGAATCACCGGTGAAGAGATGATATCGTCCACTTCTTGGGTAACCACCATCGCTTCGCCGAAGAATTTTCTCACCGTCTTAAAGAAATACTTGATGTAACCGGACATTTGTGGTGTGGCGATGGCTTTCCAAGCTTCCTCGATACAGATCACCTTTCTGACACCTTTCAACCGGCGCATCTTCTGCAGGAAAATATCCATGATGATCAGAGTGGCTACCGGAAAGATGACCGGGTGGTCTTTAATATTATCCAGTTCAAATACCAGGAACGGACAACGGAAAAACTCATCGGTCTGCATATTCTTATTCAGGAGATATCCGTATTCCCCATCCCGGTAGTATTTTCCCAGAATAAAGAAAAACTCCGGGCTGTTGAATTGCAGTGATTGTCCTTTTACCAGGTCCGGAATATAGCCCCGGCAAAAGTCGTAATACCCGTTAAAGGAGCGTTCAAAACCGGTTGTCTTAAAGAACTCATTCAGCGAACGGGCTATCACATCTTTCTCCATCATCGACAGGTTCTCTTTGTAAATAGTGCAGATGACGGACAGGATGGTTTGCCGGCGTTCCACATCCGGCTCTTCGGTCATCACAAAAGGGTTAAAAGAGATGGGATGTTCTGCAGTAAACTCTACCATCATCGCCCCTCCCCGATCGGATAAATATTCGCTCAGGTATCGGGTTAGCATTTCATAACTCCGTCCGACGTCCAACAGCACGGTGTGGCAATTCCCATTTTCAGCATATTGTCTCAGCAGGTGATTGGTAAAAAAAGATTTGCCGGAACCCGATCCCCCAGATCGGAAGAGCGTCGTGTAGGGAAAG